>Ga0099824_1001257_pt1 | contig 34962 bp, 19 predicted proteins | sample SiratrowhiteBW_FD_76837 | JGI IMG/M metagenome (GOLD analysis project Ga0099824, IMG submission 76837) | Root nodule microbial communities of legume samples collected from California, USA - Siratro white BW | ecosystem: Host-associated > Plants > Roots > Nodule | place: USA: California... | reverse complement strand
TAATGTACACAAACAAGCACAACTCATACATTATCCCAAATGTATGACATCAACTTCATCATTCAATCATTCACATCAATACTCTTTCAAACCACAAATCATATTATGCAAGTATCTTTTCATTATCAAAACAATACTTCATTACTCAAAATACAATTAAGTTAATCATACTAAGTCAAAATAAACAATCAAATTCATTCAAAAACAATTACTCAATCAATAATACATAAAGGCATATTTTATTCAATAACTGATCTCAAACTTCTAAAACATTTCAAAGTCTTATCATTAGTCATATTCAACCCATCAAACAACAATCAAAAGTTCTTGCATACTATTTTCTAACATCATTACTCAAATAAGGTCTATTAATCACACAAAAATCAAGATAATCAAACTTATTCAGTGCTTAAGGACCAGTCAGACCTGCAAGAAAGACTTGAGCACTGATAGTCACATATTCAAGTCTTTATCTGAGTTCTATTTAAAAGTAACTAAATAGTATAAAAATAAGTTACTAGCTTTCCTTACCTGGTGACAATTTCCCAAAACAATTCCTCCAAACTAGCTAGTGACACTAACCCAATCTTTAGGGATCTAGAACAAGTCATCAGAACAAAACCAAATTTCAATATAATCTTAATTAAGTTGAGAGAAATACTTTTCTCAACTGTCTCTACTAAGATTAATGACAAAAGCCTAAGGAAAAACAGAGATTAAGGGATCTTTAGAGCAAATATGGACTTACTCTGTTTGAAATTCTGATCGGTTAGAAATGATCCTTAACTCCTTAGGTACTGCAGGGTGTGATCAGATTATAAAACAGATGATGTATGAAGGGAGAAAGTTAGAAAGAAAAAAGAGCTTGGGAGAGGGAGAAAGAGGAAGAGTGAGATTATTAATGAATCACTTAATATTAGTATTGAAGTAATTTTTTTTTAATGAATCAATTAACGGAGGTGCATAGAAATTACAATATTAGTATTGAAGTAATTTTTTTTTAATGAATCACTTAAATTTATGTGATATTATAAAACACAGAAAATCAAGATAAACCAAACATATTGTGATGCTCTTAGTGAAATATACAACTACGTGCATCGTTTATATCGTTTATTTCAAAGAACTTTTTTTAACCTTCTTAAAAGAATTTTTAAAAAATAAGTACTTTCTTACATTTTTTTTTCTTAAAAGCTACATAACTCGAAAGTAAATCATAAAAGTAAATCTAAATAAACAGAATTAGAATTTTCAGTTCAGAATGTTTGCCATGTAATATTTTTGCACGATAATTCTGAAAAAGTTTGATCAATAAACTCAATTTATTGTATTTTCATATTTCACCCGAGTACTAAAAATATAAATGATGAAACTTTTTTTTTTTTTTAAAGAAGATCAGATATAAAATTGCCAACATCATCCAGTACTTCTAGAAATAAAGCCCACTGTACATGAAAATCAATTTTACTAAAAATAACGGTGAATAATTAATTAATTTATGATGTTTGAAAGTATAATATATCAATGTATAAAAAGTTACTGCTAAGTTTATGAAATTATTTTACCATAAAATATATTTTTAAAAACTAAATGGTTAGTACATAAAAAAATTATTTTGTCAACAAATTATTAATTAGGAATTAAATTGAATTATTTTATATATTGAGAGAGTAAATCAAAATTTTCTTATTTATCCAATAAATATTTGAATATGAAACATGTAGTAAAACAGTAATAAAAAAGAAAAATATAAATATGATGTGGTAGAAAAATGATAAAGAAGAAAAGTGTGTTAGAAATAGCTGGTTATAAGGTGTAGATGGAAACAAAACAGAAAATGAATATTGGTTGAACAAAACTTTGAAGTTTGAATCTGTGTCGTGTGGCGTTTCTGAGAAGTAATCAAGCACCTTCAACCCATATTCTCATCCTCTTTCACCTTTCAATTTCAGTTTCAATTTCAATTTTGTTCATCAATCAATCCATTCCCATCCTCATGTCCGACGGTTATTGGAGATACGCCGAATCGCGGCACGCCCCTTCATCCGTCGCCGGCAAGCGCTCTCGTTCCGACTATGGTATGCCTTCAATTTAGGGTTTTCATATATCTTTCTCCTCTCGCTCGCTGGGTTTCACCTCAACGCAAAAAGGACGTCATTGCCTATTTCGCCAAATCTAAATTAAAAGCGTTGAATTTACCCATTTATTGATCTTCCCCCCTTCCAATTTCAGTCCTTTCCTGTTACATAGCTTTTTTTTTTTTGGTTTGTTTTTTTTTTACCGTTAAACTCTTTGCCTTGTTCCAAACAGAGGGTTTGTGTTTGTCCCTTTAGTTTGGATGCGCTGTAAGTCACTTATCATGATTATATGCAACATCGTCATCTTATTGGCGGATCGTTATGCATTCTTGATGTAATGTTGCAGGCGAATGTGACAGGTAAATAAAGGGGAAAAATACGGCTATGAAGTGTTTGCTGAACTGAATTTGGTCTTAAAATTTTTTATGTACACCTCCTTGATTGATGATAAAGAATTCTCTGTTCCTGTTTTTTCTTAGTGATTAACTATTTTTCGATACTCCCCCTGCTAATTTTTCGAGAGCTTTTGGAAAGATGCTTTTCATTCTGCTTCCCTAAGTCTAATTTTGTGCTCATGATCTTACTCTTTTAGGTAGGTGTGTCTAATTTTGTGGCGAATCTATGTTTTTCTGATATATAATTTTCAATAATGAAGCTATTCTGTTTCAAATTCATGTTGTCTTAATCTTAGGCTTGTATCTTGATATACATAGTTTCCTCAGTCATCTGACTTTAGTCTTCTGTATTTCACAATCATCATGTGAATGATTCATTGTTACCTTGTTGTTCCTGTAAACATTCTCATTAATTTAAAGTATTGTTTAATTTTGAAGATGTCTCTGGCGTTCATGACTTGCCCAATTACTTTCCCCATGATGATGATAGAGGAGGGCTACGTGTAATTAGAGATGCTGAGTCCCTTGATGCATCTTATGAGAATTACCTCCGTAGTGCGGTATTAGCTATTTTTCGGTTCTTAAATGACCAGTTAACTTTTTCTTGTTCTTTTATTGCCCTAATTGTTATATATATTGAATTTGTAGGCAACTAGAATGTATTTAAAATGTGTTTGTTTATGGATATCATAGAGATCTGGTTGAGTTGACTTTTTTATGCTTAAACTAACGAAAAAAAAAAAAAAACCCACATAATTTCTGTTTCAGCTCCAAATTTCTCATGGGAGATTTGGAAGGAATAGGGGAAAAATTTGAAGTTTTATTTTTCTTAGATACATTTTTAAGAGTAGTAATATATTAATTGTCGTGTCCTACTATTGTGTAATGCCAAATTGTGAAATCTACCTTGTTCTAATATCCTATCCAGTTAAAGTGAGCATGTGATGGAAATGGAATAATTTATTTCACTGTCTTGCACATCTTGTTCAATCTTGTTTTATCACGAAGTACATCTGGGGTGTGAAATAGGCCTATATGTTTAAGGATAAAAAATTGTACATTTTTCATCAGATTTCATCATATGGTTCGGGACAATCCAATAGAACCATTGGCGCGCGAGTTCCCAATCGCAGTATTGACGATTCACATGTTGCAAATATTGGGGGAGTAGACAGGGGAACAAACGCAAAAGACAAAATCCTGGGATTTAGTAGTGGAAGGGCTGACCATTCTCTTCCACCAGATGCTACCAGTACACTGTTTGTTGAGGGTTTGCCTTCTAACTGTACAAGACGGGAAGTAGCTCGTATCCTTTCATCCGGTTCCCTTAGATCAATGCTTTCATTGGGATTTAATTCTTCCGTAAGTGAGATGTGCAGAGTGAGAGATCTACTGTTGATTTGAAATAGTGTTTGTTTCATAAACAGAACCCACTTTAAATCAACGGTAGATAGGACCTCACTTTCACTCTTCACACATATCCCCTTCGAGGAGTCAAATCTTTTTCATTGTAGATTCCTCCTCCTTAACTGACGAGGTACAGATATTTTTCGTCCTTTTGTTGGCTACAAAGAAGTTAGGCTTGTTAGCAAGGAATCAAGACAAGTAAGTTTAGTTAAAAAGTAAAAAAAAAAAAAAAATAATTGTACACGTTGATGGATTTTCTACTTCGATTTTGTGCAGCCAGGGGGTGATCCACTGGTACTTTGTTTTGTTGATTTTTTGAGTCCGGGTCATGCAGCAACTGCCATGGAAGCATTGCAGGGTAAGGTCTCTATTTCTTCTATTCTTATATGATGACATCCTCATGTGTGTCTTCGAAATTCCTGTGTTCCATTTCTTTATCCCCTTAAGTTTGAATATAGAGAAAATGCTATAGAACCATTATGTGCAATTTCACTGAGTTGGCAAGAACGAACTGTATATTCGACTTCTTTATGATTTGCATTCCTCATGTCCGTGCCTCAAGAACGTGGGCTGCTCTACATAATATATGCTGGATTTTCTGTAAAATATAAATCCAGTAATCTGATGCGGTAGTGATGGATTTATAATGTGAGTGCTGCCTGAAACATACTCAGTGGTATTGGATAACGGATCTTATTGCAAGGACATTAAGTAAACATCTGGATGTGTGTCCTAGAGCATTACTTGATGGTCTTTCGACATCACTAAAGCAGCATTGTATATAACCCTATGCAATATATTTCTCATCTACCACACTTTTCTATGCGGGGATGGAGTTGTTTTGGCTCTGATGAAAGCGGTACTCAAACTTGGAAACGTAGCAGACTGATTCGTGTAAAAGTAATGTCACGATAATGAATTTTATTGACTCATTGTTGTCCATCTTTGTCATGCTCATTGATAAAGCTGACACCCATATACAATCATATATGGTTGAAAGATTGTGGAGGCTAGATTATGAATGCCATCCAATTTGGCATCTCCATGTTACTGAGGCAGTCTCCTGCTTTTGAGGAACTCATCTGGGTTGGGTGGAGTGCTTAAGAGAACATTGGTTGCATGGAACATTGATGACTAAGGTCCTGTTTGACAAAATACGCTCTCTTGGTATAGTAGAATTGTCACATTCATTTTCTCCTCCATCTACCCAGCACCGTAAGATCGTGTGTTGCATGTCACAATTTATTATTTGTTATGCCGCATAGATACTTAAACTAGGGTAGTATATATTCGTCCAATATTCTAAGTTTCATTGAATAGCGAACGGTGGGACAGTCTAACGATGGAGACTTATTGAAAGGTTACTCACCCTTCCTTTCAAGTAGCAGGTTTGACCACTTTGGTAACGCGTGAGGAACGCATTTTCACCTTGTTGGATATTGGGTTTGAACGAATTTAGATGCATTTCAGTTATATTATGTCATAAGCCGGGTTAAGATACCACACGCGTCTTATATCATCTTCCTGTTGACACCCTAATCCGCTGTTCAGAACATGGCTAGTTGTTCAGCGTAAAACAATGAACGTTAATTTTGCAGGTTACAAATTTGACGAGCTTGACCGCAACTCGGTCAATTTAAGGTTTCAATTTGCTCGCCGCTATCCTGGTGCGAGGTCAGGTGGCGCATATCGTGGCAAACGTTGAATTATGCAATCACAGGTGATTAATTCTATTATTTCAATACGCCCACACTGTTTGTCAACGGTCGTTGGGTGCTGGATAAAAACTTAAATATAAACAGTTAATCATTCTGAATCGTGAAACGGAAATTCCATGTAGGATTCACTCACGATGGGGAGGTTATGATTATGATTTTGAGACGCAAGTGACCAACATTGCAGTTGAGAATTACAGTTGCTTTCATTAGGAACAAGTTGATCATTATGGTATTCGTGTGGGAAGTGCTCGCTTTAGATTCAGATTGTGCATGTTTGAGAAAAAATGTTTAATTTATTTACTATAAATTGCTTCAAATTGTCTTATGCGAAATAACTTGTGACTTTGATGCTTTTTCGTTGCTCTTTCGAATATATGTCTACTAATAAGAAGGATGTTTTCCATGCATGCGTTCTACTTCTTGTGAGCCTTTTAGATATCAAGTACTGTTAATTCTTAACATTATCCCAAATCCATCATACCTGCTTTTTTTGCCCTCGGTATATATTTTTCAGGTGAATACGATTTTTCTAGTTTATATATAGTTTGAATATGAAAGGTATTCCATTTTACGACACATTTTAGCCATTTTACAAAGCATAGATTTGTGTTTCGAGTTGTTAGTTTTACTCTTGGGATTATATTCTTTGGTGGGTTGCGTTAACTATTAGGCTAGTCCCGATCTGTAATTATAATCCTGATGGTAATGACCTGCTAATGTTAGCAAATTAGCAATGACAATAATATGATCTGATCGTTGTTAGTTGTTATTACATATGTTTGTTTTATTGTGATTGTGGAGTCCAAGTTATACTGTCAACTTGAAGTGGATGATAAAACGTTGAACAGCATTTGCCGTGTGAAGGCATTGTTCTTTCAATTTGATCGTTGTTGTTGGTTTGGTCATTAATCTGATCTGATGTCACTTGAGCGTATTTCCAGTTCCACTTAAGTAACTCTGCATATTCACCTCTGCCTCAAGCTTTCCCACCAAAGATACCAAAGTATCTTAGTTGAAAAAAAAATAAAAAAGAGTACTAGATACAGTGTCACTTGCCCCGTTTGCTAGTGCTGCTCAAGGAAACAAACAAAATAGAAACTAAACCTATTCGTTTGGTTTGCTAGTGCTCACTTTAGCACTGCTATAGTATTGTGAACAATTGCGTTTTTGCTGTGACTGCCGCAATTCCAAAACATTACCATTTAACTTTCTAGCATTACCATGTGACTACCACAATTCGAAAACATTACCATGGCTGCTCCATTTCGTTATGTTATCAAGTATCGTAATCTATTTTTTTTCGAAATTGTGAAAAGGATAAAAATTGGTGAAATTTTGTTAAAAGAACAAAAAGTTGATACTTTGTTTTTACATTTTGTAATTCTTAAAAGCATAATAATCTGAAAATAAGGCCATATTTTCATGTTTATAAGTGGGTGGTTGACACGTAAACAAATAAACTGATAATAAAAAAACTTGAAACCAAATAAAATGTCACCACTATTTCGTGTGTTTGCCATCCATAAATACCTAACGAGGTATCCCGAATGGGCGACAAGTGCTATCATATAGCTCATGGTGCTACGTTAGTCATTGACAATATAGGTTTTGTGGAACATATAATGCTCGTTACTGCTGACAACAACCCTTGAGAATATGAATCCTGTGATTGTGCTGTCTTATACAAGGAATGCATTAGGCGATTCCCTCACGGCTTGCTCATTTGCAAGTTGTGACCAGAAAATTTGGCATTTGTAGGAAGTAGCAAATCATTCCGTAATCCGTAACTCCGATAGTTTTAGCCAATTCCTCCGTAGTAGTATTATTGCAATAACAAAAGATGTGATATACATATAAAAATATGTACACTATTATTATTTTTATTTATTATATCTCAAACTAGTCTCCTTTTTCTATCTTTCTTTTAATTATACGAGTATCACTTTTTCTAATATTAATATGCAGTTTGTTGGTTATGGAATATGCAGGATATTTGCTAGGAACAGCAGTAAAAAGAGCAAGATTTTTTTTTTTTTTATTTGTACGTCATGTTAATTATTTGTTATAGATTCTCTATTGAAGTAATGGTAGTTAGGACTGGTAATGATGATTTGGGCTTCTTCCTTTTAAATTCGCTCATTCCTGTATGAGTTCTTCCTAGGCCTCCCGTAATCGGAGATGTTAGTTGTGATTTGATTGCATGAAGGTGGGTGTCATTGTTGGAAATGTAAACATAAATTTTAATTTTCATACAACATCTTATTTACCATATAATGAAAATATTTAACGGATTTAAAATTTTCAAAACTTCAATGTATTTTTTTTTTCATTTAATACTTCAGAAATTATTTGGAAGATTTGGAGAAAATAAAATTACACATTTGATTATCACTTTTATTGAACACCAATCACTTCTCAATTCTTTTATTTTATTTTTGTGTGATAGAATCGCGGACTAACAAGATAGGTAATATGGATTATGTGTGTAAGATAACCATTAAAGAAAATAAAGACTTAAGTAAAGTTTAAGTTTTTAATTTAAATAGTTTAAATTGAGTTTTTATTTTATTGAATATTTTAAATTTTTATATCTTTAATTGAATCTTTACTATTTAATTTTTTCATTAACTATTTTTTTTATTATTATTTTGTTTATTTATCTTTATAGTTGATAATATAAAATAATATTGTCATTAATGTGATTACAAGCGAATTTTTGTTGTTTTAATTGAAATATGTGATAGGTAATGATTGTCATAATTTATTATTTTTTTTTTTATAGATTTCACCCTAAATGTAAGTGACTTACACATTTTTAATGCAAATAATAAAAGTTATTTATTGTTTTTCATTAATAATAATATTATTTTATATTAATTATAAAATTTTTAATTTTTTAAATAAGTAAAATAACAACTACATCACTTAATTAACTAAAAAGTTAAACAACAAAAACTTAATTAAAAAGTATAGAATTTTAAATATTTATTAGTAGAAAAAATACATATTATAATAAGATAAATTTTTAGTTAAAACATGACTAACGTAAACAAAAATATGGTGACATTTTTTAAATTATGTGAAGAGATATTATATTGGTTACCAATGAACCAATAAAATATACTCAATTCTACATCGGTTGACACTTCTAATCGATGTAGAAAAGACTGAAAAAATAAAAATTTAAAATTTGATTTGACCTTGAACCTATTACATCGATTGCTACTTACAACCGATGTAGAAAGTGTTTATTACATCGGTTCTTGCTACAACCAATGTAATATGTTCCATTGTGTGGAAAATGTCAACTTTTGAGTGAAGTTCGCGCAGATTTATTAACCTAATATTTCACCGCTTTCACTATTTGTGTTTTTCTCGCGGTGTCGCTGAATTTCTCTTGAGTTCTATATGTTTTCACTCTCACTCACGCTCATTTGGTTGATTCTTTCGTTGCCTTCATCTACTTTCTTTTGCATTTTTGACATAGGTGATTTGTTATTTTTTTTTACATTACAAGTTTTTAAGGATGTTATATACCTAACTCGTGAGCTTTTCTTCGCACGAATGCTTGGTTCAATATCCATTGCCGCTTCTCTTTCCAAGAGGTTAACAATTTTGTAAAATTCATTAAAAATAATAAGAAAGTTATTTTTGACCCAATTTTTTTATCATCAATTTAATTTAGTGTATATTTGATGTAGAGTTCTTACATTGTATAGATTTATAATAGATTTTGGATTTCAAAAATTAGGATGAAAAAACTTCAAACGACCATAACTTTTAATAAAAAGCTCGGATTGGGACGTTCCAAAAATGAAAGTTGCTTGAAATAGGGGGTAACGAATTCGCTGGCTAACTCCTGAGGGGAGTTGGGCTTCTGAAAATTTCAAAATTTCATCATTTACTATTTGTTTTTTTTTATTTTTTTAGCATTTTTGACATTTTTTTTCTATTTAACCTGTCTATACTTGTCAAAAAAAATTAGAAATTTTTGTGGTATTTCATTGTATAGATTAGAGATTTTATAAAAGAATTTTGAAAAATTTTGGATTTAAAAAAAATAGAGATATCACATCGATTGGGAGACACAATCGATGTAATAGGATAGATACTACATCAGTTGTGGCTCCCAACCGATGTGATAGGGTAGATACTACATTGGTTGTGGCTCCCAACCGATGTGATAAGATAGATACTATATCGACTGAGAGCTATAATCGATGTAATAGAATGGATACTACATCGGTTGAGAGTTACAACTGATGTAATATCTCCTCCTGAGTGCTTTTAGAATTGGTATTTTACGTTGATGATTTATTTATCAATCGATGTAGTATATTCACATATTACATCACCTGTATCTACATCGGTTATGGAATCGATGTAAAATGTCTTTTAGAACCGATATAAAAAGGATTTTTTCTATTAGGGTTTGTTTGGTTGAGAGAGTGGATTTGAGAAGATTTGAGAGGAAAGTTTGGTTGTTTGGATTGAAGGATGGATGGTGAAAAAAGAAGGAAAAGTTTATAAAAATTTGTGAATGATGTGATATATATAATTGATAAAATATTTTTTTAATAAATAAAAGTATAATTAAAACTAATTTATATTAAATATAATTATTTTTTAAAATATAATTAATAAATTATATTTATGATTAGAAGATGTCAAGACTTTTCTCGCAAATCCTCTTGAGGTTGCGAAAATTTGCTAGATGTAAACTTTTATCTCGATTTTAACATTTAATTATTTTTTTATTTATCAATAACTCAACTTTCTCTGCATGTGGTTCCTCGTTACTAATCCACACCCTAAAACAAACGGGTCCTTAGTAATTTTATATAAAAGAATCTAATAAAAATATAATTTAAAATATCTAAAATTTATGAAAAACTAAGCCGAAAACAAATCAACGTGAATCACAGAATCCAAATTATTTTTACAAAATATTTTTTTTCAATTTTATACGAGTAAACATTTCCAAGTACAATTTATTTTTTTCCAGCCAGGGATTTCAAGAATTGTGAATGAGATTTAAAACTAATCAATTAGTAAGTTTATTCATATATTATTTAAGATGTCAACAGCAAAATTTACTTGCTTTTTAAGAGTGGAACAAGGAGGATCTGTCTTAAAAAACATCTTCACTGTGAAGTAATCTGCACAACAAGAAAGGGTAGCTACGAGAGATACGAGAAAGATATTTTGAGACGATAGTGGAGCCAGCTCACCGATATCTGTGCATAATGTGATCCACTCTGACTTTCAATATACCTAACAATGTACACAGTTTGACAAGGATGTTATAGTCTTTGCCCTTATATTTGTATTTTTTTTCATAAAAAAAAACTCATTTATGAATTTTGTACTCATTCTCTTACTCAGTTTTATGTGTTTGTCTCTCTATTTAAAACATTAAATGACATAATGCTTGGTATAATTTATGGCAATGAAATTCGATATCTTATTTGTAATTTTTGCACTTCACAATAATACATTCTTGCATATAATTATAACCATACCTCGACCAAATTCTTACAACTAAAAACTTATTAATATCGTTTTTTTTTTCTTTATAAATTCTCAAAGTATCACCTTATTAAGTATTTTGATATATTGATTTATATACATTAGTCTAAGTGTTTGGACAGTGATCTTAAATTTTATATGTAGAAAAAAATTATGTAATTTTATTTTTCAATTAAAAAGCTATTATAATAAGTGATCGAGCTTATAAGAAGTGAAGGAGCGAGGGATAGTATCGATTCTCCAATTCTATCATCAAATCTACCTACAAAAATTAAAGAATCAGTATTTATGATTAAAGAGAGTATAATTATTTTATATCATTTTTTCGTTCATAGGGTAAAAATAATATAATAAACGTGGAGGAAGAAGAAAATCTCATCCATACTATTTTAGCCTTAGTAAAATTACACTTACATTAAATATATTATTTTGACTCTCTCTAAAATTATTGATTAAAATCTATTACTCGTTAGCAGGGATGAATTTAGGTATCTAAAAAACTTAGGTTAGTCAATGGGAACTTAGAAGAATCGTGGAGAAGACCTAAATACCTAAAAAAGTATAGCCAAATGGGAAAAAGAGAAAAATGAATCCAATCAAGTTGCTTGCAACCCATGTGAGTGAGTCACTTACAATCATCAATCATTCTCTCTATCAACATTCACACATAGAGTTTCATACTCCAACTTTCAAAGAAGCTTTTTCGATTCCTTTTTAACCTTTTTCTTTCTAGATTTTCATCTTTTCTTTTGTCAAATCTAAAATACATTTTTTCAATTCTCTTAATCTAATTTTAATTCATTTTTACTGATGGACTCATTATAAAATACAAAAACCAAATTTCATAACTATTTTATTGTGACAAATAAAAATGATTAATTATTTGCCGGATCCTCGCTGTTGACAAACTAGTGCATAAATTATTGCCTCAATAGCGAATTGAAGGCACTAAACGTCCAATTATCATTCAAAAGTGTAATCAGCTACAAAATTCATTTTCAATATCTCATTAGCTATCAATGTTTTCTAAATTCTAACTACACTATCCCTTGAAAACGACTAATCTCTTAGTTCTATGCAAGAGTTTCACAACCTCTTAACCACATATTTAAAGGATAAAATGATCTATCAATCTTTGTTATTTTGTCAATATAAATAAGAAGATTCATAACTTAATTTAAAAGGTTAAGTATATTTCTCCTTTTTATAAATATTTTTTTTATTTTAGTTTCTATAAAATTCATTTTTAATCTATCTAAAATTTAAAATTATTATTTTTAGTATCTAAAATAATGTTCAAATTTTACTTTAATCTATATGTTTTTTTTCCCTAAATTTAATCTATAAAAATCTGAAATCACTATTTTTAATTGTACGTAGGAAACAAGCAATAGACTGAGCCAAATTAAATGTCATTAATTAAAGAGCTTTTGTGAGGAGATAAGAATAAGATAGAGAATAGAGTCAAATATGATACGTAAATGTTAATAATAATACAGCATGTGTCCCTACTCATTAATGTGCTGCCATAATAATCCTTGCTTGTTGATCTTTATTATTATTATTATTATTATTATTATTATTATTATTATTATTATTATTATTATTATTATTATTTTTAGCTAAAATACAAATGGTAACATTAAAATTGAATTTTACATGGTATCTTTTGTGGTTTTCCATAAAATAACATTATAGGAAGAACATAACTTTATAAATTCTTATGAATACTCTACGTATAAAACTTCAAAAAATTATAATTAAAATAAAATAAAAATAGAATTTATATACATTAAATAAAATAATCTCATTATATAATATTATATACGAATGATAGTTTATAATTAAGTGCGGGATGTTTCTTCGTACACTGTATAAAAATTTTGACCCATTTTTTATTTTTAAAACTATTTTAGAATTTCTTTTGAAATAAAAATGTATTTAATACAGAAAGTTGAATCCTTTTTAGTCACCGTAGACTTATGGGGTGCCGGTAGTTGTTGGGAGTATGGTATTTATTAGAAGAGAAAAATAAAAGTCTGCCATTTTTTTATTCAAGTATATGAAATTGTTCTCCTTATATATAAGATAAAGTTAGACTCGAGAAGTAAAATATTAATTATTTTACGTATTGTTTTAAATTTAGAAAAGTAAATTATAAATAAAATATTTTTATAAAAATAATTATTGCAAAAAGTATTCTAAACTAAGTTTTATAGAAAAGTTGAAACAAATATTTTCATTTAATTCTTATAAAAATAAGTGAAAAAAGTAGTGTGTTTACATTTGGTGTGAAAGTGGGTATGTAATGCGGTGTTGAACATAAGTGTGTGGCGGAGAAATTTATGGGATTCATTCACTTTCACGTCACTATTCACTAAGTGGACCTTTTGGGTGTTTCAAACTTCACTTCTTTCCTTTGGTTTCTTTTTCTTAGCTAATTACTTCCTTTTCCTTTTATTTGGTACTCAAGAGTTTCAAAGGCTAAGTTTGATGAAATTAATAAAAGTTAATAGAAAACAAAAAGAGAAAAAAATACTTCATATTTAATACGACCGCCATATTATTTTTTTGTCTATTTTAAAATTAACGGAGACAAATTTTTCAGTCCTATCCGACAAGAAACTCGCTCCCCACATTCCTATCATTAAAATTGTACATTTAAATGATTTAGCATAAAAACAATATATATATATATATATATATATATATATATATATATAAAAGGAACAAGCACAAAAATATTCTATTACACCAATATTAGAACACTTTTCTTTGCCTTGGGTGGTAGGGTTAGTCCACAATTGGATGATTTGAACATTGTTTTGTTTTGTTTCCAATTATTAAGTTGGGTTTGGTCTTTGAATGCTTTTATTTCAGCAGTTTAGGCATAGTTTTATTTCTTGTTTCACTTTATCTCCATTGGATTGCTAAGTTTTTCTTCCCTTTTACTTTCAATTAAAACTATTATTTGTGTAAAATAAATGTTTCTCTTTAAATATAAAAATTTATACTATACAGTTGTTTTAAATATATAAATTATATTATAATTAGAAACATAATAAAGAAATATATTTAAACATATAAGTTATAGTTTACATTTAAAATGACCACTTTAAATAGGAGTAACATTCTTTTTATTATTGTTGAAAATTTATAGAAAATCATAAATTTCTGTAAGTTTACCTTCTAAATGAGAAAAAATAAAAATAAAAGGTGTTAGACTTTGATAGTCTAATAGATTTAAACAATCAAATCTTAATCCTCTAGCACAATTTTAATAAGACAATTCATATATTTTCTTATAATAATAAATGACATTAAGTCTTTATATGAATGATTTCATTTCAGTATATTAAAAGAAAAAAAAATAATCTTACTTTTATTGAATTATTATCAAAATGTCTATATAAGAACTTCAAAACTTGCTAGCTTAAAAAAATTCTTTCAAGTGTAAAAAGTGCCACTAAAAGTAATTATAATTTTTTTTTAAATGAAAACACATATTTTTAGAATTTACCCAATTTTGTTTTATTATAACTGGTATAAAAGCAAGTATTTATTATTTTGTCTATTATACATTTATATTATGCTTTTCTATATTTATGCAAGGTTTTCAAAAACATTTTGAAATTTGTTTTTCAAACGAAGAGAATTTTTTTTTCAAATCATATAACTTTTTTATGTCAATGAAAGATATTTGGAAAAATATATTTTAAAGTTCTATTCAACCTCATTCTATGACTAACATGCTTTTTTAAATTAGTTTCATAGTTAACTTCTTAGTGTCAATTATTTGTATGATAAGAGAAGATATTTTATGACCAAATGGATAATAAAGATTAAGTTGTCAATATACCACCTTTAGAGAGAAATTTGACTTATGAAAACAACAAATAATTGTATTTTAAAACTTTGTGACATTGATATAATGAATGTGGTTGAAAATGAAAATTATGATATAATTGAGGCTAACAACCAACTCTTTGCAAGAATTTTAATGGTGATGATCAAAAGTAGAGGTATCTTTGAATGACAAAGATAGAAATGCCTTTAGGTGCGATCTATTAAAATAAGAGTACTCCAAGGTACATGCCTACAAGGAAACAAGAGATATGTGAGACATTCTTAAAACAAATTGATACTTTAAATTCAATGTACCTCTCTATAGAAATATATTTCCAAGAACAATAAAGATTTGTTAGATGACTATGCAAAAAATTGAATAAGAAGCATGGAAAAAAGCTAAGTTTCATTGTTCTAAATTCAATGTCAAAGAAAAATAAAATGAAAACATTTTCGCTTATTTCATAAATCAAGCAACTAGTGAAAATATCCACTTCACATGATTATTCAATAGAGTAGGCATTGTACTCTTAAAGAATAAAGCTCCAAAGAAAGTCATATTTATGTTTGCCAAAGGTGATAAGAGACTAAATCTTATCATAAGATCCTCTCAAAAATCATACAACAAACCCGAATTAGGTTATAAGGAAGTTGAAGCTTCAAAAAGGGAAAAACATGCATCTACACCCATTAGATGAAGAGTTGCAAAGCCCTCCAAAACTAATAAGAAAGGAGATAAGTCTATTTAAGTACCCAGAAAGAAAATAATTCTTGTTGTATATTTACATGATAGTAGGAAGAAAATATTAGTTATGATACTTAGACAATGGATGCTTGCGACATGAAATGTCTATGTTTCAAAATGTCAAGAAGAAGAATGATGGATAAATTATTTCTGGTAGAAACCAAAAGAAAGGGATAATAGTTATTTAATATATATATATATATATATATATATATGTAATATATATATATATATATATATATATATATATGTGTGTGTGTGTGTGTGCGTGCGCGTGTGTGTGTGTGAGTCCTACACTATTAAAAAAAATTTGTTAGTGGAAGAAGCTCTTAAAATAGCCTAGTGAACATAAATTAATTGTGTGACAATTGATATAATGTTTCTTTCAACAAACACCTGTGAGTAGTAAAAAACAATGACAACACTATCATCTTTTCTACTAAAAAAACAAGAAAACCTGAATAAAAGAGATCTGACTGAGCTTTCCAACTAAAGAGTTTTGTTTTTTATTTTGTCTTGTATCAATCAAAGAAGATCAATGGGTTTATAATAGAAAATGCGACCATGCAAGTTTAAGATTAATTTCAAAGCTGCAAGAGCATGACTATGTAAAGTTTTGCCCCATATGTCATTCATCAATGACGTTCTTTGCGAAATGTGTTTCAAAGATAAACAAATTAAATTGTCATTTTATAATAAAGCCTTTTTTTCTACTACTAGACTTGAGTTGACACATCTAGATCTATTTTAACCAATAATAATCACATTTATTGGTGAAGAAAAGGTAGGGCATAGTAAAAGTATATGATCACACAATATGGACATTGAGTTAAGTTCCATAAATATAAGGAGGAAAATTTGGAGGTCTTTTTATAAATTTTGTAAAAATGTCTGAAATGAAATAGTCTTATCTATTGCCTCCTATATTAGAAGTGACTATGAGGAAGAGTTCGTAAAGAACATTTTCTATTTTTCTATGATGATAATGACATTCATCATAATTTTTCAACTTCATGAAAACCAAATGTTTAATAGAGTGAAAAAAAAATAGGATGTTATAAGAAATTACTATAACTACGTTGAATGCTAATTCAACTCCCAAATACTTATGGGTAGAAGCAATAAATATAATTTGTTATTTGTAAAAGAAAATTACATTAGACATATTATAAAGAAAACTTTATATAAATTATGAAGAGGTTGTAAACCCAACATATTATATTCCCATCTTTTTGGATGTAAGTAGTTCATTTTAAATGTCAAGGAAATTCTTGGGTAAGTTAGAGTTTAAAAGTGATGAAGGAATCTTATTTGGATATTCAACAAAATATAAAGTTTATAGAATCTATAATTCTAGGACAATAGTTGTTGAAGAGGTAATTCATGTAAGTTTTATGACTATAAGTTTGATAAAGAATTATCATAGCTAGGCGATGCAATTTCCAATTTGTAAATGAAAGAAAAAGAATATAGAAGGATAAAATGTTGTCATTGAAGAATCTACACCATTGTAAAATGGTCTAGCTAAGAGATGAGAACCAAAGAGCATAAGGTTCAACTCCTATGATATCATCCATCTAAAGCTATCATTGGTAACCAAAATGAGAGAGTAAGAACTACATCAACCTTCCAAGGACGCTTAACTTTTATCTCACAAATGGAGTCCAAAACATTCTGTGAGGCATTAGACAAATAGAATTGATTGTAAGCCATACAAGACAAGCTTGAACAACTTCAAAAGAGTAATATTTGGAATGTTTGAAAGCTTGTACCTAAGACAAGATGATAACATAACAAAATATATGTTCAAAAAAAAGTTAAAAATGGCAGGTAAAGTTGTAAGAAATAAGGCTAAGGTAGTTTCCAAATGTTACTCATAATAAGAAGGTATGAACTACTTAAAGGCTTATGCACCATTTACAAGACTGGAGGCTATATGTATCTTGCTATGATTAACTTGTTGATATCTTTACAAAATTTCTTGTAGAAGATAAACTAGGTCATCCAAGAGATATTTTGGGCATGATCTTCATAAATGAATGATTAATTAGAAAATGCATGTGCTATAACTATACACAGTTAAAAACACTTAGTTTGAGTTGCTCATGCATACTATTAATGAAAAAAATCTAATTACTTAACATCAATAAAACCATTTAAATGCACACATGCCCACATATAAAATGGGATATGACTATTGTAGATGGGTCAAGTCGATCACATTTGAATCGTGATATTTGAATTATTATGCTCTTAAGTAGAAAAAGTTGTACCCTAACTATCAACTATATTTTTTGATCTAGTGGTAATTGCTTGATCCAACAATTAGTATCAGAGTTAACGACTTCGATTTTTAGTGGGACAATTGTTCATAGAACGATTGTTGCAAATTGCAAAATTGTCACGTGATGCAAGCTAAGTGGGCTGAATCACAATGAAAAAGAAATTGTTGCAAATAACATCAATTATCTATGGAGACCAAGTAAACCAAGTTATAAAGAAATAATAAAAATAAATGAAGATAATCTAAATATATATCTTAAAAAAACATTAAAAATGAGAAGGAGAGAGTTACTTACATAAAAGAACCTAGACAAGTATCATACATATCATTTATTATTATTATTTTTTTTTATTTTTATTATTATTATTATTATTAAAAAGTTGCAAGAAGACTTTGAATCTACCAAATCAACTTTGTAACTATAAGTTAATTATTATTATTCTTATTATGTATATTATTAGAATTATGATCATGATTATTTTTATTTGTAAATTCTTACTAGTAAGGATAATATCAATATTATTAAAAATAATATTAATAATAATACTACTAATACTAATAATATTAATATAGATAACATTAATAATATTACTAATAATATTAACAATAATATAGAAATATAATATTAATATTATTATTATTATTAACATTATATTAACAATATCCATAATAATATTAATAACATTAATAACAATATTAATTAAAGTGTAATAAAACGTATCATTCATGAATTCAGATATAGACAACTTTATGTCAGAATCATAGCCCTTCGTTTTTCCCTAAATATGGCGGTCTTTGCACTGTCATTTTGTGCGTATTCAATGTCTTTGCATACATAAATACATGAATGATTTTCTACACTTATGAGATTTCTCTTTAACATCTTATTTGTGTTTCAGGAGAAGACACTTTCACCATGGCCTCCACTTTCGAGGTTGAGGGTGGCTCAGACTCAGCGAACGAAGAAAGTCCAGTGAAACAAGTGGAACTCACTGTGCCTAAAACTGATGACCCCAACATGCAGATTCTCACGTTCAGAATGTGGTTTCTGGGGGTTCTTTCATGCGTGGTGTTGTCCTTTGTGAACCAGTTTTTCTGGTACAGGACACAGCCTTTGATTGTAACCTCAGTTTCTGCTCAGATTGCTGTGGTTCCTATTGGCCACTTCATGGCAAGGACTTTGCCAACACGTGTGTTCTTCAAGGATACGAGGTTTGAGTTCTCACTCAACCGGGGACCTTTCAACATCAAAGAGCATGTTCTCATAACCATCTTTGCCAATTCTGGTGCTGGAACTGTCTATGCAACTCATATTTTGAGTGCAGTCAAGCTCATGTATAGAAGAAAGCTTGATTTTCTTCCTGCCTTACTAGTCATGTTAACTACTCAGGTTCTCTTCCATCCAATACTATCCTCTCTCTCTCTCTCTCTCTCTCTCTCTCTCTCTCTCTCTTTCTTGTTTGACTCCCAACTTGTGTTTCACTATCTTTCATATTCATCAGTCTTTGTTCCTCTTTGTAAAACAGATCTATTAGTTCAAGGTTCAATCTGTAATACTTTTTTATTAATTATATTTAAAACAAAATACCTGTAATTAATATCAATGAAAAATTGTACAAATAAACGTTTCACAAAGAAGAATAAGATCGATGATAGGAATTTTGGACAGATTTTGTTGAGTTAAATTAATTACTTCTTTAGTCTTGACAAATGAGGTGATTAAATATAATTAATATTTTTTATACTTATTAACTTGATGTTGAGAAACTCAGGATCCATTGGGAACGAATCTAAGTGCAATCTTGTTAGAATTATGACAAGTTAGGGAACACAGTGTTAAAGTCTACTCTTGGGTAATTTTGTCAACAAAAACATGTATACTTTGTATTTCAAGTCAATCACAAGGTCAACTTTTAACTTAAAGGATTTTATTACCGTATGACTTGTTTGTATTGTATTTTTGGGACACTGAAAATTCCTCAGGATGAAAAGTGGAAGGAATATATTGTGATTTGAATTCTCAGGCTCTGAAAGTTGTAGCATAAAATTGGAAGGCCTTAAATTTACTTTTTACTAACACACTGAACAAAGTTTGAAAAGCCTAGGTTGGTTTTACTTGGTCATTTTAGTTTCTTACAACTTTGATAAAGACCATTAAATGAGATTACACGATTCTAGATAAAAATATTTGAAGTTCTAATCAATATTCAGTCCTGTGACATGTCCCAACAAATCTGTTTTTTCATTTTTGACCTGGTATTATTTAGGGAATAATGATTCTCCTACGTCTCAAATTGCATGTGTGGAAGCTAGTGTAAATGTCCTTATTTCTGAACAGTCTTAGTTGCTGTCTTTTCCATTATCTTAATTGTAATTTCAAGGGACCTGGTTTTTGTCACACGTTCATTGGTGATATCACTAAAATAGACTAGATAATAGATAAGTGATTTCACCTCACAAAATAGATTATGAGATTAACTTAGATCTAAATCTATATTTTAAGAGAACGGATAAAAAGGAAGACAGAAAAATAAATATAGGAAAAGAATTAAATGGATAGATGTGACAAGGGATGTGATGAAAAATAAAGATAGCCATAGAAAGAAAACTGAGATGGAAGTGAAATGAAAGAAAAACTAAGATTATGCGTAATATTTTCCTACTTAGTTAGGGATACTGCATAATGTTGGTAACATTCTGAGTCTCTGGGATATGTGGAAAAGATATGCCTTTTTCTTTTCTTTGTTATCGTATTAATTCCTGTACTGTATTAATGGTATGAACTCCTGTGAAGTATTGTCACAAGTTATGCTTTGTTATTCAAATTTAGGTGCTGGGGTTCGGTTGGGCAGGACTATTCAGGAAATTTCTAGTTGAGCCGGGGGAAATGTGGTGGCCTTCTAATCTGGTTCAGGTCTCATTATTCAGGTGAATTTTCTTTGGAATGTTAGCAGTACACTCTTAAATATAGCCTTTCTATTCATCAAAAACTAAAATTTTCAATTAACTTCAATCATTAATACAAAATGTGTCAAAATGAGTGTGCTGCTAGCATTTTTTATCTAGCTAGTTTGTTAATTAGTAGCCTTTTTAAAGAATGCAACTATGCTGATTCAGTACATCAATACAGTGCTCTACATGAGAAAGGCAAGAGGCCAAAAGGAGGCACAACACGAACCCAATTTTTCCTCCTTGTCTTGGTCTCAGGCTTGGCTTACTATGTGTTTCCTGGCTATATGTTTACAATGTTGACATCTTTCTCTTGGATGTGTTGGGTTGCCCCCAAGTCTGTTCTAGTCCAACAACTTGGTTCTGGCTTGAAGGGTCTTGGAATTGCAGCATTTGGAGTTGATTGGTCTACCATTTCTTCTTACCTTGGAAGTCCACTAGCCAGCCCTTGGTTTGCTACTGCTAATATTGCTGTTGGGTTTTTTCTTATAATGTATGTCATGACACCAATTTCTTACTGGTTCAATGCCTATGATGCCAAGACTTTTCCAATATTTTCAAGTAAGCTGTTCAGAGGAAACGGTTCCCTCTATGACATTTCAACTATTGTCAACTCCGATTTCCATCTTGATCGGCATGCCTATTCAATCAACGGGCCCGTGCATCTCAGCACATTCTTTGCAATGACATATGGCCTAGGATTTGCTGCACTTTCTGCTACCATTGTCCATGTTCTGCTCTTTCATGGAAGGTAGCCACTTTGCGGATCAACATCTGATTTTATCATCAATTTGACTTGTGTTGGGATATTATTATTGTTAGATGTTAGACTTAATTGCACTTTGTATCCATTTGAAATTGAATATTATCATAGAGCATGACATGAGCATTTCTGTAGATGTCATGTTAACTGATAGATAAAATTGTACAATTAAAACAGTGATGATAGAATTTTTCAGAAAAATAAAATAGAGGGACTGAATATGTGAGATGATGATAATAGCATAACAAAAAAAGTGCAATTAAACCTAGGTATTTTATCCCCCTCACGGCTCTTAAAAGTGCAATATCTATGAAGCTCTTGAATCCTTCTGAACTTCTTATATTCAACACCTTGAACTTGAAGTTTGTTTTTGTTCAGAAACATGTTATATGTTCCCTTTACAGAAACTTGTTCTGTTCTAAACTAAATTTCCATGTGCTTACGTTGTGAGTTACTTTAATGAGTTATGTTCGTAGTGCACAGGCTCCCACCCTCAATTTATTTTCATTTGTGAAATATGTTGTGTCTTAAATTTCAATTTCATAAACAGTTATCATATGCGTCCTACGCAGGGAAATATTGAACCAAAGTAGAAGGGCCTTTGGAAACAATAAAAATATAGACATACACACAAGACTCATGAGAAGATACAAATCAGTCCCAATGTGGTGGTTTTACATCATTCTAGTACTGAACATCGCTCTTATTATATTTATTTGTGAGCACTACAATGAATCACTCCAGTTGCCTTGGTGGGGTGTATTGCTAGCTTGTGCAATATCCATTTTTTTTACTCTTCCAATTGGAATAATAACTGCTACTACAAATCAGGTATCTCAACAATTCACTTACTGAGCTTGCTAATTTTACAACGGTGCTAAGGAGAATTTTCTAAGGCCTCATTTCTTTGTTCCTTAACAGCAACCCGGTTTAAACATCATAACGGAATACATAATTGGTTACATGTATCCAGAGCGCCCTGTGGCTAACATGTGCTTTAAGGTGTATGGCTACATCAGCATGACTCAAGCACTAACCTTTTTGCAAGACTTCAAACTTGGACACTATATGAAGATCCCTCCAAGAACAATGTTCATGGCACAGGTAAGTTGCCATTCCTCTATCATTTTAAATGTGAACCTTTAAGAGTAGATAAAGCACATATTAGGGGTTCTTATTTGAAGAAACTAAATCTGGTTGCAAATTGCACTGTATGTAGGTGGTAGGAACAGTGTTATCAGTATTTATATACACAATAACAGCATGGTGGTTGATGGGAACAATCCCTAACCTTTGTGACACCACCACGTTGCCTCCTGATAGCCCTTGGACTTGCCCAATGGACAATGTGTTCTTTGATGCATCAGTTATATGGGGTCTTCTTGGACCACGCAGAATCTTCGGAGACCTTGGTGAATATGCCAAAGTGAATTTCTTCTTCCTTGGTGGAGCTATTGCTCCCTTTCTGGTTTGGCTTGCTCACAAGGCATTTCCAAGGCAAAGGTGGATAACTCGAATTCACATGCCTGTGTTGTTGGGTGCCACATCAATGATGCCCCCTGCAACCGCTGTCAACTTCACTAGTTGGATAATAGTTGCCTTTCTCTCAGGGTACGTTGCATATAGATACAGACAACAATGGTGGAAACGCTGCAATTATATACTGTCCGGTGGTCTTGATGCTGGAACTGCCTTTATGACAATCTTACTGTTTCTTGCTTTGAACAATAACAACATTTTGCTTAACTGGTGGGGAACTAACCCCGAAGGCTGCCCCTTGGCTACTTGTCCCACTGCGAAAGGCGTTGTAGTTAAGGGTTGCCCGGTTCACTGATTATTCTATGAGCAGTGCTAGCAATAATATACTTGGATAACAGCAGGCACCTTTCAACAAACTCTTTTGGTTAAAATTTGTTAAAAACTATACATTAGAACTGAAAATCTTAGAGTTTATTGTTTGGCTGTCTTGAGTTGGTGGGTTTAAATTTATGTAAAACTTACTTCTTCCGATAATTTCCCTTTGTCGTCTATTTGCATAGCAATTTGATCAAGGAGGGTCTTCCGAATTTAGTTTTCGAAAGTGCTAAAATTTTAACAGTTCAACCACATGAAAGGATAATGCTTTACTATACTAAACCCTTAACCCACATGAAAACAAAAAAAGTGGTAATAATTGTAGGCACCCACATAAATAGATAGCAATATCAAACGACAATATAACTCGAGCCTCCTTGGTGAGTATGACAAATTTTTTGGAGCGCTTAGAGAGGGACCCAAAAAAATATAAAACTAAGGGAAACACGGCATATTTAAACCTAATTATTGGATTATCAAAAGCATGGAAGATGATGTTGCTTTTTCGATAGAGTCATGCAGGAAAACGCACGGTTAAAGTGAAAATGAATAAGATGGAAATGAGAAAGTGAAAAATACTCCTAATAATGCAATAAACTACTTTTTTAAACATCCAATTTTCTCTCCAATCAGACACTTTACATCAGTTGCGATTGTTTAAGAAATTGTGGTAATGCAACAAATGCCAAATGGCATCAAGTTTGAATTAACTTTGAGTGCATGATTCCAGGGTTCATTTGGAATCCGAAAATAAACAAAACTTCGTATTTGTCAACACGCAGAGTGTATTCCATGTTACATGAAATCTACATAATACTAGGAGCACTGTGTAAAACAAAATTCATTTCTTTACTGTTTACACGGTATAACAAAACAAACATACAAGTTCGCATATTATCCCTAAGAGCAAGGTCCAGAAAACAGGAAGTCATCTTAGTAGAGTAGGCATTGAAGCTCTTACAACATCTTCAATCAAGTCGCTCCATCTACAACGTAGTATAGAAAATAGAAAATGAGGATAGATTAAAAAATCAGAAGAACCAACACAGAAAAAAAAAAAATCAGCAGAAAATATATTATGAAGGCCTGGGTCGAGGGTGCAGAATTCAGGAGGAAAAGTGTTAGTTCAGAAATTGGATTTGATCTTCAATGTTTAAGGCAAAAAACTGTTATGGTTCATATCAACAAAAGAAAAAAGAAAAGTCATGGTATTCAGGTACATTAAAGAACAAGAATATGAGACACTACATCTACTGATTTCTTAATAGTGATACGAACAAGAAGGAAAGCATATATCTATCATACCTTCCAAAGACCATCATTGAGATAATGCAAGTTGTCAACCCCAATACCTTTGTTGATTGCTTTTCTGAAACCACAGAAATATTTAACTTCTTGAGCACGAGAATCAACCAAGGAAAGTTAAACTAGGCAAATCACAAGTTCTCTTTATTTTCATATCAACGATGAGTTTGTATTCTATAATAATAAAAAGCAAATGCTATGGCATTGATGTAAGCAACATTAGATATTATTGGAAGTAAAGTGATGTTCCCGCTTTAAGCCTTTAAGGGTTTTAAGGGTCAATTATGAATTGTAGAAAGATGGGGGATAGGCCTGCAGATGATTAGGGGCCATTAAGGGTCAATTATGAATTGTAGTCTGTTATTTCATGGTGCTGATTTGATAGCTGGCCCATCATGATCAAGCTTAGATGATGGGGGATAGGCCTGCAGCTAATTAGGGCTAAGGGTTAATTATAAATTGTAGTCTGTGGACCAGTAACTGCATAAATATACATTAAATGGTTTAGGGGGGAGTTTTGTGATTGAGAAATCATGTAAGGAGTGGATTCACACCCACGAAATAGTGTACTGCTTCCAAGGAGCTTCTCCTCAGTTTCATTCAATAAATTGAACTAAAAAACTGGTCTTTCTCACTGTTTTGGTAGCAGTTCTATCGTTACATACTACAAATTTCATGTCTTAATATTCCATCCGAAGATCATTAACGGGAGAGTTGCATAAAATGCAAAAAAATACCAGAGTCACCACTTAAAGTAATAAGTATTTCACTCTGTAATTGACAAGCCAACGGTATTTTCGTTATTGCACACTGGTGAAACTGAAAAAGAATTCGGTGAGGGAGCTGAATACATATTCATGCAAACACTGTCAGAGGGGACAGGCATAGAAATGTGTTCATAGAAGCCAAGGAAAAATTTAATCGGCGAGGTTAAGTAGGTCCACCTTTGATTGAACACGAGAGGTCATAGGCTCTTAATGAGATATGGCAAAAAAATATATTTAGATCTTAATTTTTCTCTTAAATGTATGGTATAAGAAGCAGGTTCGAATTGACTGATGAACTCATATGACCCAAATCAAACCAAAAGTGAAAACAGATTGAATTGGGAGATAAATTAGTTAACAAGAATAAAAATCTAATTTAAGTCAAGTTAACTAAAGAACTTGAAACTCATAAAGCCCAACCCAACGTATATCTATATAAGCCTTACGAAAATAAAAAGATTCACTCCAATATGAATCAAAGATAAAGTTCTATTCAATATTCTCCTCCCTTCCCATCAGTGACCTCTCGCAGGCCACCCATCACAATGCAATCATCATTGCTCATACTTCAAATTGTTGACGTGTGATTTATTTGGATGAACCAAGGATTTGATTAGAATGTTGGGTGTGGGGGGAGCTTGAGAAGCACCCATCTCTGGCTTGAAATCAAGTGCATCTAATTGGAGAGTAGTTTTGGTTGTATGGCACAGTTGATGGCAGTGCAAGAGGTGCAGAAATGTGGGATGTTAGTTGGTGTTGGTCTACAGCAGACGAGGGTATTGTGCTGAAGGGTGACTTTGCTGTACTGCAATCTTGTTTCTTTCCTAACTTTATCTTCACAAAATTTGTCTAAAAAATTATTGAAAATAACCACATGAACCAACTTGAATTTGATTGTCATAGTTTGGGTTTGGTTCGTCCTTAAAAATTTGCCAAGCCCAAACTGACACAAACTAAAGCTTTTAATCAGTTTTGTCTCATTATGTAGTAAACCCAACCCAATCACAAACCTACTTGCATGTTTATAAATGTAAAGAATAAAATTAACAGTAAAATGAGAATATCTGACAGAGTATCCATTTATTTATAGTGAAAGAATTCATATTTAAATCAGTCAACATTCCTCCAATCAAAGGGGCGGGATAAGAAAAGTTTCGTACATGTCTTTTGCTGACATTTTTGTAAAGCCTATAGCAAGAGCATGTTGTTTTCCTTCAGCCATGATCGCCTAAAATCACATAAATACATGGTGTGATTATGGTTAATATAAATTCACAAGAAAATACTTACTTTGTGCATTATAATCAATATATTTATAGAATATAATGGTAGTACCACAGGACATTCTGCTCCTACATCCTCATCCAAGACACCCCCAGGAGATGTAAGACCAGGACACATTATGTTTGCCCCCGCCAAGACAAATCTAATTGCTCCACGATCAACTTGTAACTTCTTCATTATATTTGGATCTAAAAGGAAAATATTTAACCAACTATAATTTTTCCATTTCAATATCTTTTCATCATATGAGCTGAACCCAAACTCAGCTGCATCCTCAATAGTTTATTATGTAACATTGAACATTTGGGATGTAAAAGGCATGCACTATGCAGTCAAATACAGCTTAAAAACCAGCGAAATATTTATAATTATTACTAGACAAGTTAAAAAAACGCATGAACTATAAACTTTACATTGATGGAGAAGTCGCAAGGTGGGCATGTATGGTCCATCACGAACACTGAAAAACAAAGGCACGTTGTTCACAAGAACAAGGTTGAGATGGTTCTGACTACAAGAGCAAGGGAAAAGGCAATAACCAGTTAGCAACCATAAAAGATATGACAGCAAAATGCTAAAAAAAAAAAGAACCACAATCAAACCATTTAGCGACTATAAGAGGGGACTTCTTGGGAAGTATATCATCCAACACAGGTTCAAGGCCTGGATACTGCAGAGAAGTGATTGCAGTTAGTATAAAGGCGACAAAAAATCAATGAGTACCAAAAACAAATGTTGCTATACAAGGTTAAACCTCTTCTGCAATACTTTGCCGAATTTTTCGTTGAACAGAGGCCTTCACTTGGTTCTGTGCAGACACATCTTCGCCTGAAAATCTGGAAAAAAAAAATTAAATGTAAATCTGAAGATGAATACTGGAAAACGAACGTTATAATAAACAATTGTTGGTGGGAACAATAGGATCATGTTCATGGACATGAAGTAGAGAACATGCAATACATTTTATTGGAATTATCAGGTGTTTCGGGGAAGGTGATACAAGGAAAAGAGAGCATTGGGGGTTCCATACAAAATTAATAACGTTTTAGGGTTTATGGCACCATCACCACTATCAATGGTGTGATTGGCAACGAAACCCCGAAAAATATCCATAGGAAAAACCCATAATGACAAAAATATAGAAACAGGTTTTGAATCACATCAAATAATAGGAAGAGAGATTTAGCAGTTATGTTCGTAGAGCGAGTAAGCGTACTTTTTGAACATTTTCTGCAGCGTTTAGCTTCGAAGTGAATCTGTGTGACAGGGAAATTGTAGAAAGAGAGAGAAAGAGGGTGAGAGAGAAGATGCAAACGCAACCGCGCATACTGGTGTTTCTGTATTTGGATCATTGACGTTCAGGCCCAGTATATTTTGGGCTTTTTGGTCCATAACAAGCATTTACGGACTGATGCATATTTCTGTAACTCCATGAGTTCTTCCTCTACCCCATATTTTAAAATACCGAAAATACTCTTTTTACATTATATAATCTGAAAATATAATTTTTTTATATTCTAAATTATATAATTCACAATTTTAAAAAAAATATATTTTAAATTATTTAATTTGAAATATATTTTCTTATTTTAAATTATACAATTTAAAATTTGGAATATAATTTTTATATTTTGAATTGTATAGTATAGAATATAATTTTTTTTATTTCAGATTATATAATTTGAAATACAATTTTTTTTGAAAAAAAAGAAGCTAAGAGAGTTTGTGGTGTACCTGTTAATTATAACTAGTGGAAGCTTTTACTAGACTAGATCTCATGGACTTTTCCTTCATATTGAGGTTTTTTCACATTAAAAAGTTTGGTATCTGCCGCTTTGTCTCTTTTGTGTTTGGTGCATCCCATTGTTTTATCTATTAATTATATAGGGAAGGATTGATCTGGGTTTGTTTCCACTTGTTATGTTTGTTATCTTCCCAACAGGATCAAATTGTACAATTGAGTAAGCCAAACCGGATAATCTATGTGAACCCTTTTACAATTCTTAGTTATCAAATCCAACATTTCAACATCTGACAATGGAATGGGGAACAATAATGGAAAAGTCAGCAAATGTTTTCTTCATTTGTATATGTTGCAGCTAAAGTTGGGAAATGCTGCCAATTGTGATGAAAGTATTTAAACTAATGCGCTGGATGCAATATTTCCGGAACAATGATAATGTTGTGATATAACTCCGAAAGCCTTTTGGATATATTCTATTCAATCCAATGCAATATTTCTTTAGAACAGTAGAAAGGGATCAATTGTCACCAAGTTTAGGTCTTACATGCCTTGGACATATCACGACATCAATGACTCTACAATACACAACTACGTAATACACAACTACGTATAGATCATGAATGAAGTAGAAAGGGAAAAAAACAAAGTTTAAAACATAAACTTTGTTTGTGTAAAATTTTTGTTTTTAATTCCTGTGCCTTAAATGAAACAAGTAACCAAACAATTGCAACACGGTCTTCTAAAAATAAGAAGACTGTTTATCAAGTATACCCAATTGAGCAAGGCCTCTGCCAGCAAGACTTTTCAAACGGCTATCTTTCCCTTGAGTTATGACTACCAAGGCCATTGAAGCCACAGTTGTGTACTTATTTCTCACTTCATCCAGTTGAAAAATTCGTTCTAAAGCTATTAGAATTTTTTCCTGCAACCTGGGAGCTTGAACACTCAACAATTGTATCATCGGTGCAATAGCATTTGAATTTGCAAGTACCTTACTTCCACTCTGTGGTGCTCCACTATCAACCAAAGTTAGTATCGCATCTAAGGAAGCTTCGCAGATTCCAACATCTGTCTCACGAAGTAAGCGCACAAGGGGCTCCAAGGCATTAGCTTGCAAAATGCAGAATGAAGACTCGATTGAGCAGGTGCCTAAGTGCGCTGGACAACCAGTTTCTTGGGCTACAAAGCAGCGTTTGAAAATACCTGGCTTCTTTATCGGCTCGCTCAAGTGATAAGAACTTTCTGAAAACTGCTTGATTGAAATGGCTGCATTTTGTTTTGTAAAGGGTGTTCCAGAAAGCAGCAATTGCACCAGTACTGGGATTATGCCTTCTAAAGCCACACTCTTCTGCCACTCCAGATTTGTTGAGACAGTAAAACGACAAAGAGCTTGAACAGAATTCTCTATGACTTTGTCTAAGGCATTCCTATGTTGATCTGTAAGACAAGTCAAAATAGTTTTAATTGCCCCAGAATCTAGAAGCCACTGGGTCATTTGAGACTCCTGCGGTAGCTTAGAGATGATACCCATAGCAGTACTCATCTCTTCCGCGTCAACAGAAGCCTCAATGACGGTAAGCAAGACTTCGATGAATCTTTCAGTTATATGTGATGAGATGTTGCCATAATCACCATCTTCTGTCAAGCAATAGAAAAGCTTTAAGGCATTGACCCGCACTTTTTGAGTATTAATCTCCAATAATAAGTTTATCAATAATTTAGCGGCCGATATCTGCAGCAAAATATAACTATTAAATCACCTGTACACATGGGATGATGATAAATTATTAATACAGCTACTATTGTTGTTGTTATTAAGTTGCCAGAATTAATGTGTTCTATAGTTGGGTATAAGAATAGGGGAGAGTGTGACAGAATGTAATATAATATAACTATGAAATCTGCAGTAAAATATATCTATGAAATCACCTCTACACATTGGATGATAATAACTAGTAATACAGCTATATTGTTGTTGTTATTAAGGTTGCCAGAATTAATTTGTTCCATAGTTTGATATAAGAATCGGGGAGAGTGTGATAGAGAATGTAATAAAACTACTTTTATAAATCTAAAACATAGATGTTTGAATAGCGCTCAACCTTAGCTAGATTTTTAGGCGATAGAATTTAGTGAATCACAATTATTGAAATTATGAGTATAGTTAACTGCTGAAATGCAGTACAAGGAATTGTTTCGGTGCTCAAGAAAGGACTATTTCTCTTCCTATCTCATTCGGCTCTCATCTTTTTCTCCTTGTTTTTCCTCTATATTTTCCTAATCATTTAACACTGGGGGCTCAGAATTTGAAACTTCAAACAAAGTGCTCACCTGTCTCAACCTCTTTCTGATGCGGAAGCCATAGAAAGATTGGCACAACGCCTGGAAAGCTTTGAGAATCTTGTTTTGTATATCAGGTTCTGTCAAAGAAATCAGAGAGAAGAATTTGTACACGTCTTCCTCAGAATCTAAGAATGAAACCTGTTCTGCCTCAGCTTGTTTGTGAGTTGTTGACTGGGCAAGATGCATTATTGTGGCAACAACCTGTTCAAGCAGTGTGGGTGACTGTAAACTGTGAGAGTATAGCAGTTCAAACAGTGGTTGAGCAAAACCTTCCTTAATCATCTGCAAGCCATTTTCTGGCATGCTTGAGAGCTGTAGTAAAGCTTTGACAGACACCTTCTTGATTTCCAAATCATCATTTAAGAGCAGCTGAAGAAGAGGTTGCAATGCCCCATCTTTGACCAAGGACAATTTATTCTGGTCGATTAATGTAATTTCTGACAAAGTTTCAGTCATGACTCTTTTCATATTTTCTGGTCCTGCATGAAGGAATTAAGTAATGACAACCAGTGACTACATAGACATGCATGTCAGATTCATATTTCATAAAGGTTAAAATTGAAAATTTAGTAACAAATTCAATGTTTTGTAGTTCAGTTTCTTGTATAAAGTTTTATCAAAAGGTTGGACATTCATTATATCTGCACTTCATTGGCTTTGTTATGTGCATACTCGTCATTGTTTTTAGCATATGTATGTCGTATACAGATGCGCATCTCTGCAATCAACGCATTTAATTTCTTTTTTAACAGATGGGAGGTAATTTATACGTTGAGAAAGGAAGAAAAACAAGAAACAAAATGGGAATCTTCTATATTTTGTGTTGTAGCTATTGTCAATTTCAAAGAGTTTTGTCTGTAAGCACAATCAATTAACGCATATAAAGGGAATTACCTCGCTCAAATTCACAAACAGAGAAACCCATAGATATAGACAGTAGAAGGTAAATAGAAAAAGGAAGAATAAGAAAGAAACACACACCAAAAATTAAAGTGGTTCGATTGAAAGATTACATAGTTTCTCTCACAACAAACTTTCAATCAAGTAAAACTCAAAAAGTTAGCTTATGATGTTACAAAGGTCTTATTTATACAATAATACCGTTATAACTAACTCACATGAAACACACCTAGACTAAAAAGACTAAAAAGAAAGACAAGTGAACAATGTTCTTCATTCTTGAATTAAACAGTCGCCAAGACGGTTTCACCAAACGGTCAAAGTTTCGATTGAGCTAAAAAAGTAGACAATCTATTGAGACCATCTATCAGATATGATAGAAACTGCATATCAAACACTGAATGGTCTAGCATGGTTATACAATCTAGGAGTCTTTATACAATACTTTATTGAGTCAATCTTTATAAATTCAAATGCATAGAGTTTGAATAAACTTTTTTTCCATAAGGAAAATGCACTTACAAGAGAATAAATAGAGAAGTAAAACAAATCAAGCATCTCCTATCCACTAAAAATCAAGTTATACACTTCAACTTTTACATTTATAGGAAAATTTGACGAGAGCCTCTAAAAAATTTAACAAGTTGACTTTCTGAGAGAAATTTGATTCAGTTTACTTTCTTACTTTTCCTATAATTGATTGTTGATAGGTTTGCTAAATTGGGTCATAATTCTCCTGAAGTATTTTAATGCGTATTTATGTCCTACTTCGTATTGAATGGATATCAATCTCAATTACGAAAAATGAAGTCCCTTCGGCCCTCGCAGAAAAGAAATGCAACAAACACAGAATTTTGAAGTTCTAAGACAAATAACTACAAGTTTAGAGGGTGTGTGTCGTTTAAGGAATACCTGTACAAAGTTTCAGCAGTAAAGGCTTAAGATAATTTGCCTTTGCCATCTCTATAACATTCAGATCAAGGAAAGAAAGGTTCTCCAGCAGCTCATGTGCATTTTTGGCTGCTTCGACATCATCACTATTTAACATTGTTACCAGTAGAAGTATGCTTCCTTGAATGTTTCCTATGAGACTGCACACCGTTTTACTTTTGGATAGCTCCAACAGCAACTCCAATGCCAACTTGCGCTCCTCAACTTGTCGTGAAAGTGAGCTAACAATCAATCCTAGTCCATTATCCACTGTAGCAATATCTTCCTGCCATAAAGAAATATCACTATCTTTTTTTTATGAAAAATCAATATTGGAATCAGTTTTACATTGAGCTATCTAAAATGAGTATAGTAAATAATGAGAAGGAATTATGAGGAATACGAGATACCTTGTTCTCCGCATTATCCATTACAAGCATAGACAGGATGAGTAGAACACGCTTCCTTATTTCACGATTTTTAGAACTAAGAAGTCCAATAAGAACAGTAATGTAATTCTCAATTTTTAACCATTCTCGGTGCTCCTTTCTTTCTAAGCATAGGTCCTGTAATTTGTCTAAGGACTGAACCACTCCCTCTTCATCATTCGTTTCAAGTTCGGATTTGATGGTAGAAATGGTAATCATAGTGTTCCTGTCCTTCCATTCTTGAATAGACATTTTAAGAGTTTTATTTGGCCTCAGGATTCTAATATCCAGAGGCAACCTGGTCAAGGGACAGAGATTGTTCCCTTCAGCAAACCATTTCTCTATTTCACTTCTCTCAAAGGTCCTCCCAGAGGAAGTCTCCACGGGGTCCACCATGATTTCATGAGAGATTGGGCAGTGAAAGGAATGCAGAGCTGTCAATGGTCTCTCTCCCAAGGAATTTCTCATCTCAAAATACTTAGTTTCCTTCTCTTGTGCTGAAGTTATAAAATCTGCCTTTCCAAGAACTGCAATAATCTGCTCCATGTGCAGAGCTTCTGCCATGTCCGTCCTTGACTTGGCATTTTCCACTTCATTTTTTAGATCTTCGAATTCTCTCTTCAAAGCACCACGCTCCACGGGGACCCCAATGGCATGTGCAGTGCCAGCTAGCAACTCAGTCGCATACGACCGATCAACATTTCCTTCTTGTATTGCTGTCTCAACTTTCTTCAAAATCTCCTCATCTGCTGCAGCTGTCTGATACTCAGCATCTAACATTTTCTGACACAACTCACTTATCTGTTGATTTAAACCAGAGTTAATGTTTAAAGAGGCCAAAGGGATAAGGGTTATGGCGCGACCTATATCCTTGGTACAGCAATTCAAGCGTGTAACGATCTTCCTTGAATTGATCAAAAGATAAACCTTACTTCTACTGTTAGACTCAACAGCAAGCTGCTTAGCAATTTCAACCTCTCGGTTGAGAGAAGCCATAGCCTTTTGCAAGCTCCAGGCATTGTGTATGTGTTCCTTTGACAAGGACTTTAATATAAACGAAACATTCTCCAAATGAATAGAGAATCTCTTAAAATTTTCCTTGTGAACGACAACCTCGTTGGCCGCTTTGACAGTGTCAGATACAGCAACTATGGTCCGAGAAAGTAACTCCGATGTTGGGGCAAGCGAGGCACGAGTTAATAATTCGTTTGCCATGTCATACCCTCAGGTCTGTTCGAAAACCAAAACTCATTGGCCAAAACAGTGACGAAATTTACAAATAATACCTAACCAATTCTTCTCACACGTGCTCATTTTTCATTTCAGATCCAAAGCTCAATTTCACAAGTGCCTGGACCCTTGTGTGAGTGAAACATACATCGTAAAGCTGAGAAACATGCTCAATTGAGACAAAAGGTTCTGCGGGGTGAGCTGAATGAGCAGAACTCACATTAGTAAGTCCAAAAACAAGAAAAATAATCTTGACCTCAACAAAAAACAATAATACTGATAAAAGGTCAATGGCCATCCCAAGCATAAAAATCAGTAACAATTATGTGTTTGTATGCTTAGAAAATGCAAGTTAAGAAACACGAACCAGAAAAAAAAAAAAAAAAAAAAAAAAAAAAAACAACCCCAAAACAAAAAATTATAATATCTTCTCAAATAAAAAAAAAAAAAAAAAAAAAAAAAT
>Ga0099824_1001255_pt1 | contig 35015 bp, 30 predicted proteins | sample SiratrowhiteBW_FD_76837 | JGI IMG/M metagenome (GOLD analysis project Ga0099824, IMG submission 76837) | Root nodule microbial communities of legume samples collected from California, USA - Siratro white BW | ecosystem: Host-associated > Plants > Roots > Nodule | place: USA: California... | reverse complement strand
TATATATATATATATATATATATATATATAAGTGATATTTTTTTTATCACATATAAAGTTTGTTTTAAGGTGGTTACTTTTGATGCTTTTTATTTTAATTAAATTTTATGTTTTTTCATTTGAGATTGAAAAATTAAATTTTGAAAATGAAAACTTAGATGATTACATCATCCACTTAATTTTTTGAGATTTAATTTAAAAATATAAATTTTTTATATATTTAATATAATTATAATTTTTTATAAAAAATAACTAAAAATATTCAACCAAATAAATGCTTAAATTAATTTAATTAATTTTTTATATAAATACAGATATACAATATAAAATAACAGTCATATTACTCTAATAAAATTAAACAATAACAACTAAATTGGAAAATATAAAAATTTTATATACTAATATAATAATTTTTTAATAAAAATTAAATTAAAAATAATTACATTTATAAAAAAGTAAAATTTAATTAGACTTAAAATAAATATAATTAAATATTTTTTAGTAGAAACTGAATTAAAATATTCAGACCAAAGCTAATAATTGGGTCTAAGATAAACATAAGTTGAGATAGTAGAACAGGTGAAAATGATATCATAAGTAATTTATTTAAGATTAGAACAAGTAAATACGTTTCTTAATTTGTGAAATATTATAAAGAAGATGACAGAGTAGCAGTTAACAGTTATGCTAAAAACTTTAATTGATTTTTTAAAACATTGAATGGAGAGGAAGAGATAGAAGTGTGAAATGTATTATAAGGTAAAAAAAAAATGGAATAAAAGGAAAACTGAAAAAGAGGAGAACAATGATTTGCACAAAGACGAAGGTTAAGATCAAGATTAATAAGGAGTGATTAAAGAGAAAGGAGCGCGTAAAGAAAAGCGCGTGACGCGGAAGTGTATGAAAGCATCGGAATCTCTTACTGAAGTCCTACGTCATCAACATCTGTATAGAGGGAGACCTAAGTGGACAAGGACAACACCCCTCGACATTGTCATCTTTTATGTTTTATGTTTATGTGTCCCTCTCAGATACTCTCTCTTTTACTCTTAATTTCTTTTTTCTAACAAAATTTTCATTTTTTCTACCACCTTACCTTAAAATATTTTTCTTACTTTAAACCTCCTATTTTATAATTTTACTTGTTATTTTTTTATGACAAAATTAATATAGTAAGTAAAATTTGGAGATTAATATTGTGAGAAAAGTTGGTCAAATTTGTTCCCCTTGTCTCTCATGTCATCGATCACGTGATCTAGAGAGAGAAGAAGAGAACACGCAGTTCAAGAGAGAGCGACCCCATAGTGGAAGAAAGAGTCAAAACCAATAAAATAGTAATAGCCCCAACCCCAATGTCTTGTTTTCTCTTCTCTCTCTTTCACTTTCTATTCACGCTTTCTAACATCTTCTTCCGTGTGGTAGCATCATTGTAATAGCCAACACCAAGGGAAGGGAAAAGTGGGAACACTCAGAAAGCCAGACCAGACCCAGAAAGAAAGAGAGAGAACCAACCCAAGTCTTGTTTCTTTCTTCTCTCTGCACTTCCACTCTTCCTTGCTTAGCACCCTTCACCTTTGTTTGCTTAGTTTTGGAGTGAGAAAATATAGAGAGAGAAATTACCCATCATATCATACCATATCATCATATCAAATACTATATATAAAGCGATAATATTGCGTGAGAGATGCAGCAGCACCTGATGCAGATGCAGCCCTTGATGGCAGCCTATTACCCCAACAACGTCACCACTGATCACATTCAGCAGGTCCTTCCCTCTTCTCCCTTCTCCACCTACTCTCCCTTCTCTTCTCCTCTTACTCATCACACATATACACATACATACACATGTCTATGTATCTATCTATGTATATGTGTATGTGATGCATTCATTCATCATCATTCATGTCCCCTCTCAGCTTTGCTCAGGGCCCTTTTGTCTCAGCACTGCTTTGTGGGTCTTGTATTGTATGCCACTTTTAGAACCGGTTCCTTGTGCTGCTGCTTTTTAGTTTTCCTGTTCACACCCTTCTTCATTGTCAGCTTCTGCTACCGCTTACGCTATTTCTTTTATCTTCCACACACTGTGTAAATATTCTGTGTACATGTGCTGTGCTGTATCAGAGCTTTTATGACGCCTGCTTTTCTCACCGCTTAGATCACATTTTCTATAACCTCTTCAGATCATTTTATCTCATTCTCATATGCCATTCCTTAACTCTACCAACACCTCCTTTGCCCTCTTTTAATGCACATGCTTTGACCACCGAACTCTCTCTCACTCTTCAGTACTTGTTTGTGCTACTTCCATCCCTCTTTCACACTTCCTATTAATGCTCTAATGGCCTTCAAAAAAACCTGAAATTTCATGCATAACTCTTTCAAGTGTATATCTTTTTCTCAATATAGATTTTGATAACATGCCTGCACTTGTGTATTGGTTTTGAGATTTCATCAAGGTAACAACTTTTATCACAGGGAACATTTATCAAGCCGGTAAATGTTGTGTTGTAATAAGAAATGTTTGATACAAGGGTGTGGTTTGATTAATATGGTGCAGTTACCCAAATGGTAGGACGATTAAGAAGTTAAGACAGACAGATTGAGATAAAAGTAGAAGATATAAATTCATATACTATTTATAACCTTAGTATATATGTTCTATATGTTATCAACTAGGGTAAACACTCTTCATTGTTTTCTAACCTTCTTAAATCTACATGCATCATATGGTATTTTTCTTTTATGGAAAAACAGTCCAGCAACAGCAAGGACTTTTTGTAACATTTTGTTGCTCTCCTTCCCATTTACTTGATTATTTTTAGCGACATTTATATGATATTATGATGATGCTGATAATTGGTTTAACCTTTTACCCCTTTTTTTTGCATGCAGTACCTGGATGAAAACAAGTCCTTAATCCTGAAGATTGTTGAAAGCCAGAATTCTGGCAAGATGAGCGAGTGTGCCGAGTAAGAATTAGACTAATTATCCTTCTATATTCGAATTGAATTTTGTGTGTTTCTCATTCCTTAATTTAGTTTTACATTCTATGTGGTTTTTCACATCCTAAACATGAAATTAGAAGTCAATAGTTATTTTTCACATCTCAAATGTGATTTCTTGTTTTTCCACAAATCTTCTGCATGTCATCTGGATGCTATTTCCACACTGATAACTTTCAATTTAATTAACTATAATACCCTTGTGAACTAGATAGGGCTCTCACCACTTGAAAATTTTTCCCATCCATCAAATATTTATATATTATGGCAGGTGGTAAAAATTAAGCTTGTCAGCAAACTAACAAATTGGATTTGAAAGTCTGCCAATGTTGCTGATTTGGTGTCATACACCGACCTGAGTGCCATTGAAATTACCAAGAAATTTATGAGGAGCCTCTATTTAATTAAGTTAGGTACGACCTCTTTTAGGATAACATTAGGTATAATGAAAGTAATAACATTAGTATGATGAAAGTAATTACAAGATATATATGAGAATGAAAAAAAAAAACACTGATTTCAATAACTCTTTAACTCCATTAGGAGACTTTTACAAGGGAAACTCAATAAAATTTGATATTATCAAATATTAGAAATTAATATACTTTTGAGTTGAAAGGAATTTTCTGCTTGTTTTCTTGCAGATTATGCTTAAAGATAATATCTACAAAGTTTTGATATTTTTTTTTTTAAAGACATGATGCAGTTTTTATATATAAACTTTGCAATGTCCATGTCTTCTAATCCTTTTCTGAATTTAAGTTTTGGATTATCTTATTTGATTATATCATGTGACACATCTCTTTTGCTAGTTTCTTGTAAGATCTTTATTGTAGATGTTTTTAGTTCTTATATTCAATATGAAAGAGAAGTTGGGTGAGATTCTTACTTTCTACATTCCCCACATGAATGGACTCTTCTGATTTAATGCTGTTTCTCTCAACCCTTTGATTCTTCTCTATCCTTCAAACATACCCATCTCTCCACTAAGTTCACTAGTTTTCCCATATTTCTGCAGTGCAGAAAATAACTTTTTTTGCAAACCTAATGTACATTCTATATTTCTGAAGTTTCATTTCTGTCAACTGGTCAGTCCAATTGTACGTTTCTTTTAAGTGAAAAGAATAGGAGAGATCATTGAAAAAATCTTCCTTCAAAAGATTTTTTTATTTAAGTTTTGGTTTTAGATGTAGAGTCCTATGATGTTATTTGTCAATGTGCAACTGGTCTCAATTAATGAAATGAAACTTGGTTGTCAGATGCAGTTGAAAGTAATAATGTATGACTGAATTAACTTAATTATCTTGAAAGGTTTCTTGTAGAAATCAAACTTGGGTTGTTGGGGTATACATAGAGAAAAGGGTTTTCTCCTCAACATCTGGACTGCTATAATCACTCAAGAAAATTTTCTTTTCAAAACTAGCTTTAAGAGTTGAGTTGAGCCTATTTTGTTCTCAATTTTCATAGGATATCAAAGTCTGGCCTAGTCTACTCTTGGCTTTGTACATCATTCAGAGATGTTCAGTCCTAACTATGCATGAGGGGATGTTAAGAATCCCATATGAGCAAACTTTTTGGAATTGATCTTAGACCAAGTTCATTCTCAAATTCTTACAGGAATCAAGCAAGGCTACAGAGAAATCTCATGTACTTGGCAGCAATAGCAGATTCTCAGTCCCAACCACCCACCATGCCTGGTCAGGTACATGATACCTTATTAAGTTTTGTACTCATAACATGTCTCAGATTACCAATCTCTTCATTCTTTATTTGTAGCATTAAAATTGGCAGAAAGTAAATTTTCAACTTTTGTCTAAACATTGCCTCAACATCCGGTCCTTCCTAGGCAACTGATGCATCTTTCACTACTAATTTATGGATTTGATAATGCAGTACCCTCCTGGTGGGATGATGCAGCAGGGAGCACACTACATGCAGGCTCAACAAGCACAGCAGATGACACCGCAGCAGCTGATGGCTGCACGGTCCTCCCATCTGTATGCACAGCAGCCATACTCAGCACTTCAACAGCAGCAAGTGATGCACAGCCAGCTGGGGGGGAGTTCAGGACTGCACATGCTGCAAAATGAAGGGAGCAATGTGAATGTGGGATCAGGCAGTGCAACACTAGGAGGAGGTTCTGGAGGGTTTCCTGACTTCATCCGTGGCTCCACAGGGGAGGGTTTGCATGGAAGGAGCATGATTGGTGGAAGTAGCAAGCAGGATATTGGTGGCTCAGGTGATGGCAGAGGGGGAAGCTCAGGTGAAGGGGGTGAAAGCCTTTACCTCAAGTCTGCTGAAGATGGAAACTAGGCATCCAAAAAATGCCTAAATTACTACAAACTTTTGGTTAGTCAATTAGTTAGGAGAAGTAGGCAATGACACCAAGGGTAAGTAGCTAAGTGCAAAACTTTTCTGCTTATATAATGTTTGTTTATCTTGTAGTAGTGCTTGAGGCAAACCCTTGCCTTGATCTTTCTGCACAAATTAGCACTTTTTCTGGGTAGATCTGTGGTCACATAACATGGTTGGTCCTTGTGAAGATCAAAAACGTGTTTTCCTATCTCTGCGGTTGGTTTTATCAGTATCAAATTAGTTTCCGTTTCACATCTCTAGTTCTATTTTCTGTCTGGCTGCATCACTTCTCTTGCAGATAATTATAATTTTAAAATCATATTTTAATTAAAAGTGATAGTAAATATTTAAATAAAAGTTATATTGTAGATTTATGAAAACTAATTTCAATTTTTAATTTAAGACTATTTTTGGATTGAGAGTCAAGAGACCGGGAGCATTGCTTTTCAAGTTAATTTAATCCTTTCCCCTTTCAATTTTATTTTATTTAAATTTCTAGAGTTTTGTGTAGAATTTGATATACTTAGTAACTTTAAAAGTTCGGAAGCAAGAAGTTTAGGGAAATTTTAATAAAATTTGAAAGATTTTGCAGGATTTGAAATTAGATCTTGAGGATAACAAATTTTAAGTTTGTTTTAATTTGATATTTTTTTCATTTTATGGTTTACGGTGAAAAGTTTTAAGTATTGTAATCAATTCAATGAAGAAGAATTTTTAAAAATCATAAGTATATTCTAATTTTGGAATGATAATTTATCTATAAATCAAATTTAAATTAATTAGATAAATTGAAACAATTATGTGTGACTTGTTAAAAATCTGAAATTTGGAAAGGTAGGAAAGTCCACACAAATGATATGTTCGGTTTGTTTTAGGAGATGTTTTTAGTTTCTTGGGCTTTTAACTCCTTTACTTTACAGTAAAAAGTAGAGAAAAGAAAAAGGATTAATAGATGGAAGAATGACCTTAGTTTCTTTTCAACTTTTAGGTAATAATAAATTGTATTTCACAGAGAATATAAGTTTTTTATTTAAAAAATAAAAAATGTATGAGTAAGTAATTTTATATTATTGATTATTTTTATAAAAAAAATCAATTGGGTTTAAATATAGAAAAAGAATTAACAAATTATTATTTTTCTTCTTTAACTTTGGAGTATGCATTATTATGAGATGGTCTAGAGATGTTTAAATTGAACCATGAATGAACTAGACTTTGAAAATAATGTTTACTTTTATTGTGTTAAAATTAAATTTTATATAACAAAGACCCTTATTTTTTTTTAAATGTGTATTATTTTATTATGAGTTCACAAAATATGAAGACCAATTGATAGTGAGGTAGACACTGATAGGATACAAAATTTAGGTTGAATTTATATCTATGTGATGTGATAACTGGGTTATTGGTTTTAACAATTGTTTACTCCACCCTGATGTGATTAGAAAGAACATTAAAAACATTTAATAAAAATATTAAGAAATATTTAATGAGATTTCATAAGTGTATTTCATAAAATAATTTTAATTGTTGAAATAGAATATGAATTTTCTTTGATTTAAATTTTTACATATTTCATAAAATAATTTTAATTTTTTAAATAAAATAAGAATTTTGATCGAGGTAAATTTTTTACACCTCATCGAAAACAATGCATATATATGAATTTTAAAACAGTTATTATAAAAATTATTAATGTTACCATACATATCAATTCATTAATAAATAATAATGCAAAAAATCTTCAAATTGTCAATGCACTTAAATTAATATTTCATATTTTTTTACATTTCTATATATGCAAATGATATGTTTTTTTTTGCAATATATATGTGTTAAATTTTTAATTCAATTGTTTCTCGTTTAGAAAAATTAAAGTATTCATGATCAATCTCTGTGACATACATTAATTTTTTTTCCAAGTTAAATACATCACAAAAAAAAAAGTGGTTAAAATTACATAATATTGTCTCGCGATATATGTAATAAGTTTCTTCTCCCTTCCAAACGAATAACACTTTCAATAAGTTAAATCTATTTTTAAAATTTTTACCATGTCGTTTATTTAGATAAATATAGATTAAATAAAAATTGTTATGTTAATTATTTTGAAAGTTATAATCATTAAAATTTATAGTTTGCATAGTGTAGTTTCTAAGTGTAGGGCATACTTCTGAACACTTCTTCCTATCTTTGTATTTTTTTCCGTCATGAAGAAGCTATAACACACAAATTGCTCAATCTCAGCTTCTGATTTTCGCAATATTATATATATATAGTATTTTGGAAAGTAAATTTGCAAAAAGCCATGGATGGAATATCTTTATGAGAGAACTAAGGATTCCTTCATGGAACTGCCAGAAGGCATTAGCAATCATTGTATGATTATTACTTGCATACAATAGCAGCATATACGTATTGAATACGTATCATACAAGTACACAGGGTGACGGCAAAACCGAGCGTGCAAGTTCTTTCCAGAAGTAATCTTCATCCCACTCCACAGAACTAGCCATCATTGATCTGTTGTTGTTGTAATGATGAAACTTCCTACCATCTTCACTTTGCATGACCCTTTCACCATGCATCATAGTAGAACCATCTCCAACCTTGTTGGACTCCTTCCCCGTGAGTTGCTGAACCACTGATCGAAACTCAGAAGCATCGCAGGCCCTCACCAACACAGGGCTCGTTATGTAGGTTATTTTCACTGTTTTCTTCGGAGTTTTGTTCATTCTCTTCATGTAGTTGCTGGAGTCCTTGCTGTGGTGGTAGAAACTGGGATCATATCTCAGTTTTCCCATTCAAATGTGTACTCTAGCTAATATATATATCTTTGATGAGTATAAAGGTGAAGTGTTATATGGTGCTTTTATAGCCTGCAATTTGAAGTTGGTGATGATGAACAGAAGAGCTGAGTCTTCGTAGAAGGAGGGTTATGTATTATTTAATGTTTGAGGAAAATGACAAATTTGGAAAAAAAATGGAATAGGTGTAGAAAAGTGGTGCCCATGACCCATGGCTATGACATGTTACTTACTACTACTAAGCTACTACGTGTATGGGTGAAGGGTTTTCTTTCGTTTTCATTAGGTGGTGTTGTTCTAAAATGACTGCGCAATGTTTTTCATTTTTTACGATGTGGTCGTTTTCCAAACCTAGTCCTCTTACGGTCTATGATTCTAACATATTCCACTCCTTCTAGATTGCAAGAAACAACTTTAATTTGGGTTTCATTCAACTACATCTTAGCTACGTGATTTCATTCATATTTTTATATGATAAATCGGATGAGGTTGGTGCTTTTTTATTCGTGTTTAGAATATCTGAAGTTTTTTTCCTTTTATTAAGTTGTGTCGACCGAAAGTGAGTTAAAACAAAGGTCAAAATGAAAAGCAAACCTTTCAATGCACGAATTGAATATTACATTAAACCTATGTTGATGAATAAGGAATACTAAGAATGTTCAATGTTCCTCTCTCTGTGGGTCAATTCTTACCAGGTTTAGCCAATTTTAGATATTCAATTCATATTTAAGTGTCTTGGTTAGCTGTGACAAATATTCAAACCCTGTCAAAACTTTGGATAACGGGGTTAAGATAATCAATAATGGTTGCGCCTTTTTTTTTTTTTTTACACAGGGTAATTTTCTTTTAATTTTAAAATTGATACTAAGTAAATTTTATTTTGAAGTGTGATTTTAGGAAAAAGAAATTGGACTTAGATTTGAACCGTATTCAGACCTTCAAATTAGCTTGTACATTGAAATAAGATTTTTTCCATTTATTTAAATTATATATTTAATTACGATTTTGTTTTTGTTTTTTAAGGAAATTGTATATTGAAGTACAATCTGTGCGTTTGATTTTTTTTTTCTCATTTTGGTTTTGTAAATTTTTTCATTTAGATGAAATCGTACAACTAAATAGGATTTCTATTTCTTTATTTTTTAGGAAAATAGTACATTGAAATACAATTTCTTTGTTTCATTTTTTTAAATTTTGGTTTTGTAAATTTTTGGAAATGGGTTTTTTTAGATTTTTAACAAAAATTAAATATTAAGTTTTGGTTTTAATTTTTCTGAATTAATTTATTGTATTTTTATTTATTTAAAATATTTATTGGCCACAATATTTTTAAAAGTACATAATAATGTGAAAATGATCATCAACAAAATAATCATTTGCGTTATACCGCATCATACATATAATGATATATTTAAGATATCTTACTCGATCTCATTTTTAGTCATCTCTAATGTTTGAATATTTAGATCCTCATCATACTATCCATGCACCATCTTCATATCAAGAGATTTCATATACTTATAATATATTTTCATCTCAATCAATTTTTTTTCTCCCACATAAAATATGTTGATGTTTGGCATTTCCAATAACATCATTCTCAACACATAATATGATATGATGTATGAATTCTTATATACTCATAATAATATGTTGATGATGTTTACATATGTCTGATCATGAAACTAAGAATAATAAAAAATATAACACATAATATGATATGATATACATATGGATTTTATTGGATATCCAAGTGAGTTTAAGTTTCACATTGGATAGAAATAAGTAAGTTGAGCAATATATAAAAAGAAGACTCATAAACCTATTGTCTTAAGGTTTTGAGTTGAAAGTGGTGTCATTCTCTTATGTGATTTGTCTTATTTTCTCATTTTTACGAGATTTCTCTAGTTATGTCCCCTCAGATTCTCCCAACAGAGTCTTATATACTTATGTTTTCACATTATTCAAAAAAAAATTGTAAATGAAGATAATTACAGAAATTTATTTATAATTATAAAGCATAATCAAATTCATAATTTTTTGTAATAAATATTTCTAAATTAATAAAAAATTATATATTTTATATACAGAAACAACCATTTCTATTAGTTTATTGGAATATTAAATAATTGATATCGTCATATAACAGTTTTATTCAAATTAATTTAAATATAACAGTCCTCTAATCACTGTTACAATATTATATTCAGAAATTATTATTACTGTAAAAGTTATATATACTTAAAGAGATTTTTATTTATCACCTTGTATACAAATTTCTCAAATTCTTGGTCAATGGATGTTTCTCATGCTATTGTTTAGTGTGGCAATAAAATAAATGGGTTTTTAAAATGTTTTTAATTAAATGAAAAAAAGTTATAGTCATAGTTTGTGAAAATAATTTCCTTTTAATATTAGCGTGCGCGTAGTTTTCAATTTAAAAGCTCAAAAGTATGCTGAGGAAAAAATTCATATTTATTTTTCAGGTGAGCATGATTTTAAATTGAGTTCTAATATACTTTTATCTTGAAAATAATGTTATTTTTAAAACTCTTTTCCATGTAATAGATAAATCTTATTCCAAACTTATATTTAATATTTGTATCTTAACATTATTATCTAAGATTGTAGAAAATAAATAAAGACTATTCCACTTGCCTGTTTTTAGTATTTTGAAAGTCAATAGTCAAGATTATTCACGGGATCTTACTATTTTGTAAGTAAAGTCAAGAGTCAAGGTTATATATGAAGTTCACGGATTGGATAAAAGAAAATGAAACTTCATTAATATTTTATATTGAATCACTTAACTATTATAATATATATATAATATGATAGTTTCAGCCCTTAATACTTTTAATCCATTACAAAAACTACCCACTCTAGTAATATTGCATTAAAAGTGAACATTGGATTCCATCCACACTTTAATTAATGAAGATGAATATGAAAGAAAACAACATAAATGAATATATAATGATGAAAAACATAAAATATATAAACTTTTGACAGTAATTATTGCGTAGCCTTGCACAAAGTGCATAAAAGTGTTTTCCATGTGAATCATGTATACCTAATAGTATGAACCATCCTATCAGTTATCTAAATTGCAATAAATCTTTAAATATATATAAAAGAGATTATAATTGGAATAACTTCATTATGATCAATTTATTGTAAAATTTTTATTAAGAAAGATTGAGAAAATTTATCACTAATAAAGTAGAAGTTGTTCACGATATTATTTTTAACTCATATATTAGAGTTTATTATTTATGAGTTTTTTTTCTTATTTATTATTTATGATCATTTCTTTTTCTCATGTATCACGCAACATTCTCATTTTTATTAAATATGAAAATTTCAATCAGTGACGAGGTTTAGTGATATATAAAAAGATTCTGATCCTTTCATTTTTTTTACATATATATATAAATAAAAATATATTTTATATATTTAGAAAGCCAAAGTTTTTGTATATTTATAAAAAAATATTACTCTCAACATATTTTCTAAAAAAATCAATACACATTTGTATTTCTAACAAGATGGAGATCTTGGTGTTGATAATGTAGTCTGAAATATTGTAAATTTAAATATTACTCTGTAGTTTGAGCAACATGTTGCAGCAAATGAATTGATATATGCCTTTCATTCTAGACATTTGATTCAAAGGCCACAAGTTTTAAATTGCACTTCATTTTTGACCTATGGACCAGTCTATATATGTCCAATATAGATTGTTCTATTCAGATCGCAAACATTCTAATTATTATATGAAAACAAAGTAATCACTGAAGAAACTTATATTTTCTTCAAGACAATGACATTTTGTTTCATATATGGTCAATAATTGGGGGGGGGGACAAGGGTGATTTCCTTCACACTAGTCTACCTCCAAAATAGTGATATATTTTCGGTTAACATTTTCTAAAGTATTATTGCTATTTTTATAAACCTATTTCTTAATCATGATTAAGATTTATTTTTATTAGGACTATGACTATGCTTCACAATAGTACATATAGATTATAAATTTTGCGGGTCATAAAAAGACAGTTAGTTAATTAATTACCATATGCTGTTTTTATAGCAAATTAAATGATCATGATTAAAAGTCTTTATCTGGGGTGATGTTTATTGGATCTTGGGTTGATGGATATATGAGGCATATATAAGGAACATATAATCAGTCAAAGAAGTTCTTAGAATATTTATACTAATTAAAACAGCTCTTAATCAATACAATCTTGACCTAATTAACTTGTGGAAGAATCTTCATCTTTACACCTGTAATTAGGTTTTAACATCAAACTGATTAGAAAAATAATCCAAAATTAAATCTATCAAAATCATTTTTTTTTAATTTTTAGATCAATTTTTTCCTTCGCCATTGGTGGTTTCAATGAATTTTTAAATTTAATTGCAATTTGAATAGAAAAAAATCACTGCGTGGATAAGTAAGTTTGAAATTATTCCTCAACTTTCTCAAGTTAAAGCAGAGATTTTTTTTATGCGAGTTTCTTAAATATTTTATCATTATTATTTAAGAAACAAACTTTAAGGGAAACTCATGCTTTTATTTATGAAAAATCTGAATACATTTTTTATACAATAAATTTCTCTTAAAAGTTGAAAAATCTTGGTGTACTCACTATAAATATTATTAAAAAGTACCCAATAAACTTAAACACCCCATCTCAATTCTAAATTAAATATTGACAACAAACTACAATTCTGAGGACCCTTCAACATGCCAAAAGGTTAGGACTTTGTTTCTAAGAAGATAACAATTTTATAAACTCACATTATCATAAGGAAGTTATGAAAAAACACAGTCAAAACAACATTTCTCAAAAAAGACAAAAAAATGTCTTAAATCACAATCGAAATCTTGTAAAATTTTGAGACCAAATCGTTTAACAACATACTTTATTTATACTTTTACTTACAATAGCCGTCCTTATTCACACATCGTAATCATTTTTTGTTTGAAAGCAACGAATTATGTATAGATTATATGTAATGGATAATTAGATTAAGACCTGAATTATAAGATTAAAAATCTAATTTTTATTTAAATATTTATACTACAATACGTTCACATAACATAAAAATATAAATTTTATAAGACTCTTATATTAAAATAAAAACAACCAAAATGTTTTAAAAATTATACAAGCTCATAAAAAAATGAATTAAAATATCATGACATGACTCTAATATAATGTTCTAAATCCCACCAAAGAAAATGACCAATTAGAAAGGAGTTTTACCATCATCCATATGGATATTCATATTCCTATTCATAAACCCTTTTAACAAAGTTATCAATATATATATAATGATATATAGTACACTAATAATTAAATTACTATAAGTAGTTTGACAAGAAAGATAGAAAAAAAACCTAAAAAATATTCGAAATAAAAATTGGAATTGATATTTATAAGGTTTAAAAGGCTCTGATAAAAAAAAAGCTGGGTTAATATAATTTTAGGAGAAAACAATATTTAACTTCCTTAAATCTTATATCAATTTCTAAAAACACACCTTAAATTTCACTTTAATCCTAATGAGCTCTTAAACTTTATTATGTTTAGAAATCCACATCCATCAACTTTAAATACTTAAACTTATCCATTTTTACAGTCACCTTGACCATTATAATTGATTCATAAAATTGATCCTTATTTTTATATCCTATCAGAGTTAAAATATTTATCATAAACATCAATAATTCATTAACTATTCCTTATTTTATTACCGTTAATTTCTTTAAATAATAAAAATTGAATTTTATAAATAAAATTAAAAAAGTTAAATTATTTGGATTAAAGAAAAATACGTGTAAAAAATGAAGAGTTTTTGGAAGATTAATTGAAATTAAGTAATTTTGTTAATATTTTGAGATTACAGGGATGAAAGTAAAGTGAAGAGAAGAGAAGCGAAGGGACCCCGCTAAAAGTGGCAGAGAGGAGAGTTGAATGCGCGAAAGCAAAGGGAAGAAGAAGAAGGTGGCGAAGTTACAGGAGGAGGTGTTGAACAATGTCGCGTCCTTTCCAAGAACCAATCGATCCTCATTCCACTTCTCACTTCGACTTCCACCTTCACCTTACGCACTCTTCCATCTTCTCCTTCCTTCTCCTCACGCCTCAGCCACGCCATCGCCATTCCCTTCCACACTCCTCTTTATGCTTCCTAAGCCCTCCAACGCTCTCCGCTTTACACCTCAATAATGGTACTCGCACTCCTTCACCTTAACCTACCTGCATTTCCGCTTTCTGCACCTTTCAATTACTCTCAATCCTTTCCTAATTTGTAACTGTCACGCAATTAATTCCTCGTAATTGCTTTATATCGTTCATTCACTTGCTTGTTAGCTTGTTATGCTGCTGCTGTTTGCGCGCCAAATAGTGTGATATGTCTCGTTTGGATGCTTGTATTTTAACCTGTGATGCACCGATAGTTCAATTTGTGTCACATATCGTATATTTGTATCCGATATTATAGATTGTAATACTACGAGGAAGAAGCTTGCATCGATTCGACGTCTTTTTTGGGGAGAGTTCAGTGATTGTTCTGGATGTGTATTCGAGGGACGGATAATATGTAGACATTGCCTCAGATTATTTTAAAATTTGCATTTAAGAATTTTATTAGATTTGTTTAACTCTAACGTGGACTGCATGCGTTCTGTGCTGGTTTTTGTATTCATAAGATGATGATTTGTTATATGCACCTGCAGGGGACTCCGGTGAATATTACTGTGGGTTCTCATGTCTGGGTTGAAGATCCAGAAGTATCTTGGATTGATGGACAGGTATCAAAAATCAAGGGAAAGGATGTTGAAATTGACACGACCAATGGAAAGAAGGTTTGTGCTTATTTGCGTTATTGAATAAGTTCCATACGGTACTAAATAGCCAAACATTTCACTTCGATTTCTTCTGTCACTCCCTTGTTGATATAAATGGGCGAATAGCTGTGATGAGAATGGTTAACTTCTCTGTTGTGCTCAGTCTGTGTTTATTGCACTGTCAGTCTGTATTTGTATCTGCACTACAGTTACATGCAGAAACAGAAAAGAAAGTGAAAGCACTGAACCTTAAGGAAGAGATCCAGCAATGAATATTCTTTATTTGTTCTTGACCTTCTCAGTTTTGGCTTGGTCTTAAATGGCCATCAGGATCTGTGGAAGGTCTTTTTTTTGGTCAGCAATCAAATTCCATGTTATATAGACTTGGTACAAGGAGTACCGACCCTTTTACATGAGGAAAAAGAAAGGAACCATAAAATTTACAAGAGCTTGCAACAACCTATACCATAACTCTAGAAAGACAAAAATATGCCCTTAGATTCTTCCTTAACTGCCCAATGTCATCTGTCGTTGCACAAAACCTCGAGAATAAGCATACAAATATAACCACAGTACCTTATATCCTTTGAAGGCAAAGGCATGTCCCAGGATCTATGGAATGTTATTGATGTTTACCTTCCTGGAAATATTGTAAAACCTGTTGAACTTGTAAGCTAAATTATGACCATGTCTCTTGTTTTCTTATCTTTTTTCTACTTTGATTGGGTTATCACTATTGGGGATTCTGTTCTGAAGTTAGACAAATATTTTTTTTATTATACTCGTCCATTAATTTTTTATGCATTCCTCTGTGGAGAAATTGTCTTTTCTATTGCCTGTTTTGATTGAAAAAAGGTGCAAAATATTGTAGTAAGGCAAAGAATCACTACCCATGTTTTTATTTTGATTATTTCTAGGTGGTCACAAAGTTATCAAAAATATATCCCAAAGATATGGAAGCTCCTGCTGGTGGAGTGGATGATATGACTAAGCTTTCCTATTTACATGAGCCCGGAGTCCTGCAGAACTTAAAAATTAGATATGAATTGAATGAAATATATGTATGTCTCTCTTTCCTTTAATATGATAAAATCCAGCATTGATTATTAGTCCAACAAGTTGTTACCTATTTTACTAATTGCCGTTGCAGACTTATACTGGTAATATTCTGATTGCAATAAATCCATTCCAAAGGCTACCTCATATTTATGATTCACACATGATGCAACAATACAAGGGAGCACCATTTGGAGAGTTAAGCCCTCATGTATTTGCCATTGCTGATGTTGCATATAGGTAATCTTATACGCTTCTATTTATCCAAGCTCTGATTCTTTCACTGAACCAATTTAGACTGATGAATTCATTAATACCAGGGCAATGATTCACGAAGGAAAAAGCAATTCAATTTTGGTCAGTGGGGAAAGTGGAGCTGGTAAAACTGAAACTACAAAAATGCTTATGAGATATCTTGCCTTCTTAGGTGGTAGGGCTGCCACTGAAGGACGAACCGTTGAGCAACAAGTTCTTGAAGTATGATTGAACAAATTACCCTTTTTTTAAGTCTAATAATTATTCATTATTTTATTTCATGCTATGATATTCACCCTTTCTTTTTGTCTTGAACTTTGACTCATTTAAGAGTTCTGTGTTAACTGATCTGAGCGCAGTCAAATCCAGTTCTGGAAGCATTTGGCAATGCTAAAACTGTCAGGAATAACAATTCCAGGCAAGTCTTACAGCTGGGAAGTAAATAAGCTTGTTTTACTTCTCTAAGAAACCCTGATGTATAGATTAATTTTGTTGTGCTTGTGACGTGGGAAATAAAGGATTGTTTGTGTTTCACTCTCCTCCATAACCTGATGTGATATAGTCTCCAATTTGTCTCATTGCAATCCCCCAGTTATCTATTACACTGCCAGAATATAATATGTTAATAACAACCATTAACTTAATTTCTGTTTATCAATTTTGCTTTCCATCATGAAACATTAACTGCAACATGATGCGTATTTAAGATCAATTTCTTACCAATAATTTAGTTTCAATTTCTCCTTTTCTTAATTGTGCAGTCGTTTTGGTAAATTTGTTGAGATCCAATTTGACAAGAGTGGTAGAATCTCGGGAGCCGCCATTCGAACATACCTTCTGGAGAGATCTCGGGTTTGCCAGATTAATGATCCTGAACGCAACTACCACTGCTTTTATTTTCTTTGCGCTGCACCACAGGAGGTTACTTGCTGCATAATTCACTTTTTGAGGGATTTGTTTTAATTATGTAAACTCATTGCAATGTTTGCTAACAGGAAATTGAAAAATACAAATTAGGAAATCCTAAAACGTTTCATTACCTTAACCAGTCAAAATGCTATGAACTGGCTGATATAAGTGATTCTCGTGAGTATCTTGCTACCAGGAGAGCTATGGATATTGTTGGAATAAGCCAAAAAGAGCAGGTATTTCTTTTGCATGAACATGAATTTAGCTTCTTTTTGGCTAGAAATGGAAAAATTATCCTCCCAGTTCTTACCCCTCTACTTCTCTTTGTCCTTTTTCTGTAAGGAAGCAATTTTCAGAGTTGTTGCTGCGATTCTTCATATTGGGAATATTGATTTTGCAAAAGGCAAGGAAATTGATTCATCAGTTCCAAAAGATGATAAAGCCAAATTCCACTTAAAAACAACTGCTGAGCTTCTTATGTATGAATGCCACTGTATTGTTACTCCGCATACCCATATGATTTCAAAATGCCTTTAATATAATTGCCATCATTGGGTTTCCCGCTTTATTAGGTGCAATGCTGGTTCCTTGGAAGATGCATTGTGTAAGCGTGTCATGATCACCCCTGAGGAAGTTATAAAACGAAGCCTCGATCCCCAAAGTGCAGCAGTCAGCAGAGATGGCTTGGCAAAAACAATTTATTCTAGGCTCTTTGACTGGTAAGATGCTGAAAATGGAAAATGAGCCCATAAAATACAATAAGGTAAAGGATCTGGGATTCTGGTTTTGATCTTGGGTGCATTAATGTGGTGGTTAACAGGTTGGTGAACAAGATTAATAGTTCAATTGGACAAGACTCCAGTTCTAAATCTTTGATCGGGGTGCTTGATATCTATGGTTTTGAAAGCTTTAAAGCTAACAGGTAATATATAGTTCATAAGAAGAAATATGCCCATCCATACCAGTACTTCACATCGTCGAAGAGAGAAATGCTATTATTTATTAAAATTTATTGGAAATCACAACTTTTGGTGGGTTCTACTTTTCTTTTAACCAGTCTCTTTCCAGATTTAGGAGTGGGACCATCTAAAACTGTGATTTTCAATCAATTCAACCCAATAATAAAGAGTGTTGCTAACACTCCTCTTACTGAAAATGTTGAAAGCAAGTACCTCTGCTTGTTTTCAATTTTTTGTAACTTATTTTCAGCCTATCATGCTCTGCAGTTTTGAGCAGTTCTGCATTAATTTCACAAACGAGAAGTTGCAGCAACATTTCAATCAGGCAACATCTCAGACCATGATAAGCACTTAAATTTTCGTATGACCGTCTTTTCCCTGCTTAACGTACTTTTTGTGATGAATTCCAGCACGTGTTTAAGATGGAGCAAGAAGAATACACAAAGGAGCAGATCAATTGGAGCTACATTGAATTTGTTGACAACCAAGATGTTTTGGACCTTATTGAAAAGGTCTCCCTGTATTTCTTTTTCACTCTCTATATGGATGTTTAGTTTATTTTTAGTATCAAAGTAATCAACTTCTATGTTCCGAAACTTAAAGAAATAGAAAGCTATTGCTACTCTATTTTTGATACGCTTGTTGTCTTATTAAATTCCATTCCACAATCTATTCTGTGGACAATGCATTTCCTTTAAATAATGAAATTCTGCTAATCCCAATCGACATAGATCAACTAAAGATTTACGTCTCAAGAGAAGGGATGCGAGTGAGGGTGAAGGAGAAAATAATTTTGGTTAAATGATTTGTTGCTTCGTTTGAACTGCATCACAAGAGCCCTATTGAGTATCTTTAAATTTACAATTAACTGCTGTTACTGATTGGTAGCACTTGGTTGTAATTTGGGTTATTTTACATTCAATCCCTTTTTCAGGTTATCATTCCAGTTTGTCTTCTTTTTGTACTAATCGCTTACATTGTTTATCATTTTTACAGAAACCTGGAGGAATAATTGCACTCCTTGATGAAGCTTGGTAAATTATCGTTTTGTCCCTTGAATTTCTTCATTAAAGGATGGAGACTACCTTGCTAGTTAATTTTTATCCCTTTCGTTGTGGTGACACGAACCAGCTTTTGTTCTATTGTTTTAAATCTAAACGTCTTTGATACAAAGATAGATAGCTCCTTTCTAACTTGCCCCACTTTTCTTGCAGTATGTTTCCGAAGTCCACACATGAAACCTTTGCAAACAAACTTTATCAAACATTTAAGAATCACAAACGCTTTATCAAGCCAAAATTATCTCGAACAGATTTCACTATTTCTCATTATGCTGGCGAGGTATTATTCGATCTCATAGCACCGACTTCGGCCAAAAATGAGAAATCTTTGTTTATTCATTTATACTGTAAAAAATTTGCAGGTGCACTATCAGTCTGATCAGTTTTTAGACAAAAACAAAGATTATGTGGTTGCTGAGCATCAAGATTTATTGAGTGCTTCCAAATGTCCATTTGTAGCAGGCCTTTTTCCTCCACTTCCAGAAGACACATCCAAATCTTCTAAATTTTCTTCAATTGGTTCTCGATTTAAGGTGTCATTCTTTTCGTGGGCTTCATTGTTTAGACTTATAGATTTAGTGAACAAGAAAAAAGCATCATGCATCAACATGCATCCATGTCAGGGCTTACAAATTGAACTTTAATATTATAATCAGGAAGCTAACAAACCATGCTTTCATATCCTGAATGGTGCAGTTGCAACTACAGCAATTAATGGAAACACTAAGCTCTACACAGCCTCATTACGTTAGATGTGTGAAACCGAACAACCTCCTCAAGCCTGCAATTTTTGAGAATTCCAATATTATGCAGCAACTTCGCTGTGGTGTGAGTATAGTTTGAAAATATAACTTGATATTCCTCCTTTACTTCACTCTGTGTGATGGTTAGTACAAAAGTATGGCCCTGGTATCTTCACATTTTCAACCTTGCTTTGGTGGTCTCTAATGCTTGCCCATACAGGGTGTTTTAGAGGCAATCAGAATCAGTTGTGCTGGCTACCCTACTCGCCGGGCTTTCTTTGAATTTATAAACCGATTTTCCCTTCTTGCTCCAGAGATCACAGAAATACAGTAAGAACACTTCTTCTATATCCTTTGTGCAAAAGGAGAAGGAAGTTTTGTCTTTACAACCAACCATTTGGTTCCAAATCTTTCGAGTGCTAAACTGCTGTTGTTTCACCTATGGGCAGTCATGATGAGAAGACTGTTTGCCAAAAGATTCTGGAAAAAGCAGGGCTTAAAGGATATCAGGTACTTCAAAATGTTAAACAGGAGTTATTGTTTCACTCTTGTTCTCTTTTTTAAATATCATTTGAAGCTTGTATGACCTTCGCAACAACTACAATTCATGGATATGGTATCATTAATATATAATACCTCTTTTTGGCTATGATTAAATAATGTCAACAATGGTATTGTACATTTACATAACATTTATATATGTATATTGTCATGCTCCACTCGCTTTTAATGCCACAAAGTTCATTTGGTGGCTGTCAATTGTGTAGATTGGACAAACAAAGGTATTCCTAAGAGCAGGTCAGATGGCTGAACTAGATGCACGGAGAGCTCAAATGCTTGCTAATGCAGCAAGAACTATTCAACGGCGAATACGAACATATCAAGCTCGTAAACATTATCTTGCACTACGCAAGAAGACTACAATTTTGCAGTCTCTTTGGAGAGGTGAAATATTATAAAAGGCATAACCTAAATAATTTTGTAGGATAGGTCAATATTGTATGGACTTCCCCAAATAGAATGGTGTGCCTAAGTTCATCTTACTGCTTAATCAGTCTCCTTTCTCTACAGATTTTTCACATTCATAATATGTTTGTAGGAAGACTTGCATTGAAATTCTATAACAACTTGAGAAGGGAGGCAGCTGCAGTGAAAATTCAGAAGAATATACGCAGATATCAATCTAGGAAAACCTATACTAAACTCAAAGCATCAGTACTTACTGTGCAAACAGCTTTAAGGGCAATTGCTTCCCTCAAGGAGTTCAGATTTAGGAAACAGACTAAGGCTTCCATCATTATTCAGGTCATAGTTCACTGCTATATGATTAGGAACATTGACAAGGGTTGTCAGTATTCAATATTTAAACTCTTGAAAAATTGCAGGCTCAGTGGCGGTGCCACAAAGCTGCTTCATATTATAAGAAGCTCAAGAAAGGTTCAATTGTCACACAATGCCGATGGAGGGGTCTCATGGCCAGGAGAGAACTTAGGAAATTGAAAATGGTAATTTCTATATTTTCCATTGTCTTTTTAACCATCCTGTCTTTTAACAGAATCCTGAGAAACAGGACAATGAAAATGCAAAAGCATCCAACCTATATAACTGAAGTCACACAAGGCAAAATATAATATCTGATGTTTTCTGTTACCAAAAGCAAGTTTCATAACATAAAGGTTTATAGTTTATACAGTTCATATATTTGTTTATCATCATTATTATCTTGATAAAGGGAAAACAAGATAAAATTGTCCTCTGTGCAACATAGAATTGGATTTTACCTTCATTTCTTATTGTAGGAGCCAAAAATTTCATTCTCATTCTATTTTCTATTTTAACTTCTTTTATTAGTCATATCTTTAATGCGAAATATGTGGTAGCCGTAAAATAAATCTTCTTGTGAACAGAAGAAAAGAATATCCCATCCACATGAAGTGAAACTCATGTGATGCTTCGTGGGCCCAATCCTTTTTCTTTTTGGTAGTTTTATGAATGATAAGATGAAACCAATTAAGCTGCTCCTATATGTCAATTTTTAATGTTAAAGTAGAACAAAGCCACAAATCTCAATTTGTTATTCCTAATTCTTTTATATCTCTCTTTCTACCCTCAGTTACGATTTGTGTCCATTTGATAGGCTGCAAGAGAAACTGGTGCACTTAAAGAGGCAAAGGACAAGCTTGAAAAAAGAGTGGAGGAACTCACTTGGCGTCTTCAACTAGAGAAGAGTTTAAGGGTGAGATATACGCTTTGCAGATACATAAATTTTGGAAGATCAATTTCAGCATAAGAGACAGCCCTAAAGAAAACTATTTGGAATCCTGTAGAGCAACCTAGAAGAGTCCAAAGCACAAGAGATAGCAAAACTGCAGAATTTACTGCAGGAGATGCAGAACAAAGTTGATGAAACCAATGCATTGCTTATAAAGGAGCGAGAGGCTGCAAAGAAAGCTATTGAAGAAGCACCTCCAGTTGTTAAAGAAACTCAGGTTATTATTGAAGACACTGAGAAGATTGAATCACTAACCGCGGAAATTGAGAGTCTAAAGGTAAGAAAAATTGGTTTTACAAATATTGTGTAGAGTGGTTCATCAATTGTTCTGCCTCTCTTACTATTCATTGGTTGTTTGGGACAAATTTTAATAAAATATAAAAAATGTGCATATTTTAGCAAGGCCCCGGAAAAATTTCAATGGGTGGATTATTCAGTGGGAAGATGCACGAAACCTAACTATACAAAACATCTAGGGTAGAAAGAGAAACAATATTAAAAACATGAACTGCACATAAAATGCTCTTTTTTCCTAGAATGCTCCTATTTCCAACTGACAATATATAGACCAACTACTACCCAGCTAAATTATGCATCTCATTAAAGAACTTTGCAGTACACTTCAGAGTTCAGCGTTTTCGTTCATATAATGAAAGTAGTTCCGATGGATCTTCAGTATAAAGGGGAGAAACAATATTTGTTCCCATTCGTTGATATGAGAAACGAAAGGTAAGTTGATATCATTGTGCATTCTCTTCAAATAAGTACTTGACATTAACGAAATAGATTCACAATTGATGAACATCGGATAGTTGATGTAAAAAACTAATCACTGTAAAGTTTATAATATGTAAGAAAAGTATTAACTTGAAATGTATGTTTTGACCACATTTGATTCTTTATTTATAATCAGTAATGCAACAATTAAGGGATCAAATAAGGAGGTATAATACCTAATTTTCAGAGATACAATATTTCCATATATGTTTTTAACACATTCCTTCAAGACCCGTTGACCTTCAAATGTAGACAATGCTGGCCAACTTCACCAATTGATCATAGAGGGTTTTATACTGTATTGAAGCCCAATCATCCTAAAAGCTTTGGTTGTTAAGAGTCATTTAAATATTTTAATCTACATATTACTATACCTAGGAATATAAGTTTTGGAAAGTGTGGTTTTTAGGCCTAACTTGGCTTTGAGGAATATAAGTTTTGGAAAGTGTGGTCTTGGAAAGCCTGAGTTTTAGGCCTAATTCAATTTTACAAAACTTACTTGTAATATGAGGTTTGCATCCACTGATTTATATTATAATTTGGTCGTATCTTTGTTGATATGAAATCTCCAATAATAGGAATGATTAACTAAATGTTTATATGCCTAAGGAGCATACTTTCTTTTTAAGTTTATAGCACTGTAATTACGTTCTTTTATAATGGTTATCTCATCTAAATTTGATTTATCTTCTCAGACCTCCCTTGAGTCAGAGAAACAGAAAGCTGATGACTTTGAAATGAAATATAATGAGTCCCAAGCTTATTGTGAAGAAAAAAGTAAAATATTAGAAGACACGGAGAAGAAGGTTCGTCAGCTACAAGAATCTGTGACCAGGTGATTTTAATAATGAAAAATAAACTTAATGTCATTGTTCTTCCATGCTAATAACTTTGGATTAGAGTGTACCTAATTCTTTTTGGAGTTTCTTTTTCATGAGAAGTATGATAATAGTATTGGTAAAGTGATCGAACATCATTCTTTCTTTCTCTTCCTCCCTGAGTAAAATTAATTATTATTGTTCTTATTACTATTTTGGATAAATTTATAACTAGTTTGTAAAATCTTATCTTGAAAAATAATATATGAATGGTATGTACACTTAATTTGGTGAGATGAATGACCAAAATTTCATTTCTTTGATTAGGCTAGAAGAGAAGATTGCTAATTCAGAATCAGAGAATCAAGTTCTACGTCAACAAGCTGTATCGATGGCACCCAATAAGTTCCTCTCAGGACGCTCTAGATCAGTTGTACAGGTACTATTTGTAATGAATTTTATAAACTTAATAATACGAATGTAAAGATCGGATATGACATTTTCTTGTCTCTGTTTATAGCGACCGGATGGTGGACACATTGGAACCGAAGCAAAGTCAACTTCGGTAACTAAATTTATTTGAAGTCTGTTACTTGTATTTTGGCTGTGTATGAGGATTAAATCTCTGTTACTTGTCTTGGATATGTATTTGAGTATTTGACTTGTTTTCTTTTTCACTTGATAAACTGATCAGGATATGCATAGCGCATCAATGAACCACAGGGAACACACTGAAGTGGAGGATAAACCACAGAAGTCACTCAATGAGAAACAACAGGAGAACCAAGAGTTACTCATTAGATGCATTTCTCAAAACCTAGGGTTTGCTGGGAATAGACCAATTGCTGCTTGTATCATATACAAATGTCTCTTACATTGGAGATCATTTGAAGTGGACCGTACTAGCGTTTTTGATCGTCTAATCCAAACTATTGGTCACGCAGTTGAGGTGTAAAATGCTAAACTGGCGTGATAGTTATCACCTTGTTTTCCCCTTAGCATATTTATTGTCACTAATAAGTTGTATTTGACCTCAGACGCAGGATAATAATGATGTCTTGGCTTATTGGTTATCCAATGCCTCTACACTTGTCTTGTTACTACAGCGCACACTAAAGGCAAGTGGTGCGGCCGGAATGGCTCCTCAACGTCGTCGATCTTCATCAGGGAGTCTGTTCGGGAGGGTGACACATGTAAATACAACTTATTTAAACGGATTAAATCCAGTCGAGAAACTTTCCATCTTTAGACAAGTAAAGTCTTGTTACTTTTGTTTCAGAGTTTCCGAGGAACTCCAGCAGGAGTCACCCTGCCCCTAATCAATGGTAGCATGAGCGGTGTAGATACGTTAAAAGTTGAAGCCAAGTACCCTGCTCTCCTTTTCAAACAGCAGCTTACAGCTTATGTGGAAAAGATATATGGAATGATTCGAGATAACTTGAAGAAAGAAATTTCTCCCCTGCTTGGATTATGCATCCAGGTATAGCAATTTCTTCATTACTACCAAGTAAATTTATAAAGCTTTTCCTTTTCTGAATTGCCTTTTAAATTCACTGATTCAATATGTACTGTTTGAACATGATGAGATAGGCACCCAGAACATCCAGAGCGAGCTTGGTGAAGGGATCATCACGTTCAGTTGCAAACACTGAAGCCCAGAAAGCTTTGATTGCTCACTGGCAGGGGATAGTTAAGAGCCTTGGGAACTTCTTAAATACCTTGAAAGAAAATCATGTTAGTCCAACCTCGTTTTTCTTTATCCCTTTATCTTCTTTTTTAACTGGTGCTTTCTCACAACAAATATGTATTTATAATTAAATACATATTCTCCTTTTTGTCTCCAAAATTAGTCATATTTTTTTTTTCCAATTTCAAATAGGCTTAAAAATGTTTATTTAATGTAAAATAAGTAAGTTTTGATTTTGATTTTAAAAAATATTGTCTTCGATCTTTCTTTTTCTGTAATTTAAAATTACTATTATTTATCCCTAATATTGATGTTAAGATAAATAACATTTATTTTTAGAGATTTTGCAAAAAAATTTCAAAGCTTCACGTATCAGCATTATATCATATGCTAAGGGTCACTTAGATGATCATTTGACTTTTCAACCAAAAAAAATCATTTGTTTTTTTTAGAGTGATAAAAAAAATAAAGAAATTGTTTTAAGAATAAAAAAAATAAAAAAAATTATTTTACGTAGATTGAAAACATATTTATGTCTTTCAAATATTATATAAAATGGAGCTAGTATATATCAGAAGTGTGCTACATCATTTTGTGATACTCGAGGAGGTAAATGTATTTTATCTTCATTATTTTGTGTTCATCTTTTCTTTGGTGAGCTATTATTATGCATGTATTATTTACTATTATTGGAGTAAAATATGTTCGTTCTGCTTAATCCATTCTCTGCTTCATTTTGGCAGGTTCCCCCATATTTGGTTCGTAAGGTGTTCACTCAAATTTTTTCTTTCATCAACGTCCAACTTTTTAACAGGTTAGTCGTTTCGACTTCAGTTGTATTGGGGTTCTTTTTGGTTCCAGAAATCTAATTCTCATTTTTATAATCTCGCATCTTCATTTTTCTTGTAGTCTTCTTCTAAGACGGGAGTGCTGCTCATTTAGTAATGGAGAATATGTGAAATCTGGTTTGGGTGAATTGGAGGATTGGTGCTGTGGCGCCACTGAGGAGGTGCGTTACTTTACAGTGCTGTTATACTTTGCCATTCTTTCTTCTAATAAGGTATAAAAACTAACCTCACCCCTCTTCCTTCTCTCTCGGGGATTCTCTCGGGGATGCAGTACTGTGGTTCGGCATGGGATGAGCTCAGACATATAAGACAGGCTATTGGATTTTTGGTACCTATCTTGCCTGTATCCATCTGCATGGTACTTGTTCTAATGGTCAGATAGTAAATTTTAAAAACTGGTGTTCCCTGCCAATAATTTATAGGTCATACATCAGAAACCAAGGAAAACGCTGAATGAAATAAGTCATGAACTCTGCCCAGTAAGTGAAACATCTTTCACTTTCTACTTAAAAATTTACTTTCTCGAATACCTAACATTCTTCACTATTTACAGGTCCTCAGCATACAGCAGCTATATCGGATTAGCACCATGTACTGGGATGACAAATATGGCACACATAGCGTATCCCCTGATGTATGTCTTTACATTAAACTATTACTCAAACTAGATTTAAAATCGTCTATGCCAGAAAGCCATGATAACTTCATATCGAAGACGTGCAGAAAAACTATGCTGAGCTTTGCCGTATTTATGTTTTCTTCTAGGTTATATCCAGTATGAGAGTGTTGATGACTGAAGATTCTAATATTGCAGTTAGTAATTCTTTCCTGTTGGATGATGATTCAAGGTAAGCCGGGTATTGTTCAAACATGAAATAATAGTTGTTCAGATTTTCATCTTGTTTTTTTAACGCTTCTTAATGTTTTATTTGACTCACATTTAATGTTCCATGAATGACCAATAATTCTCATAATTAGTTTAAACTAAAGCTATGACTAAGTGCAAAATAAATATGACAACTGATATAACCTTGTGGCGCCTCCAAGGGCTTAGCTTGGCAATAGCATTGCAGTGTGCTCCCTTCAATTCTACTCAGATATCAATTGCTAGGCTGTTGTTGATTATGACATTCGTAACTATTGACTTAAACCCCGTACAAAATGTTCGGGCTACCGGTTACCTACTGGTGGGCGAGTTGAGTTTTATATCACGTCCCTTTCCAGAATATAAAACTCACCCGGTAGAGACTAAACTGCAATTATCATGTTCCTGCATTTAACTACCAACTTACTTATGGCTGCTCATTGATTGGAGAGGTGTATTTACTTTTTACTGAATAAAATTTTATTTTGGTGAATATGATAGAATAAGACCAGAACTCTATATTAAAGGCTTCTAGTTATTATATTAAAAATTTGATTGTCATTTACCGTGTGGAAGCATATGCTTTGCAGCATTCCGTTTTCTGTGGATGATTTAGCGAAGTCGAAGGAACTGATCGATGTCTCTGATTTAGAGCCCCCACCACTATTACGTGAAAACACTGGCTTTAGTTTTCTGTTGCCACGCCCAGACGGACAGATTTCATAGCAGAATAGACTGAATGCCACTCTTACCATTGTCCAGACATCAAATCATATTCAGTTAGATTTTATTACGGGGAAACTGATATTTTTTTTTTCTGCTTTGGTCTTCACAAAGAATATTGTATTCGTAAGAAATTTATCTCTTTGTAGTTTGAAAAGGGGATGACATAGTACAACTAACTTATGGGTGGGAGTCCAAAGCATAAAAGTCCTTTTCCATAAATATTTCCCCTTCCTTTTTATCCACATTTGTAACTCGTTGGTACCTTCTTTTTTTCATAGGATAAGATTTTGTACTTGATAGGAATTTCACCAACACCTCTATCAACAAAATACAATTGTTTATCGACTATATAGATTTACTTTTTCATTTTATTTTATTACTTTCGAGTTCTATTTTAACCTGTTACTGTTAAATGGATTTTGATATGTTATTTTAATAATAAGCCAAGAATAAGGGCCCATTAGTTCATGACATTACAAGTATCGATAGTTATATTTCGTATAATTTTTTAAAGTTCGCTTAGACTTCGATTGTTTGAAAAATTTATTTACTAAAATAATTTATAATAAAAAAAAAACAAAATTACGGAACTAAAAATTAAGGTTAAAAAACATCGAGTAAGTGATGAATACTTATAATTTTACAATAATCTAAAGAGGTGGCTCTGTCTGTCCATCACGTCTCGCAATATCTTGTTATTCTTATAAAGAATTAGGCCTCTTCCATTTTATTCCCTTTATGCTTTTTCACTTGTTTACTTTAAAAAAATAGGCATGGGTTAAGAAATATAATTAATGTTTTTATCCTATAATGTTTGAACTTTCTAATATGACAGACATTAACCATTATTTCTCCTATAAGATAAAAATGTTAAATTTTAAAATAAGCATAGATGAGAACATGATTAAGAAAATAAAATCAACATTATCTTAAAGTTTTCTTTAACACAAAACAGCAATTTAAAAAAAGAAAAACAGAATTTGAAAACCTTGTGTATCTCCCCATTCCTTAGACGTTTTACCACTCATAATCATATTCTTACATTTATATGTAATGATAAAAACTTTTATATCGTACTCGTAATTTTGTCTATTTTTTTCCTATTATTTTCACTTCTCCAAACTAGAAAACATAAAATTACTTATTTTTTACTCTTGCATTTTTATCCATCCAAACGACATTTCTATTTTACTTTATTTTTCTCCTATTATTTATATCCTTATTATTTACTTTTCTATTTCCCTCTTAATTCAAACAAAGAACTCAGTTTAAAATTTGTTTTATAAAATATTTTTAAAAATTAAAGTAAAATTGAAAAAAAAAAAAATCCAGAACACCCTTAAATCTTTTAAGAGCCGAGTGTATGAGTAACAACAAATGCTTACCCTTACTTTCATACCTAGCACTAGAGGACCCCAAAAAGGATTGGGGCTTTTACTAGTTTTCATACCAGAAGTTCCAAAAGATCCCGAATCTGCACCAGCAGCATTCCTACAAATTTATATTAATTTCTTCTAGGGAAAGACTGGAGAACATGATAAAAAAAGGCAATATTTTTCATTGTTTAGATAAAACAGCAACCTACCAGCATGTATACCACCGAATCTATAAGAGAAGTGGAGGTCCTACTATGGCTAGACTTCAAAACGAACAAACATGCTAAAAGCTTAAGACCCGTTTACTTCTGTTTTCATTCTCTGTTCCATGTTTAATTTACAAAACTGTCGTTGTTTTAACAGTTTTCTGTAAAAAGCTTTCATAACAGGAAACAAATTGAAATTATAACGACAGTTTTGTCAATTAAAGTAAAAACATAAAATGAAAATAGAAGCAAATAAGCCCCTAAATTTCCCTTGTTTCATTTCATCACGACGCACAGGATGAGTGTGGCCAAGATGGTAGAAAGTAAGGAACTATTTTGCTAGATTCCCAGGAAATAGAACCTCCTCGACCCTGATAATTAACAATTTCCACCGTTTTGGTCTCTAGATCACACAGAAAAATGTTCCACCCTGACCTTATGAATACAGATGTAGAATTCCGTGGAAGGAATGACAGTAGCTGGGTTTCTTTAGAATGTGTGCTTAAAGATGGCATCTGCTTCCATAACACTTTAAAATTTAATCTCCACCTCGAAACCCACTTGTACTTCACACTAGTACAGTTGCAGTAGATGGATGAGTTGTTGGGTTCTGGTTCCTTCTCAAGGATCCATATCTCCACACCAAGGTTATTGCTCTGACCATACTGCAAAAGCCCATCCGATGACTCCCCAAGAACAGATTCCTCGTGCTCACGTGTTAACACCCCTGTTGGTAGTCTAATCAAAGCTATATACCTATCTCCAAGACGAGGATCATAAATGGCAAGCTTTCCCCATATTGCAAACCAGTGTACAATCCCTCCAACCACCATACCTGCTGTCCTAGGACGCAATGCAAAAGATGTAGAGCACATCAGAGTGGATTGCTTCCATTTTCCAGTCTTTGATGAGTAAGTCTCTATTGAGACAGTGTTCCGTTCCTTCAGCTTGCATTCACATCTTGCTCGGATCACCTTGTAGCATGTGTTACCATCATCAAGACATTCCTCAACAATCAATGCCATGCACAGAACTCTATAGAACTGGTGAGGTTCTGGGAGTTGATACTTTTGCTTGGAGACAGTGTTGTACACATAGTATGTCTTTGGATGGAGACCAGAAAGAACAATGTCTTTGGAACTATCAATGAAATACCCACAACGTTTGAGGATTCCAGAGTGTTTCAAATCATCACCCTCTCTACAAGTGGACAAGAAGGGAAGTGCAGGCTCCCAACGAGGGCGACGGTAGCCGTCCCTAGGTCTTCCAAGATATAAAAAGTTGCATACAAAAAACCCCACAAGTCTGAAACTTTGCCCCCATCGTTTCATGTAGCCTTGACGAAAAGAAGGATTGCATATCACTCTCAGCCATATTTTTGATACAATAATTAGTTTGGAGATAGTTGATGGTGGTACTCGAAGCAGGATCTCATGCAGGATGTCATCACAGCTAAGTGCAGATCCATTAACACTAATTCGTTTCATCCTCTCCATTCTTGTCAGGCAAGTTCTATTCTGCTAAGCACAAACAAACAGCATTTTCAGAAGAGCCAAAGAGAAGTACAGATATCTCTAAACTGATAATGGGATACATAAGTTCATTCTATGATGATACACTCATAAAAAAACAAATAACATAACCCCGTTTTCACCACTGGTCTAGAATCTGCAACAGATGTCAAATTCAAAACCATTTTATTAAGGGTTCCATATATCGGAGGAAAAACCTGAGGTCTACCCTGTACACGATTTTCATATGAATTAACATCGTTTTTTGCTTCCTGCATGTGGCTTTCTCAGTTAAAAGTGAAACATATTTATGATATTCAACTCATTTTCTACTTTTGTGAGGTTGATAAGTTACTAAACATAACTTGCAGGAGGCATTTCCTAATCAACAAGAACTAATCAAAAGTCCATTTCGTTTGATGAAACCCACATGCATTTAGTTAAAAAGTTTGAACAACAAATCTATCTCTTCTGCGAATAAATAAAATCTAAAATGGAAACCGAATAGCGCAGGATAATTGCATGCAAAGTTTGTCCGAAATTTACAAGAAACCAAAACGGAAATGAAAATGGAGATTGATTCACTCACTCATCAAATTTTGGGTTCCATAGCGGAGTGTTTGCCCTTGTCCATTGCTTTGATCGATGAAGCTAAAACAAATGAAGAACATTCTTTTCACACAAGAATCACTTTTATCGGTTGGGCTTTCACACTTAATGGGTGGGCTTAAATTGTGGATCTGTCTTGCAAATTGCATTCTGCACCCCCTGATTTGAAGCTACCTCCATGGAGGAGCTGAAATGTCAAACCTACCATTTGTTCAGATTTATAAAGATCCTATTCTAGAAAGGTTTTGCATTGTTGAAAACCTGTTTTTAATTTTTGTGTACAGTATCAAATACATTTCCGAATTTAGAAAATATATTTCAGAATGTATATTTTATAATAAATTTCTAGATTCATAAATATATTTTGAAATGTACATTTTATATTTTAAAGTGTACAATCTATAATATATCAGAATCCATAATATATTAGTGTATTTCCAAAATTTACTGCAGAGTGCAAAGGTCCAACATGATAGAATGGTCCCAAACCTCGTCATTGAATAAGAGTTGTTATCCCTAGGCTAACATATCCCGAATCTCCATAATTTTAACCTTATCTACCCTGTGATTTAGAATATTCCTTTTCAGTTCTGGATATATAATTTGAAAGACTTTCTGATCATACGATCCGGAAAGTGAGACGTGATACTTTGGTATTTTAAAATATATAATTCAGAAGATCAAATTTTATTATAAATGATATATATATATATATAAATTTATATTTTAAATTGTGTAATCTAAAATAAAAAATACAAATAATATATTCTGAATTCTAATGAATTTCGAAATTTAATTTCAAATCAAAAAGTACATTTTGTAGTATAAATCTGAATTGTATTTTATAAATCTAAACCAAGGATACTTTTGTCTTTTCAACACCTTATAGGGGTGCAACTATGGGGCTGCAGAATGCAGTGGCCTTATCCCAGTTGAATTTGGGCCACAGTTGAAGGCATTGGTCAATATGACTCTCCATCCAAACTTCACTTATGGGTTCTATTTACATCACCTTTTTCCCTCTTTTTACTTCCCTATTATACTTTACATTCCGAAAACTAAAAAGAATAAAAAAATTTAAAATAATTGAAGGGTGGGAAAGTAAAAAAAATATTTTTTCTGTTACTTACCCCAATTACTATATTATATTGCAATCTCTCTTTTCTTTACTTTTTGATAGAAGAGTAAAATTAAATATATGGATAACATTTATTATGAAAGAAATATGTGATTTATATTTTAAAAAATAAATGATGGAGAAACCTTTGTACATACATTTAAATTGGCTTTATTTTAATTTAAATATTCTTTTATATAAATTAAAATAATGCTTTAGTTTTTATATAATGTTAATCTATATTTTTATAATATTAATCAATTAGAACTTCCATATTTGACTTTTTTAAAATTCTTAAAAATTAACCCCTTTTTCGATACATGGTAATATTAAGATAATTGATGATAAATGTAGTTTTAGAATTTATCAGTGGTTGATAACAGAACAAAATATTATATTGTCTATCTATTTAATGATGTATTTTTAAAATATTATATTAAGATAGTTTTGAAGCAAAAAAAAAATTATTCTATATTATTAACACATTATTATAGTTTTTTTGGGCAAGGAGATGGATAAATGGATTTGAAAACGATTGAGTATGGCAAAAAAATAAAAATAAAAAAAAAATAGCAGCATATACTGCATGTAGTTTGGAATAAGCTTGGTAGAGTTTGGATTAATTTATAATCTAACTCAATAAAACATTACTAGAGTGGGTTAGTTTGGATTCACCAATTTCAGGATTGGGTAATTGAATTGACTAATTAAAAAGATCTTTTTTAAAACCCTAAAAATCAGAAAAATAAAGTACCCAGACATTAACATTTTTGTCATAAATTTTCTTGATAAAGAACTATACATTGAGATTTACAACAACATAAGTGAAAAAAAAAATTAAGTTGAATTGGACTTGTAACATAAATTGCAAGTAATTCATAAAATTTATAAATAAAACTTATCTAATACATGAATTGGACGATAAATATAAAAAATTCACATTAAAAATTTACCTAAAAGTTCAAACTCTCATTAGATTAATCAAAAGTTTTTTAGTCATGTCTACCTCTACCTCTTATTACATTACATGTAGTATAAACTTCTCAATTTTTTATTTATTTATTTGTATAAAAGTGCATGTCATCATTTTAAGTGTTCATGAAACATTTGTCTCGATTCACTCGTTTTCCAGCTATAATTTAACAGAATCCTTACCCAGTTGCCCAATTGGGTAATAGTATATTCCTTTCCTTTTATCTTCCAACAACAAACATGTACTATAAAATATGTTTGAAACACAAAGTCATTGGAATCAAAACAATTCATTATTAAATTCTCAGGCTTTACAGAAAAAAGCTATAGTCTAATTAAATGCAAAATAAATATAAATTTGTATTATATTTCCCTGAGAAATCTGTCCCTTTATAAATACAACCTTTAATCATCATATTCCTAATACATATAATCCTTCTTCCTTTTCTTTCTTCATCTTCAGGTTGAAGAAGATCATGAGGGTCTTGAGGTTGAAAACAACATCACTGTGGTGCAAGATCAAGAATCTTCTTCTGGGTACTATGTTGTTATTGGAGCCATGGCCAAATATAATACCACAAGATCAACAGTGACAGCAAGAAACCTGAGTAAATTATTGTGCATGGTGCACTCTAGGCAAGTCTGATGCTTGGCTTTTCATATATGTTGTGAAATAAGGATCCAGGATCATTTTCTGTTTTATTATATTTTCCAATTACAATATAATTCAACATATATGTACTTATATCTACATATGCTATGATGTTTCTTCTCTTCCCGTTACATTCATTTTAACTTGTATCAAGTTCTTGTGTTTAACTTTGTTTCTCTTGTTGAATGTGAAATAGAATGCTGGATTCATGATATAGGGTTGTGGTGAGAGATCATGGTTTGGTGTTAATTATCTATATCCTCGTAATTTTAATGAGAAATAATTCTAACAAAAAGTTCAATTTCATTTATTTATTCAGTGTAGCTGTGTTCTGGTTATGGATAAATATTATTTTTTACTAGGTTGTGTGCTCTCATATTCTGTTGTTTTGGTTTTCTTGTACATTCATGTTTTATTCTGTGTTTTTAGGTATTGGATTTCATAAAACAAAAGTAAGGTGTTAGACATGGTTTGCTATTATTAGTATTTTTTTTTTCTGGTGTTAGAGTTAGTGCACTTTATATATATATAATTTCTGAATTTTTTTCATTTTGATTTGACATAGTGGGTTTG
>Ga0099824_1001248_pt1 | contig 35070 bp, 14 predicted proteins | sample SiratrowhiteBW_FD_76837 | JGI IMG/M metagenome (GOLD analysis project Ga0099824, IMG submission 76837) | Root nodule microbial communities of legume samples collected from California, USA - Siratro white BW | ecosystem: Host-associated > Plants > Roots > Nodule | place: USA: California... | reverse complement strand
GAAGTTTTTTTTTTTTTTTTTGACTTTGATTGTAATGAATAATGTGTAGTGTGGTGCGTGACGTGATGAGATTACAATCACTCGGGCATTTGCTGGAGCCAATTCTTGAGCCATTGGTTCGTAAAGTGGTAAGAATTTCACTTCCTAATATTATGGATTAGTTGCATTTATTTATATTCTGGCATTCAATTTTCTTTTCTGTTTATGCTGTTTCATGGAGAAGTGATGTGTTTATTAATTTTGGGCGTTTCTTGATGGTTTGTGGACATGATTGTGCTTCTTGAAATAATTAAATTCATTTAGTCAGACAATTTCTTGAAATATTGCTTGTGAGTATCACCATGCTCCAGGCTGCAGATAACTTTGTTGCATCCACTTTATGGTGCCTATTGTTTTGGCCTAACACCAGGTGCCACCATTCCCCATTGTGGACAACTTCACACTGCTTTCTAACCAGTCCTTTTTCCGTGTAAAAGCAACTGAAAGCTAGTTCTATCGTATGCATTGACATTCTGTGATTGGATTTTGAGCATGTGTCACATAAGACCCACAAACCAAATATATACTTTAGACCTACTTTAACTTGTTTCAAAACCTGTAATTGGACTTAAATAATTTAGATGCATCCAAACAAGTTTGGAAATATTTAATTTGATAAAATTGAGCTACTCACCTAGTTTCCTAGATTTGTCTATAATCTATAAATGAAATAAAAAACAAGGAAACGTGAAGGGAAAGAAAACACTTGAAGAACTTTCCTGGTTGAATTTGTGCTCGTGCACTTATCTTCTAAGATGCCAAGATTTCTTTTTGGTCTTTGGCTGAGACCATCATGTGGAGGACTTAACATTATTTATTTCCTTTATCTGGAAAGCATATATACTGATTTACACAAACAAAAACAAAATACTCGTTGCTTTAGGTTATGCATTTCATAATTTAACCCTGCACCCTGTTTATTATATTTGTGATATTTGTGAGATAAATGAACCAACAAGATGAAGTTGTGTTAATATTGTGCTATGAGTGTTAATTCCAGTAATGCAGCAAAACAGAATTCCCTTTCTAGGACATTAATGTTATGAATGATTGGATGTGATTTTTTAAGGGAAATCCTTTGTTAACTCTCTCTCTCTCTCTCTCTTCTGAGGTAGCATGCCTGGATTTTGATACAGTAAATGTTTGTTTCCACTTTTACTGATAGTTGATATCTGATACCAATCAAATATGTGATCTCTTTACAGGTTAAGGAAGAAGTTGAAGCAGCCCTAAAGAGGCATTTAACCAGCATGAAACAGTAAGAACCTGCTATCATTTAAATTCCAGTAACTTGGACATGGTATTGAGCTAAATGAATGGACTGGGAAAAAGTGCTGTAACTGAATTTTTTGAAATTGTTTAGCATGACTGTAGTTTTTTTTATGCATCCTTTTTTCTTGTTTTCAGGACCTGTGGAAAGGAGTTGCATACTACTGAATTAAGAAATTTGCAACTGCAGTTTGAAAACAGCATTTCTCTGCCTGTCTTTACTGGAGGTCGGATTGAAGGAGAGGATGGCTCTAACCTACGAATAAGTTTAGTTGATGGCCTAACAGGGGAGGTTGTCTGTACAGGACCTGAATCGATGGCTAAGGTGGAAATTGTAGTTCTTGAGGGTGATTTTGAAGAAGAAAGTGATATTTGGATGCCCGAAGAGTTCAAGAGCAATATTGTGAGAGAGAGGGAAGGAAAAAAGCCCCTTCTTACAGGAGATGTTATTTTATATCTTAAAGATGGTGTTGGTATGGTGGGTGAAATTTCGTATACAGATAATTCAAGCTGGACAAGGAGCCGCAGGTTCAGGCTTGGGGCAAGAGTTGTGGACAACTTTGATGGTGTTAGAATAAGAGAAGCAAAGACAGAATCATTTATTGTCAGAGATCACAGGGGTGAATGTGAGTATTTATATCTGTTTAGACGTATCAAGATCTAATGTTTGCTGATGCTATCAAAATTTAACTTTCAAACTAATTTTGAACTCTAGACGGCTGAGATGTTTATGATATGGAACAAAAAGAAACATTGAACAGTATGCAATTGACATAATGTCGTGGTGGGTTTGCCTAAGTTCTTTTTATGTGGAGAATATAGTAACAGAAAACCAGGATACATGCTGTTTACAGGTCCTGATTTTTTAATCTGATTATCCCATGATTTTCTTTTTGGTGTAAAATCAATTATTTATCTGCATTCTGTATTTCTTTTTTGAATTGAAAGTCTAAAAAACTGAGTCCCTTCATTAAATATATATAATAGAACCATATTTGGGCTTTTCAAGTCACTTGTCAAAGCAAGAGAGGAATTTAAACTTAGTTTGAATGTCTAATTTTTTGCTGCAGTGTATAAGAAACACCATCCTCCTAGTATGTCTGATGAAGTTTGGAGATTGGAAAAGATAGGCAAGGATGGAGCTTTCCACAAGCGTTTGAGTCGGGAAAAGATCCTTACTGTTAGAGAGTTTCTCACGCTTCTCAATCTGGATCCAGCAAAACTGCGCAGTGTAATAATTTAAAGTGTTTTTCACTTGAAAATTGTCTTTATAGATTGTCATTTGAAGGGTTTTGCAATAACTTTCATTGGCACAGTGTAGTTTTCACCAGTTGTGTTAACTGTCAAGGCATTTTAGCTTTGTAATTATCAAGTCAGAAACCTCCTAGATATTAGGTTTATACATTGATGAGGATATCCCATTTGGTCCTGTCACTACCTTGATTAGGCTCTATGGCAGAATCATTATATAAAACATATATGATCTTATTCTCATCCTCTTATAAAAGTAAATCACTCCTTTGATTAACCAAAGTTCTGAATGATAAACATTCTAATCATTTCTTAAAATAGTCAAGTACTTGGTTTCACTTGGGCAAATGAATAAATTCATTGCTTGGAAATGTGCAGATACTGGGCACTGGGATGTCAGCAAAGATGTGGGAAGTAACTGTGGAGCATGCTCGAACTTGTGTACTTGATACAACTAGGCACGTGTACTTCCCTTCTAATTCTCAACAACAAGGTGTGGTCTTCAATGCCGTGGGACAAGTGACTGGACTGCTTTCTGAATGCGAGTATGTCACAGTAGATAAGCTGTCTGAAACTGAAAAGGCATTTATCCCTCATCACCTATTTCTTGCTTTACTCTTTCCTTCTATTATTTCTCTTTGATAATTAGCAATATGATTTTCCATCATCAGGTTGAGGCTCAAAACACAGTTGCTACTGCATTAAGACAAGGGGAGAAATATGTAACTTTTGAAGATGAAGATTCTCTCATGGATGGGTCTTCACACTTAACTAATGTGCTTCACTCGCCAAGCTCTCCCAAGACTGAGGGATCAAGTGCCAACAAGCTTTTGGGTCCCCAAAAGACTGGAGGATTCAGTTACCCCCAAGCAAGTGCTTCTTCTCCGGATATCATGTCATCCATTTATTCTGTTGGTGGAACTAGTAGCTTGGATGACTATTGCTTGCCTAATTTCGACAGCATGGGCCTTAGATATGATCAGACCCTCAGTTTTCCTGTCCAAGTCTCCAACTCTTTGATCTGTGACACTGATTCAATGGCTCATGCTTTTAGTGATGAAGATCATCTACAATTTTTTGATACTGATCTTCAATCTCACGTTGAAGCAGATTTACAGAGTGCTGTTGATAGCTTCATGCTCGCACGTTCTACAGCCAATGGTGGTGCGCAGAGGAGATGGAGAAAGGTGTGCAACGTCCTAAAATGGTTCATGGTTAGGAAACGAGGAAACCAAATACAGGTAAGGTTGTGAAGAATATGAAAGTTCAGTTACTAATGTACATTGCGCCAAAAAATTATTGTGCCCTTTTTAAAGAGAAAAAGTTATGGTTTCTCTTAGATGTATATACATCTGTGCATTTGTTCTTAAAACTTGCCAGATGTCATAGAATTGCTCTATCCTTTTGCTATTAATTTTGTAAATACTTGTATTTTACGGTCAGGAGAGGATTTCTGGTTGTTGGCAGATGCTTAGTAATTTCAAGATCCAGTTACCTTTCTTCTGGATCATATTTTTGTAAGCATATTGTCTAATAAAATCAGTTTTTCCCGAGAATGTTGCTTCACCATTAAACTTTATCAGATATCTGGATGTTCAATATACAGGACAGTAATATGTTCGCACAGAAGCTACTAACTCCACATGTGGTTCAGTTGGTTTTAGATGCACATCCAAACACGCAGTAAATGACCTTGTTATTAAAGTCAAATTTGATGTAACATTGCTTGGAGAAAAGCTTCGCAATCCAGTGTTGTGAAGAAGAAAATAAAAATAGTTCTGTCTGTAACTAATTTACTAGATTTAAAATGACTCAAAATGTCATTTGAATTTGGTGGAATTTAGTGAAAGAAAATTTAATTACAAAAATAACTATGAAATGTGATTATGGAAAAGATGCAGGAAATAATGAAAAAGTTGGATATAACTCTAGATGAGAAATTACTTTCTCGATAAACTAAGAATACTATTTTAAGGTGGCGTGTTCCTCGAACTCAACGTTCATTATATGGGAAAATTGAAATATCAGTATAAAATCTGAAGTTAACCAACGTTCATATATATATATCAACGACTAACATAAAAAGAGCTAACTACAAAGTGGTCACAAAATAATAAAGCTTATGAAACAATTATCTCTAAATTAAGATAGAAGCTCTAAGTATAAAATAATCTTGAATTAAAATATTGGAATTATAATGAATTAGTAAAAATTTAATCTAAATGAAATAAAACAATGCTTTATTATACCACATGAGTAAAAGTGAATCTTATTTTTTATCATTCAAAGAGTACAACAAGGATCGTTAGTTATATGACTTTGATCACGAACACTATGGTTATGAAATAAAATTTGAGTACTACAGATATGGAAATCCTTCCAAGACAATTCTAGTGAAAAAATAAATCTAATTAAATTTGTAAAGAAAAAATTAACATTTTTTGTTACACGTGGTATATACTTCCACCCAAAATTGTGAATAAAATCCTAAAATCGTTCGATAAGTAACCTATTATTTAGAAATTCAGTTGACTTCTAGAAAAAACATGTTATCTCTGTAAAATAATTATGCAAAATTTCCTCTTTGAAGTGCTGAATTATTTCTATATGTTTTTCTCTGCTTGTTAAATTGGATTATGAAAAATTATAATGTAAACTGTTCCTACAGAGCCTTAAGGCCAAGAAGAATAAAAGTTCTTGCGGAACCTTGAGGCTGAGAACAAGACTTCAAGGTGTCAACTGTTCTGATCTCTCTCCGAATCACTTATTCTCCGGTCGTCGGGATAAAGGGAAGGTTCTAGTCGGAAGCTGCTTCACTCTCTCTCACTGGTGTTCTTAATTATCAGAAGTACATAATATGTGTTAGGGTAGATTTATCCAAAAGTCCTCTAGCTATACTCACTATTTTCTATTTATACTGTTATGCATGGCGTTATGAGGAAAACGTATAGTCTCTTGGCCCTCAGAGATATGATGACTGCTCTGCACTGTATCAGAGGGAAGACGTGCAGTCTCCCTTGCATGAGGTTGTTGTTCTGCACATGTCAGAGGGAAGACGTGTAGTCTCTTATGCACAAGGTATGATTGTTCTTTCACCCCATGCGTAAGAGGAAGATGTGCAGTCTCTTGCACAAGGGAGGCGTGGTAATGCGAGTGCCGTTCATTGGGATTTGTTCCTTTATCAGATGTAAGGTGCCTGTTCCCAATGCAAAGGAAATGGAGATGTTGGTTCGTTGGTATTGGCTTGGTACCTATCGTCCTGGGTACTTGTCGGCCTGGTTATTTGTCGGCCTGACACTTATCGGCCACTCTTGTAGGCCCAGGCACTTGTCGGCCTGGTTACTCATCAGCCTGGTTACTTGTCGGCCATACTTGTGACTGGCCATACGGTACACAAGCCTTCCAAGCTTGAGTAGTTGTTGAAGTACGAAGAGCTTCATAAGCAGCGTTGTCGGCTTGAGCTCTTTGGAGACTTGTCGGCTTGACAATTGGCCATTCTTGTAGTCCTAGGCACTTGTCGGCCTGGTTACTCCTTAGCCTGATTACTTGTCAGTCATACTTGTAACTGGCCATACGGTACATAAACAATTTTTGAATTAAGAAAAAACAGTATTTTTATTATGGAACTATGGGTTGATTCATGGGAATAAATGTAAGCAAAAAGTTTGTTTTCTTCTGTAAAAATATATGGGCGTATGATTTTTATTAATAATTGAATACAAGAAACTTATAACAACTTATATCCTATTGAACCAAAGACTATGTTTTAACAAAAAATAATTCACAAGAATCTTTGTCTGGGTCTATTTTAAAGTTAATATAAACAAACATTGAGAACCAGTTATTACTGAATCACCAAGTATAATAAAAATATTGGTAAAAGTATTTTAAATTATAAAAAATATAAATTATAAATTAAAACCTTTTTATATTCTCAAAATATTAAGTATATTTAGTTTTTTAATATTTTATTAGTCAACACTCTAAATAATTTACACCATGTGAATTTAAACTAATTAAATCCAATTTAAAAAAGCCTGAGACACACAAATACGGGAGCATATATGTTTTAGAAAAAACTGATCAGCTGGTCCAATTGTGCTCCAAGTTTTTCCGTTTGAATTTTTTTTTTTAATATTCGAATTTTTACTTTCTTTTTTTAGAGAAAAATATGTATTACAATGTAACTTTTCTTAATATACTTAAGTAGGCTTATTATTTTTTTCTTCTCTCGCTTTCTATTTATGTTGGAACTTTAAGAATGAAATAAAGGTATTGAATGAAGTTCTTGGCTAAGACAATAGGCGTTTGAAAGTTGAACACAAAATGCCTTAGCTTCGTAGTTAGTACAGTTTGCACGAATTGTCAAATCATTAAAGTGAAAACAATGAGTTTGAAGAAGTACGAGAATAAATGCTTGCAATAATTTAGTCTTCCATTAGCAAAAAAGAATATTCTTAATGTCTGTTCTGTATATATGAGATTATTTATCATATATTTAAACATTTCGGAACCTTCAAAATTTTAGGATGTATCTCAATTCTACTTTTATTAGCTTTTGAAGTATTCGTTGAAGTTTAAGCTGCTGAATTATTTGCATTCCATGGATTTTGTCTACTATTCTTTTATCTTGATAATGATAGTACGAGCCTCTCAAATAAATTCATAAGCGATTCAAAATCAACCATATCTAGATCATGATGGTACGAGGGTCTCAAATAAAGTTTAAACTTAAATATTATATTTTTGAAAAGAACCTCTCTAGAAAACTATAAATACAGTTATTCAACTTCAAAATACCCTAATGATGATGGATCACTAAATTTTGCTTACAATTCTTGAAAAAAAAAAGACAAAAAGGAAGAGGAGGCGCCTCCCGATGTTTGATTACACTGGTCAATTAAGGGTCACTAATTTTTGCTTTCAAACTTGAATTGTTTGTTCATCAACCAAACTTTTTTTATTTAATAATAATAATAATAAAATGAAAGTCAGATATTTCGGCCAAGCAATTTTTTACAAATTAGTTTTTTTTTTTAAATTAACAAGACATGGTCACTGGTCAACAGAACTTTTTATCAATACCCTTCTTACTGGAATAATTCACTTCTATTTTCAGTATTTAATTTAAGTTAGATGTCAAAAAACATCTGCAATTTGATATGACTTTTACATAGTGTTTCTAAAATTAGATCAAACTGAACAAAGTACTAGTTCAAGACTCAATCGGCGTAAAACAAATATTAATAAAAATACTATAATAATTGAATAACATTCAAAGTAATATAAAAAAGTGTGATATTATAATTTTATAAAAATAAAATATAAATTTGAAGGTATTTCTGATGCAGAAATTAGTGGGAAAAGCTCTCTTGCAGCAGGTGAAAATGTGAATACACCTGAATAACATGACATAACATTGAATGATTGAGACATGTACATGGTTATGTGTCTTTGGTCGATGGTAGAATGGTCATTTCAGCAGAGGCTCTGCCAGTGCCATGGGTGGCCCAACGCCGTCATCACCTTGCCTCAAATCAAATCATCGAACTGGCCATGATGAATACAGCTAACTTTGTTCTTATTTGTCTTTTGTTCAACTCTTAAATATAGACCAATGGACAATTGAACATGATCACCACCAGTTTGTAAATATTCCACAGCAGAATTTTGAAAAAAAATACAAGGAAGAAAGAAAGTATCCACCCTCTATTCAATTCTCCAACTGGGACTCTAAATCACCATTTGAGATGGCATCATTTGCAGGCACTACCCAGAAGTGCACAGCTTGCGAAAAGAAAGTGTATTGGGTGGAACAGCTAACTGCTGACAACAAGGTGTACCACAAATCTTGCTTCAGATGTCACCACTGCAAGGGCACCCTCAAGGTCAGACCAAAGCTTTTAAATTTTCTTTGCTATGCTCTTTGATTGGTAGAATGATTCTTTTCTTTTCTTCTTTTGGATTGGTGATGATTTTTATGATTTAATGCATGGAAAGTGGAGACTTTTACTAGGACACATTGCTAAAGAGTATCTGCGAGAAAAACTTGTTCTGTTTCCAGTAATAATCATACAATGTGAGTTGAGTCAGATGTAGGAAAAAGGAACACTGCAATCATAGAATTGAGAATTGGAAATAGACCAGAATTGGGTATAACTATTGGATCTTAGAGAGAAAGGTCCAGTGTGAATAACAGATAGAGATGCATTATTTGCTTTTTCAATCTTAACAAGGAGAATGTGGCCCTGAATAGGAAAGAGGCCAAGAGGAATCCATGTGGCGAATCCATATCCTAAGTGTAGAATAAGAGAATATTCTTGTTGACACGAGTTCAGATGAATTAGTTCTTATTTCTACTTCATTTCTTTCAGAGTGCTTATCACTCTTCTCCATATGTCATTTCCATCTTTAGGCATGAGGAAGGAAAATCCTAATTTTCACAAAAAGAATTTCAAGAAATTTAAACAAATTGACGTGATTGACTTGTAGAATACGATTACTCTGTGAGGTTCCATTTTTTCTTTATCTGATAAACTTGGTGTATCTTTCATGAACAGCAGTCCTGGTGGTAATTGGTATGCATTTAACTGCAAAGAACCTAATCTCGGATGCTTTATTTATATTTATTTTATTCTACAAATAGTAATTTAAGAATTCGTATTTGGATTCTGAAAACATACCATTTATCTAACAGCTATTTTCTTCTCGATGTTTGAGATTTGGATGCACATTACTCAATTCACGTCCATGGGTGTCCAATTCACTCATTAAATTTTAGTTTTTCGCTTTCAACTTTGAATCTATAACCCTGTGTCATCAGACACTGACTTGATCTGTGGATGAATTTTTAGAATCATGTGACAACTTTCTATTCCAGATTATTTGTTCAAAAATATCACTTTTGAAATAAAAAAAATTATTTATTGTTTTGTGAACAATATTTTTCTTATTTATCATTGTGGCTATTAAACATTAATTAGAGACAGACATAGGAAGCACATTTTACTCACAGAATTTAAAATAGAATCTTGTTTTTATTGTGCATCCCTGCAGCTGGGTAATTATTGTTCCTTTGAGGGTGTCCTATACTGTAAGCCCCATTTTGATCAACTGTTTAAGATGACTGGCAGCTTGGACAAAAGTTTTGAAGGTGAATTAATGCTATATATGCAGTTATTTCGTAAAAATAAGTTGTTATTTTCTTCTTTCATCTGACTGTTATATTTATGCTTGTAGGTATTCCAAAAATTGCTAGACTTGAAAGATCTGCTGATCAGGTTTTTACACATTCTTAATACACAAAAAAAATAATTATTTCTATCCTTAGGATTCTTATTTAGGATTATAGATAAATGCATTTTCTACTTGTCAAAAAAAAAAATTTAATTCTCTGGGAATTCCACAGGTCCAAACCAACAACAAGGTTTCAAGGTTGTTTTCTGGAACTCAGGAAAAGTGTATCGTTTGCAAGAAAACAGTGTACCCAATTGAAAAGGTATATAATATAGTTAGCCATCTTCTGATCACCTCATAAATAAATATTTCTCTAAAACAAGTGTTTTTAGAAGAAATGAACAATTAAGAATCCATCTACTTAAAATTTAATAGATTAATATAATGACAGGCTTTAATTAAATTAGCAGCAGATACGCTCTTAGTGCTTATTTTAAAACCAAATTCACTTTGAAAGATGATTATCCTAGTTATACAAAATTATTAGCTTAATATTATTAAACATGGAAGTAGCACTAGAAACATAAATATCAATTAAAATATGATACGGAGAGCATAAGGAGTAAACAATAGTTTGGAAGTTGGAACATAGTAACTTCAGCTAAAAGTTTTCTAACATTTAATTAATATAGCACTATTTATTTAAAAAAGGAGTAAAGAAAAGAATAACGCGTCTCACACTCTGGCACAAATTTTCCAATAGGTCTAGAAAACTTTGAATATTTCAGTTTTTTTTATTATTTTCAGTTTTTATTTCACTAACATGCTTATGATAATCAGTCCTAAGATCGGAAATGAGAGTTGATTAGGTTTTCAACCACCAATGTAAAACTTGTCAAACTCAAATATGGATCATTTTAATTTTTTCTTTGGTACAGTGGATCTTTCTAATGTACAAGCACAAAAATATCACCTTTTCATGGTTTTTTCTAAAGGAAATGCTAAAGAAAATAAAAGTAATAATGTGAAAATTGTATGATATTTTTTAACCCTGGTATAATCAACTATAATGGAAACAGAACCATGGTATCTTGTGGTGGATTAGGATCCTGACTTAGTGGAGGTGATTTATTTACAAATAAAATTCAATAATAATCATTATCATACATAAAAAAAAATAAAAATGTTACAATTTTAGAGCATCAAATAAATAGAATGCATATTTTGCAATTGAAACACAAAGAAATAGGAGACAGTGGATTCAAATGAAATATATAAAATTAGAGAAGATAAAATAAAACAATGCTATAATTTTACGAAAGTCAAATGCACACATTCATAGGTCTGGGCACTTGGTATCCCAAGAAATACCCCAGAAAAAGAGTGAGCATAAACAGCATAATGAAAAACTTAGGGTAAACTACCTTAGACGAAATTAGATCATGATTTTGACTGATGGCAGAGTTGTTTTTTCAGGTGGCTGTTGATGGGAATTCTTACCACAAGTCTTGTTTCAGATGCACCCATGGAGGTTGTGTAATCAGCCCATCAAATTACGTTGCCCATGAACAGCGTCTTTATTGCAGACACCACCATACTCAGCTCTTTAAGCAAAAGGGCAACTTCAGTCAATTAGTCAAGCATGAAAATCTCCAACTCACCACTCAAAACACCACACAATATCCAAGTAATGGCAGTGCAAGTCCAGCTCATGACTCTTCTTAGCTTTCATCAACTGCCACTGTTACACTACCAAACTTCTATTTCTTTCGTTATTTATGTTATAATATTTGTGAGGCAAGCTTGTAACCACAACTTTAAATTTCTTATGGATTATTTTGGTTATTTAGAATTCAGAAGCAATTCATATATACTTTGGCCAATCACTTCAATCAAAATCCTATTGTTGGTGAATACTTGAATAAAAAACTTATCCATAATCTTTTTAGAAAAGAAAATATTTTTTTTGTTAATTAAGATTAATCTATGTATATTTCTATCAACTTTTTCAAAATGTAATATTTCACTCATACAGAAATTAATTTGAAGTTATGGAAAAAATTATTTTATTCCATTTTTCAAACAGAGAAAAAAATTCAGAAGGTTGTCACCCGACAAATTAGCATTCAAACTTTCATTAAAAATGTGTTCACAATTAATATGTCACTTTGTCTTAAATAAGATTATATATTGTGTGTTCTACAATCAAATTTAGCTTTTGCAAATGCCCAGGTTTTGATTTTAAGATTTTGAATACTTGTAACATATAAGTTGAGTGTGCACAAGTTGTAGACATGTCCATGGCCGAGTAATCCGCAACCACTCTCTAGTTGCCCTGTGTATGAGGGATTTGTTTCCAAGACAAAGATTACAAACACTTTTCTCATTCATTCGATTATTTGGTGCAGCCTGGAAAAAGATTTTATAATGAATGGCATGCAAGCTAACTTAATCACCTATAACTTTTGCTGAAGGTACATGCTACTATGAGAGAGAAAAAAAAAATCTAAAAATGATACATTATCAGTCAAACTTTGAAGGCGGTTTCTTAAATTGTTTAGTAGCTGTTTGTGTCTGCTGTCCAACTGCTATTGGTCACTTTCTATACATGTGTTCACTTTCAGTCTAAGAAATGGTTGGCTAAATTTGCTTCCAACAAATATTAACGTCTCTTTGGAACCATAATTTAAAAAGCAATACAAAAAAAAGAGACAAAATAGACATCCACTTCCTCTTTTTCAGGTATGTATATCACATACATGCATCTCTAGCTAGTATTCTTGTGGAGCTGTGCTGCGAAAGAGATAATACAAATTAATGACCCAAACACCCATAGATGCAATCTGAAAGAGAAAAGGCACGTTTTGCTCGAATATCTATGCGAAGCCTCCATGATTGTTCATCATTCAGAAGGGAAATAAAGTGGAAAAAAAAAAACAGACAAACAAAAAGCAGGAAAGAAAGAATGCAGTGGCTGATGTTATGGATTTTTTAAACACTGGGAAAGCACTTTGGGAGAAAAAGTTAAAGAAGCCAAATATTGGTGGGCCGTGTGGAAGGAATTCTATGTAGTCGATGATGGAATCTTGAGACCCCTCGTGCAGTGCAACTAAATTTCATGCGTAGGAAGTGCACGAGTGGTGAGCTGGTTGCAATTGTCCTATTCTATAGTTTTTCTTTCTTGGTTTTTTAATCCTTGTTGATGCAAAATCTTTAAGTAAGGGAAAGAAAACATTTAAAAAAAGACAAAGCAAAATAAAGGGTCTTTTGCTTTACCAGCAATAGACAGAGAGAAAGTATAGGGGCGAATAATGCAATGGGCCACAAGAAAAAAATTCTTCTGCTTCTAATGCAACAAAAAATATCCCTCGGGTGTCATAGATGTCTAAAGTGATTAACTTCACAGGCACATCGATTGCAAGTGTTTTAAAGTAAACCTTGTGTTGTGTCACATCTTCCTTCTCCTCACTCCTTTTACTTTTCATTTCTACTCCACACATTCTTTATCTCACTACTACTTTCTTCATAGTTAAAGCCTCTTCTTAATTTTAAAATTACACAAGTGGATGCTTGAAGACAACCAAGCTCTTGCCCCCATCTCATAATTCATACATTAGTACTGTTCAAATGAGATTCATTAATTATTTAATAATAAATACGCTGTATTTTTCTTTTTGCAACATGGCTCGTGTAGGATTTTGGTTTATTGAATATGAGAATTACGTTTAAGCTTCAACTGTGTGAATGATATGTAGTGCTTTATTGCCACATTTAAAAATTTCTGTTATACATTTAACAGGTCATAGATCTGAGAACTCACCAAACTATTAGTACTTTAAACAACACTCTTAAATATTCTGTAACACGCCCTCTAATCAAAAAATAAAATAAAATTCTGATGTCGAACTTGTTCTTTTCTTGAACTTAAGAAGAGAAGATAAGAGATCAGCCAATAGCTGTCAGAGAACCTGTTCATGTTCTCGCAGTTAGCGCCTTGAAGTATAAAGCTACAAATTTCTTCTTGTGTGACAGTACTCACAAATATGTTACTTTTTTTCGGTTTGCTGAATTTATGTCTTTGGTGATTATCTGTCTGATGTGGATGTATTATGAGCCATATATTTAAAAATAAGAAAAAAAAACCCATAAGAATAACGGTGAACTTATGATGTTGAAGGGTGATTTCACCAGAAAGTAAGATCTGAATACATTAATTGATGTTCAATATGTCAACCTTTACTATACACAATTATTATGCATGAACCCAGTTGCTGAACCGAAGGGAATTTTATCATCTCTCAGTTTTCTCTGGCTTCCCTGAATGCACTATATTTAAATTGATTTAATTTCCACAGATCTAAGCAATCATGGAGAAGGATTGATTAATTTGATTTTGGTGGTTTGAGTGTCGCTCAATGCTCCTCTGTCCCTCACATCACATGTGGGAAAGATTGAAAACACAGATCAGCTGGTTGCCTCAGAGATGCTTTGTAAAGAGGGTTGCCATGTTCTTGACTTAGCTGTGGCGCTAGAACCATTATTACTTGATGTTGTCCTTGACCCGTGTCTTTCACCTTTGCTTTCCTGAAAATGATAATTTAAAATTAATAATCACCTAGGTGAAACCACCAAGTACATATTGCCTTTAAACAAATCTCTATCTCTATCTCTTCAATAAAATCCACTATTATAATTCCTTGCAATTCAACATAAAAATCGAAGATTTCCTTGGTTCATGTAATAAGTTTTCTTAATTCTATACAAGTCAACAGAGAATAAACGGGTCTGAAAAATGAAGTTATGGAGTATCAAGCTCCCAAACGAACTAGCAAAGCCTTAATTAGTTATTAGAAATACATCTGAATCAATTTGCAAAACCAATCCTTCTTACAAACACACTAACAATTATTTAATGTTGCTTAACGAAAAATTGGTTGTCAATAATAACTTAAATCCTACATCAGGCGCCTGTTTTAAAGATTTAATTTGACAATAACAAACAAGTAAGGAAGTAGAAACAGTAAAATCCAAACTTTGATTGAGATTTACCAGGTTGTCCTCCGGCTCAGACCTCCTTGCTGATTTGTCTGTCCTTTCCTTCGCCAGATTTGGCTTTTGTGCTGATTCAGACAAGTTTCTCTTCAGCTTTGCCTGTTTCTTTGCCCAACGACCCTTCATAACCTCTGAGAAAAACACCACAAAAAGATTCAAGATTGGAACAAAGCATAAACAGTTTAAGGGGAAATAACAACATAAAAGAGTTAAAAAAGCAAAGGGTCTAGCTGAGAGTTGGAACTAACCTTGAGCCGAGATTAGTCTATAAACTTGGCCAAGCATAAGGGTATCTGTCGGCTTGAGAAGCTTGATGCGGGTAAGGCGAACAGGGTTGGTGGTGGTGCTGGTGTTGTTGTTTTCACTCTTATTTTGACAATTTTCATTGTCCTTGGATGTGCACAATGTGGTGGAGATAAGAAGAGCAACATAGTGATCAGGGTTGGTCTTCATGACTTCACTAGCAGTCACAGGCCAATACAACCTTTCTACCTTCCCATTGGGTTGTTGTATGACTAGAGTTGCAGTGTCAACGGCTTGGCAGTTTCCCATCTCAAACTCTCTCACACACACACAACAAGAAGAGGATAACAGGAACGGAAGGTGGTGGAAGGGAAGGGAGTATTGAAGTGCCTTACTGCAACATTTATAGCAGCCACAAGTTTGAAAAGGGGCAAACAAAGTGATATACAAGGAGGCCTATAAATACTGGTTGGTAAATGGCAAGACCCTTTTGGTTGTAGAGTTGGAAAGTTTGTAGAAATGATAATGATAATGTTTGGATTAAAAAGGGGAAGTGGAAAGATAGATTTTGGGAAGGAAAAAGATAGAAGCCAAAATGGGGTGCTGAAAGAAGAGGAAAAAGAAAGAGAAGAAGTGGTGAAAGTGTTATCCAAGAGGGGACCTTGGCAGCTTAGATGATGTGATGTGCATCGCTAACACGTTACATTCTCGTGGTCTACCTTCTTAGGGTAATGTAATCACGTCTCTGTTCATAAGGTAATTCTTCTTTCCCATGGATGTCACCCACTTACCCTAACCCTACAAACCCTCTATCCATAGGTTATACCCTAGTTTATAGGGTATAACTTATTTGTATTTGACCTTTTGGATTTCAGAACTCCGACATTGACGCAAGAACAGTGGCCATTACACTCCAAAACCAACAAAGAATAGTGGTCATTCAAGTAATAATAGCAATGGTGCATGCAAAAACAAAAAAGTTTTGTTCATAAATGACATGCATCTACAGTATGCATGATTTTTATAATAACTATATTCTTACTCTATTTTTCCTTTACATTATGCCACTTGTAACATTTCTTTTCACCTTTCTATTATTCTATTACTTTCTCGTTGAATACCTGGGGCCTTTCTTTAAAAAAATCTAATGCATTTTCATCCGTAACATATAATGATTAATAAAGATTATCCATTTTTTAACTATTTTATACATTTTCTTAGTATTTTATCTTTAAAGATATATTAATTATTTTCACTAATTAAAAAATAGTGAATAATAATTTAACTGTTAAATAAATAATTTTATAGACAGATAAAAAATATTTTTAAACATATGTTATTATCACTTTACTTTTTATATTTTAGTAATTGTTTTTATTATAATAATAGTTATATAAAAAATTTGATTGAACTCATTTTATTTTATTATAAAAAAATTAAATATACAGGTCGTGGTGTTTATATTTCCACTAGCTTTTGTAAAAAGAATTATATTTTTATCGAGTAAAAGTAAATCGGTATTTCAGATTATGAGTTTATAAAAGGCAAGTAGAAAATAATAAGTACTATTTTAAATATTTTTGTAGTTTAATTATGGTTACTCTCAAAATTTGAATAAATTTTGTCAAATTAAAAATAACTTTAGATATGACTTTTAAAATAATTATAAAAAAAGTAATAGTTTACTCGAAAAATAAATGATTTATTTATTAGATAAGAGTATTAAAAACTTTATATTATCAATACATTTTTGGATAAGTAACACTTATACGTACATATACTAGGGTAAATGTTGAGAACTCCTCTTCAAGATATAACGAAATGACAAATTAAAGAAAATGTAATTTTTTCTTTTAAGGTTTTCAATTATAACTTTATTTTTTAAAATTGAAATTCTTTAAGTTTGGATGACTAGTGTATAATAGAGGTCGAAAATCATTTGAATCATTTCTATCAAACCGACATGTAATTAATAAGAAAGTTCGACAAATGTAACCCATTAAAATTAAATATTATTTACGGTTTAATCCATTCGTATTGAAAGTCACATGTCAAAACGCTTTAAGAAGTACAAATTAGTCCCATCAAGACTATACCATTGACTCCTATAAATAAAGACAAAAAGTCTTTGAGAAAGAAGTACATTTTTCATTTTATCTACAAGAGTTTCGAATATCAAGTACTAACTTATGTATCAAAGTACCTTTTGTAGGTATCCCTCCCTTTGCACCAAATTGAAGACCTTTATGATCAAGTTAAAGACTCCCAACACCAGACCGAAAACCCTTATCTGAAGACATCTTGGAAGGTTCATACAAGAACAATAACTTTTATTTTTATAAACTATGCACATTTTTGTTCAACTTTGCTTATTATCATCGAGTAATTTTTTTTGGATCACCGCATCTCAGCTGACGTTGAGTGGTTTATAAGAGTCGAACTTGCCTATTCTCTTTCTCTTTGGGACGGAGGTTATCATAGGCCTCTTTGTCCTCTTTGTCGCTTTAGTGTTCTCCTCGATAGTGTTATAATTTGTTGTGCGAGCTCGGAGCTTGTCCATATTTGAAGGAGGTTCTGTGAACAAGGCGTTGAGGAAGAGGCTTGGCTTTAGTCCCACTATTAATGCATGCATTGCCATAACGGGATGCAGATTTGGAATATTAAGCTAGGCTTTAGCAAAGCGAGCCATATATTGTCTGAGTGACTCATCCTTGCCTTGAGTCACATGATGGAGTGAGGTCGAAGAGGTGGCCATCGGCTTGTTGTCAATAAATCGAGCTATAAATTTGAAGCACAGGGTGCAGAACGAGTCAACTGAATTCCATGGTAAGGAGTAATACCACTTGAGGGTTGTTCCCTTAAGTGTGGTAGGGAACAACCTATAATGCAACTTTAGGTCTCCCCGAGTCATGTAGGCCTTGACGTGTGCGTCCGGGTCCGAGGTTCTAATGTACAAATCCACTTTTGGCCATTTCCACTTCTCGGGAAGTTTTGCCCCTGGATAGCCGACCCCGTTCTGGAGTTTTGCCCTTGTACAAATCGGGATGCTCAAGTCCCTGTTGTTGTCCGGCTTCAGGTTGGCGTCGGACTTTAGGACGATTCTTCTTCTGAACTTCCTTCGGTCGTGCGACCGTCCCAGTCAGGGGACAGTTATCCACCAGGGTTCACAAACGGTTGTGTCTTCTACTAACGGATAGTCATCATCTGATTATAAAGGGTATGCATGTCTTCATCATGGTTTCTCTACTGGTTGCAAATCCTGTTGAGTGTCTCCTCATGGGAAACATGGAGCGTGTCCCGCATGGTGTCCAAGCCCTTCTGAATAACGTCCTCTACTTGCTTTTGAAGAGCCTCCAATATTGTCGGGTCCATTCCTATAAAAAAGTGGTCCTGAGAAAAGTTTTACCAAGGCCTCACGGTGGACGCCAAATGTTCTTACTCTTGGACGCTCAAGTCAATAATAAAAAAGGTGTTTAAAAGCATATGAATAAGAAAATAGTGAAATAGATGATACTCTCTGTAAACCTATATCATATTTATAGGACCTTGTCATTTAAAATTTTATATTTTTCCATAATAATTTTATGTGTCAGAAATCACGACTTAATATAATACAATATGATTGAAACTAATTAAAATTAATCAGAAAGTAAATCGAAATTAATCGTAATAAGCCTTTAATGGATAATAAATAGCGGCCGAGTTTAATAATTCGAGTGAATGTAGCCTTATTTGGAACAGGTACAATTATAAAATAAATAACTTCTTAAACTATTTATTATTTGATTTTCTAATTTTAAGAAACGGATCATAGGTCCTCATTAACCTACCAATTTGATGGATCAAATATAACATATGAAAGCAAACTACCAAATTGAAAGTACTAATTCAAGCGGTCATATTATGCGGGCTGGTGGATTGACCAATAGATTGAGACCCATTTCAGCATGTCCAATAACATGTTTGTTTATGTAAATTGGCGAGTTGTGTTTATAAATGATGGGAAAGCTTCAGCAGACCATTAGTTGTTTCGGTGCCTAATTCTTCTCAGGACCATTCCTCAACCCACTTTTATTCTATAATTCACTTTTCAATAAATATACATGAACATTTGCTAAGCGCACTTAAGATGGATTCAGTATTTTTTTTTTTTATTATTGGGCCTCTCTTGTGAACAACTATAAAAGAAAAAAATAAATATTTTTATTTTTATAACAAAAATGGATTACATTTTATAATTTAGTTATTGCATTTGTAACTATTTTTTTAAACTTTTACTCTATCAGCTCCTTTACGTGAAAATTTTATCAATTTGGTATTTTCAAATTGCATGTCATTTATGTATTTTTAATTTAGTTAATATAAATATATTAGATTCTTAGTTTGATTATTAACAAACACGTGTCTCATTGAATAGGACTATAAGTATAGGACCTTATTATTCAAAGATACACTACATTATATAAAATGAATACTATGCATATACCACGTGTAGATACGATTGGTTTAAAAATTGACATGATGCAATACATATAAGATACATTTTAAAAGTCATAAAGCAAGATAAACATGTCATTATAATTTATCAAATTCAAATGGAGAACCTAATTTTTGGATATTAGCAAAAACAAAAAGTTAGAGATTATTGTTGTCCTAAATTACTTCTTATTTTGCTTATAAGTAGGAATAGTATTATTATTATGTTTTTCCTTAAAATCATTTTCAAGGAGAACAATTTCATTTTTCGGTTTATCAATGCACAATGTTTTTATGTTTCTATATCTTAAATGTGTATGTTTCGAGTAGCTATGTTTTTTGGTAGTGTAGATATGTTCAATTTTCATAGAAACTTGGATCACTTTATTTAATATATATATATATATATATTATCTAGATACGTATTGAAAATGAAAACCAAATTACGAATGTATTATACACAACCAAATTAAAAATATATAAATGATTGATATTATAACAATTACAAATCTAATATCTTAATATTTTATATTAAAAGAATATAGTCTCAGATTTATTTATGAGTTTGCATGTTATCCATTAATAAATATGGAGATATTTTAAGCATTTTATTTTCTTGAATTCTCAAACATTATAACATTTAATAAAACTTACATTATTTATATAGTATTTCTTATAACATTTTTTATTTTTCTTTTTTCATTACAATTTCATTGGGTAAATTTTTTTTCTATAATAAGTAGCATATAAGAATTTAATTACTTGTACAGGAGAAGAGATATAACTATTAAATTTTGCAAATTATTTTATAAGTTAATTAATAAGTATTACTATAATCAAATGTGTTATAATACCAAAGATTTTTTAGGGATTGTTCGGAATAAGTTCTCTCAACTCTAAATTTATTGACATCTTTAGTGTTTTTTGTAAATTACAATAAAAATTATTTTTGTAAATTATTTTAAATCTCAGTTCTAAATAAGTAAAAGAATAAGCTTATCAACTATTTTATAAATCAAATAATTATTTTAAAATGCTTAATTAAATTTTGAGTATCTTACTTTTTATTTTTATATAAGTACTTTTTAAATTAAGTTTGTTATAAATGAGATGACCTAGTCATTGTTTTCGTCTTTCTATCTCCCAGTGGTTGATCAATTTGTATTTTTCCTCTCTAATAATCTCCTCCAACTTACTCATCAATTCACTCTTATAAAGAAAAACAAAAAGAGTAAGTTAACCAACAAGTTACAGATGATTGAAAAGGAAATCAACAAATTTATAGGTAAATTGAAGACAGAAATTAAAATAACTTATCTTATTGATGACAAAAATCAAATAACGAGATACTTAAATGAAAATAAAAAAATATTGTGTATACTCAATATAATCTTTTTAATAAATCAATTGAAAAATACTTGAATTTTTGAAGTAATTAAAGTTTAATTAAATCTTTTAAAAATTATAATTTTTAATAAAATAACAATATATTTTATGTGGGTCTTAAAACTTTGACAGGAAATGTATATTTTATTTGAGATTATAAAATTAAATAAAAACATATATCTACATATATTTAATTTGAAAAACGTAACAACTTATTAATACTATACTGTAAAAGTATTAACATAAAAAAAATATCACATATTAATATATTAGTATTAATTTAAAGAATCGACTATTCATATAAACCAACATTGAGTGAGCATAATAATGTATAGTATATATATTAACAAATAATTTTTTGACATAAAAAATTGATATACACTACCAATGCATCAACTTTCTAGTATAATATATATGTATTATTCATAATAAGTTATAATCTCCATACTAATAGTTTAACTTTTCACGAACAAGAGCAATATTACCTAACTTTTCTTCTTCATTAATACGTGGCCTCTTTTAGTGAATAAAAAAAACTAATACACAAATTAACAAAATCTAATGTCCTACTAATTGCATTTACAAACTTTACAACAATCGGTATATACTTATGAAAAAAATTGTTTTTAATTAAAATGAAAAACGCCAAACGAGCTTGAAAAAAGGAAAAAGTAGCGGTATTTCCATTATTTCCTATTGCTTAAGAATACAGAATAATATTAATAAAAAATACAGAATAATCGTTATGTAATAAGTGAGAAATAATAATTAATTTACATTGAGCCATTATTATATGTAATCATGTAACTAACTAGCCTATTAATTAGTGCAGCTGTATTTAACATTTTCATCTCTTCTATCTAACACGAAATTGCTTATATTATGAAATCCCTAAGAAAAAAAAAATAGAAATACAAGTTGGCTGGATGATAGGCTGGAACTGCCACAGTAACGGACATGGCCCATGTGTTCTCTCATCACTATAACATCATTATTATTTTCTTACAAAATATTATTTAAGGTTTTCTAAACACTGTATTGGTTTTTAATGTAGCAAAATATAAAAATATATATGTGAAAAATAAATATATAAGGTTTGAAATATTGGATAAATAGTAGAAGTGTTTAAGCTTAATTAAAAATAATTTTTTTATAAGTATTGGATAAAGATATGGGAAGAAAAGAGAAGAGAATAACTAAAGAGAATCAGATGATGGAGCAGAACATGCATTATGGACTATTGTGCATGTTATTTCTCGATCGTAGGAGAATGAGAATGTGCATAATCACTAGACTAAAGTAGATAAAAGGATAGTAATTTGAAAAAGAGGAGACACACATACACAATAGTAGAACACTAATAAAGTATTGTAGTGGGTTTCATTTTCAGACGGAGGATCAAACTTCCATTATTTTTATGCCATGGACCACACAACCCATCAACTGCTTTGCTTTGCTTCTTGTATCTTCAATCATATATTAGTAAATGAAGATCATAATAAAATAATCGATGCTTTAAAAAATTCAAATAATAAATATCTTAAGACGAATTTAAACACATAAAAACATGAGCTACGGAAAAATTTCCTTCTTGCAGATAATAGCTAATCTTGTGAAATTTCTTTCGTATTAACATTTCAAGAAGTAAGATAAAATAACTACTTAGTTTTTGTGAATTTCGTATTGACTTTTTAAGAAGCTGATTTTTAATTTATATGCGAGATAATTTTAGTTCATAAAAAGACTTGTAATTTTTTCTTCTTTTATAGGTGTTTATAGAGAAATTTATCAACAAATTTTAAATGTTTAAGAATTTATGAAAATATCTTATCAGTTTTGCGGAACTTATGAGTGACTTGTGATATATGCTTGAGTTGATCTTTGCTTGATCAGGTTCGAATCAACTTATGTTACATCAAGTTCATAAGATATTTTAGTTTTTTTTTTTTTTTTCTCCATAAGCTTTTTAAGATGCCTTATAATATATGTCAATGCAAAATTTACAAAAGACTCACCTTAAAATTATACCCGGACAAAAAAAAACATATAAATCGTGCGCATTTGTTTTCTTTTCTTGAATAATTTTTTTTCTTCATCCAAATTAATATAAATATCCACGTCTACAGGAATCATATAAAAGATAAGGAAACATATAAAAACATTTTTTAGAAATAAATAATTAATATTTATGGATGGATATGAATATATATTGTTGATATAATATTTATATTATTTTTTCTTTTTATTCAATTGAATATTTTGAGAGTTTTAATCACCACCTTTCATTATCTTGCCATGTTTTCTTCCAAAGAATAACTATTTGGTCCTTCTAATCATTGTGTGTAGTAAAATACTTGTCTTACCCAAGTTCTAAAAAAATACGAGTTATTACTTTGACTATTTGAGTGATCTGGCCTACTTATCAATGAGCCAAGCCCACAACTAATAATGTCGAACCAATTTAAAGGGTGAACGTATTTGAATAATTTGGTCATTTTTATTATTATTTGTTAAGAATTATGAAATTATGGTTTGAATTTGAATATTTTTGGGATAAATCCTCGAAAGGCTTACTTAGACTAGGCTGTATCCAACGTTGTCTCAAAAGAGATTGACTATGGACAGAAAAATGTTGGCCGAGAGAGGTAACCAAAGTTGACGAAGCTTTAGAAACTGAGGAATATGCAATAAGGGCAACAAGGAAACATGGACATGTTGCTGGCAAAGCCAAAGCAGTGATAGGGTTGGTGGTCCATGTTAAGGGCTTACTTAATCCTCATAGGTTTAAAAGGATTAGGATAAATCAGAAAAGTTAGTAGAAATAAGTTATAAAGTATAATAAATTTAGTAGTGATGAATATTTTCACATTTTCATTTCAATTTCTTTAACAAGTCAAAACATTGGTACTTCAACAATAAAAGGATATGTTGTGAGACTTACGGATATGTTAAAACAAAAATTAACACAATATTTCTAACATTACAAAATATCGTTCTCATTAGCCTTTTAGCCCTTTTCTCATAATTTGTAATCTTTAGTAACCCAAGTAATGAGATTTTTTTGGTCATGAATTTGATACAAAGTATTCCTTAGCTTTATTAATACATCTACCAGAAAATGGACGCTCCCTCCCAAGTAGTGAGATTAATGGTATTTTAATATATTTCTTTGCAAAGATTTTGGCAGTTCAATTTTTATCCCAAATTTCCACATTTACTATCGAATACAATGCAAAAGCAAAAACAATGTTCTAGATTTAATACACGTTAATTTCCAGTTGTAGAGTCGTTTTGAACAAGAATTTCATTACACTAGTGAAGGATGGTTCCTGAGTTTGGGGGCATTCTTGAGGATTGCTAGAATTTGCCCTCTAATTCCAAACTCCAGAATCAAGCTTATTATTATTATTATTACTCTGTTCCAATTTTTATTGCTTCTGCTACTGCTATGAGAATGATACAAGCCTGTTTCTGCCAAAAAATAAAGATTAAAAGTGAACATACATAATGAAAGATAAATAAAATGTGCATTTTCCTACAGTGAATCCACTTTCCCAGTTCACCATTTACAGAATGAAAAGCAATAGAACAAATGTTTTAGAATATTCTATAGCAAAAGAGGACTTGATATAACTATAACCTGTAATAAGATCCAACGCATTAGAACAAGTCAAATCACGACCTTTGAGAGACTCTAGTTCAGCTACACAGTTACACAGATGGGAAGTATTTGTTTAGGTTGAAAGGCAGTGAATAAAACTCCTCACTTCTTGTGTCAGTCTTGAAGGAGCGGTACTTGTCCCACCAATGTTTTCCTCTGTCTTTCCGAATAGCACCATCCTTCTTATGTATTGTGTTATCAAGGAAATACGCCATGCAACCCGCAACAAATGCTTTTGATTGGAACGGCACATTGATTATATCATTGAACTGCAAGGTACATAAAATTGTCAGTCAGTGAATTCATGGCAAAAGCTAAGAACAAATCCAAGGTTTTACACATCCCATCCATAGATTAGTTCTGTACCCATCTTGCTTTGGTGTGAACTGGACCATAACCATTAATTGCTGTGTACTCATTGAAGTACTGTGACACAGAGAGACCAATGAAGATGGAGAAGCCCATTATAAACTTTGTTCTAAAACTATTGAGGTTGCAGAATTGAAGAAAACTTAGACCTCCCGCTCCTACAAATAATGAATGAAAGTGGAACATTACATGCTGTTTACTGTAAGTATACAAGTAAACCAAAGTTTGAATGTCATATGAGTACATATTGAATGAGGCATACCAACATAAGCGAAGAACAAGCAGTACAGTGCAGCAACAATAGGAGGTGGAATGGATGCAAAAACAGCTCCAAATTTACCTACCAGGTAAAGAAAAATTAGCAAGAGTTTATGGGAATAAAGGCACGAGGTTTAGTCTGTTAAGGCAAGCCACATATTCAAATTACAAGCACTGCACTGAGCTTCATCTTCAACTCACCAAGAATTGAAAAGAAAATCATAAATCCAGCCGATATCTGCACCACTCTTCTGCTGCCTACTCGTGTTAAAGCCAAAAGACCAGCGTTTTCTCTATATGGAAACCAAACAAACCTCATCAACAAGGAAGTTGTTTACCCTAAATTGAAGTAGGGTATACAAACAGAATGATTTTAGTCTTACACAGATACAGAGGATCCATTGCCCGTTCCAAACAATCCTGATAACAAGATGGCAACTCCCTGAAGATGAGAATGTGATGCATAATCATCAGTATTATCAAAATTCCTTAAAGATTATGAGAATTAGATAAAGTCCCTTATCTTAGTCATCAAATTCTTAAATCAAATAATGAAATGACGATTTTTTTCGTATTAAGAAACATTTTTAATGGAGGCCAAACAATGTTGAGAAATACATCCTCGTGTTGTTTGATTTGAAAAATAGATCTCAAGGATCTAAGGAACTTGATTTAAGTTCCATCTTATAAATGTGAAAACAAAATGCAGGCATAGTAGCTATCTTTGTACCTGCCAACCGATGCCACGACTAAGAATAGATGGTGGTAATGGTGTTGCACTTGCATACCGATAGACAGCAATAAAAGCACCACTGGACTGCTTGCAACAAATGAATTGAGAGTATATAAATTAATTCTAGCGAATCAGTATCATTCAATGTAAACTGGAAATTGTATAACACAAACTGAAAGTCAGTGCACTGTTATAGAATAGAAGCCAGATAATCTCGATGAGTATGTCATCGTGCATGTAGTAGAACTGCCATGGCCAAATTTTAGTTATGTATTAATCATTACTATTTCCCTCTAGTGATTTGCATAAAAAGGTCAAAATTATTGCTCTTGTCGAACATAACTGATAAACTAAGAAAAAGAATTTAGATGCCTCCCTCCTTTTATTTCCATTACCTTTTATAATTCTTCCAGACATTCATTAACATACCAACCAGAGTCTCCAACCCAATATAGCGTATTTATGTTGCAATTTTCATATCGTTGCTAAGGTTTTCTTATAAAGCAATTATATACATTCAGTGCTTATTGACATCAATATGGTTCCCAATTTTTAACTGCCATCAAGAAAACAAAATCAGCTATTTTTTACATATGAATTATGCCAAACTATTAATTAAACTTCTGCGTTAAAATCCCTTCTTCAGTACCACATGCTTCTTCTAAGAAGAGAAGAAAACAAATCAACCATGAAGCTGAGCCACTAGAATTGATAAAAGCTAATAGGATAAATATTAATAACACAAGAAGAACGATACCAGTTGATAAATCAAAAGTTTTTCTCATTCCAACTTAAATATAGATATAACGATCTACAAAAAGAAATTACCTCTACAAGAGAAACAAAGGATGCCATCATCATGGCAAAGGCTTCACCTGCATCAAATGTAGGGGCTCCCCATTGAAATGGATATGGAACACGTATCCTGCAAACCCAAAAAAACATGTTGAATACTTCCCTATAAGTAGATTCCCCAAAAAGGACAAAGGTGACAATTATTCTAAAACAACGATTCACAATTCCTAATTCAACACACTCAACAGCCCAGCATAGATGATAGAAGTAGCTTCTCCTGGAATTGATATCAACAGATGGGTTTGGGAAGAAAAGTCAATACAAATTTAGCAAAAAAATAAGAAGAAAAAAAAAGCAATCATAACTCTAAATCAAAGCCAAAGCATCCTGAGGTTCTTATTTGAAACTCAGATGTGATAATTCACAGATTTCGCAACTAAGAGGAATGTCCCCAGTTAGCCACAAGTCCAAAAGGCTCCACTCATAAAATATACTATATTTAAATGGAAATCACAAGAATAAATCCCCACAATAAACCCCATCCCCAGATGGCGCATTTTTAAATTTTGGGAAGCAATAACGTAGACGTAAAATGTTATAGTGAAAAACCACACCCCAATTGACGGAAATTTTGGTAATTAAATAACCAGTTATACGAGTGAAAAAAATAGCATTTAGAGAAGTAATCAATGAAACTTCACTACTAACCATGGGGCAGCTTCTATTATACCAGCACGATCAGTACGGCAGGTTGCTTGTGTTTTAGGGGCAGCATGATTGTATGCCCCTCCAACAGTGAGCAGATAGGCATATAGCCACACAATTGCAACTGTAAATAAAACAGTGAACCGTTCGAAGACATGTTTTCCTGCATGTAGAACATGGGGTACAAACTGCATGAAAACCAATAACTGTTATTAACAGAGATTCATAGAAGCTATCATGCCATAAAAGTAACGAAATCAATAGCACAAAATGAACTGAGATCATGATACTAAGAGTTTTTGACACTATAAAGAACTGACCTGTGAAACAAATACTAGCAATATGAGCTCCGGCAGTCCAATCTCTATACATTTAGCAACCTACACACCAGCAAGACATCAACATTTATATTAGCTTTCAACCCAAGCAACTGAAATGTGTACTTACCCCAGGAAAGCCTAGCTCGTAAAGCCCAAAACCAACAAGCGATACCAAAGGAACTGCTGAAAGTGGACTTAAGAACCTGAAAAAAAAAATTGGAAACTTACATCACTCGGAACATTACACTCAATTGCAGGAGTATTAAGTTCTTTCGATGTTTTTAGTTCATGGGGACTGCGTTGTTGATACAAATTCCGTCACAGAAACAAGTCAAGCATATAAATATAATTTGTACTTCAAACAAAATTTCAATTCAGAGTAACAACTGTCAAATGAGCATTCACGGCAAAGACGACCCAAAATCTAGATTACATTTCTGTTTAGACACTTTTTACCATATATGAAGACTAATATAACACAGACACTTACTAAGGACTTGAGACCAACCTTGCAACATTACGCCAAAGCCCACTAAAGCCCAGTACTATTTGAAGAGTTGAAGCAACAATAAGAGCACCTTGGGTTGCCCGCATTATCCTCTTGAATTTCTGAATAGAAGAGAAAATAAAGTCAAAAGACAGAGGAAGAAAGTGATTAAAGTCTTCATGTAAACCCAACATACAGAATAGTGATCAAGCAACTCCATCAAATAAGCATCAGGATCCAATGTCATATTCAGCTCCGTGAATTAAAATAACACTTTTTTTTTCTTCTATATAAATTGTTTCCTTATTTATTTCAAGGTACTCTTCAAGCACGTCAGGAACTGAACCCAACTTTACTCTTTACCCAGTTTCTAATGCATTGATTAACCCACCCCTCATTTGAACAAGTTTGTTAAAAACTATACGGATTACAAATCATGTGGAAGCCTTTGTTTGGCAAGTATATCAACCACACAGAACTTATAAAGAAAAAACTTTCCGATACAAGACCTCTGCAGGATCTGGCTCATCACTGAAACGACCAGCAAGAATAATAGAGATGGTTGTTGCAACATAAGTATAAGACCCTCCAATTACTGCAGGCAATCGAGTTCCAAACAGAGTTTGCAGCAATGTGTTAATTCCAGCTACAAAGAGTAGAGTTTGAATAACTTTTGCCTTCTCCTCCTGAAAGAAATGGACTTTCAATTTTCTATTTTTTATAGATATAATTTTTGGCTAGGAGAATAGTGCAACTTCAATCAAATGGTCCGAAAACCCTTTCAAATTATCATTAAAAATTGTTTATTTTAAGTATATTTAATTTGTTAAAGCTTACATTGCCACCTCCCATCTGGGGAACAAGAGCAGAGGGAATTAGCACAGTTGTACCGAGCATCACCAAATAATGTTGAAACCCAAGAAGTATGGCCTCAGCTGCATCAGAACGGCACCAACATTTAGGCATATTTTCAATAACATAAGCCCAGGAAATAGTCATTTATATTTTAAGAAAATCAACTACTTGGCGTCATTTCAGACTACATCATTTAATTTGTCCATAAAATCCAAATTGTTGAATAAAGTTGTTGAATGTTGACTGCACGAACGTTCTAAATTTCAATAAATTAATAAAATATTATTTCATACAAAAAGGGATTATTTATGAGTAAATACTTCAAAATTATTGCAGCAGAAGCAAGAATCAGATTTTGGAACTAAATTTCTATAAAGTAACAAACCCGGATCCGGAAATAACTGGGAATAGCCTCAATTAGAATGTAGAATAAAAATAGAGCCTCAAATGGGCAAAAACAAGAGGTTCAATTTAAAATAATTTCAATCAAATCCAAGTTCGGAACCAGCCAAATAGGGCATTGAATTGGTTCCACTCAAACGAGTCAGAGGTAAAAACACCTTTGGCTGCACTTTCATAAGCCAGAACCCAAGTCCCTAAACCAAAACCGTGAATTAAACGCCAATAACTCTTTTATCTGGTTCCCCTTAAAGTCATCCACAAGCCTTGTCAAACATAAACTTACAATCGATTTAGAAAAAGTTCTATTTTCCAGCATAATACTTTTTTCTTCTCATCAAAACACCTAAAAGGAAAGAATTTACTGAAAGCCACTTTAATGATAAAAAGCCAGCATGCGCAAACAAGTAATGTCAGAATCACAAACAAAGCATACTTTTAAATATATAAAACATACCGATAAAGATAGCAGAGGAATCAGGTTCAAAGCAAGAGCACACAGAAATCGAATCTATGATTACAGAAAAACAAAAAAACGAAAACTCACGCCATGGAGGAGGACTCGTAATGCAGTACGAAACATTCGGTAGCTGATCCTTCGGTGGATGTGGCTGAGGCTCATCTATCTTAGGCGCCGGAGCTCCCCCACCTCCTGCCATAACTCTCTTTCACAGACCCACAACAACAAACTGCAAGGATCAATAAATCAAAACTCAAATCAGAAAAAAAAAAAGTTAAAAAACACAGTCATAATAAACGAGAAGAAAAAGACTGAGCTTTGAGCTACCTAACAGTAAGGTAAAGGGAAAAAATGGAGTGTGCCTAATAATAGCAGAAAACGATAGAGCTGAGACTAGGAGAGAGTCCCTTTGAGTAAGCAATAGTTACAACAATAATTGTGCAGTCCAAGAAAAGAAGAGAAAAATAAAGCACCTTTTGACGGTTTTTGAGGGTGCAAAACAAGGGACTTTAAAGTCAAAAAAAGAAAACTAAGATGACCACACCAACCAAAAACTAAATAGACTAAAAAAATGGTTTGAGAGAGTGAAAAGATTAATGGAAACGCTGATGACGGTGGTGGTGTTATAGGGCACTGTAGAGTTTTGAGTGAAACAGAGTCCAAAGTATGAGAGGGGAAAACGATAAACGCGAACACGGAATGAACTCGACACTCTCTCTCTCTCCTCCTTCACTTTCTATCAGATACTTCTCTCTCTCTCCTCCTTCACTTTCTATCAGATACTTCTCTCTCTAGCTGTATACACTGCATGACCAACACGAGTTACACAGTTATACTAGAATCATATTCTTATGTTTTTCATTTTTTTCTTATTTTCGTATACCTCCAATTTTACTTTCCGACAGTGTTTTTGTTTTTCATTCGTGTATATTTTTCGAGCTGTCGTCTGGTTGAGACAGTGGCATATGATATGGCTGCCAAGTATGAGGAAAACCAAGACTCGTGTCATCATGCTAATCATTTGAGAATAATGTTCTTTTACAATAAATGGTGCTAAACAACGTAATACTAAGAAAATGTTAATGTGATAAGTATTATTGTAATAACTTAACTCAGCAACTATAATCATTATATATTAAATTTATCATAAATAATGACCAATAATATGTAAACTTAATTTTTCTTTGACAAAAAAAAATTGTCACTAAATATTAAACTTAATATATAAGGAATTTCTAAAATCATATCTTAAAAATAAAAAGACAAGTTTATCATTAGGAAAGTAAAAAGGCCAAAGACAAATTTGAAAAAAAAAAAAATACATAGACCACTCTATTTTTTTCTATTTGTCAGAATTTTCTCATGCACAACTGCTAACAAGCCTAATAAATTTTCTTGATTGTATTAAAAGTATGCACTACTTCTCTATTATGTCCTTTGTGTCTCTTTTGTTTATTTAATTTTAATCATTGTAAAAAGTACATTGTTGGAAATTATGTAAGTAGTTTGCAGCTCCACACTTGCCCAATAAGAAAATAGGGTATGATTGCTTGGTTACATCACTTTTAATTAAGATTTTCTTAAAACTTAAAGTATATTTCTTTATTTTTTAATTATCAATTTTTTAATAAACTTATTTTTTTAATCTGTCATTTTTTAAATTTTAAGATGATATTTCCTTTCTCTAATTGTATCCTTAATTTAATTAATACAAGAAAGACATTAAAATAATAAAACGGAATCAGATATAGTAAATAACTTATTTAAAAATACATTAAAAAAAGTTTATTTGGTTTGGATGAAAAAAAAAAAAACAAAAAACTTCATTAAAGATTTAATGTGATAGTTCTGGGTGAATGAAGTGCTAGAGTTAATGAAGGTTTATGTGAGGTTATTAAAAGAAGAGTACTGTAAGTGTAGAAATACTGAAGGTTGGTTGTGAGAATTAATAAAAGCTGAAAGTTAGGAGTTTGAAAATGTTGAAGGAAAATATTAAATTGGAGTTAAATGTAAAAAGATTAAAATGTGGAATAGGAATTGACCTATGGAAGGAGGAATAAGCCAGCAGGGAATGTGAAGTGAATGCAGCAATGACCAAACTGAGAGCGTGGAAAACTAGTTACACAAATCCCACCAATTCAATACTTTGGTGGATTCTCTGTCATTCTCTAGTGATGAGATTGTTCACAATTTTGTTCAAACACAAATCTGTTTTAAGGATTTAAAAATAATTAGTTATTAGGGAAGGTAATAAAGTCATTTTTAACTCTTAAGAATCAAATATTTCAAAATCAAAATATTATAGCAATAGATTAACCACTCTAGTTAAGTTCAGTACAATAATAATATGTATCCTAAGTTAAATATATTTCTCGTTAAAATTGAAAACCTTTTTTTAAATTTCTCGAAAAAAACTTCAATAAATATGCAAAGAGTAAAATAATTATATTTTTTTTCAACGGATCAAATTAGTGTAAAATTAAAAGATTGAGTAGCACTAAAATGAGATCAATAGACAAATTTTAGTACTATAAATTTCTTCCTATACTTCGTGTTAAAGAGAAAATACTAGTTACTCACTCTTAATTTTTGATGTTAATGTAATATTAATATTTTACACAAAATCGATTATGGATTTACGTATATAACGAATTATAATTATATAATGTAATTTAATAAAATAATAATAATAATAATATTTGAAATAAAAATTAATAATAATATTAAATAAAAATTATTATTAATAATAACCACAATAAAATAAATGCATGTAATAACAATAATAAATAATAATATAAATAATAAAATAATAAACAATAATAATAGTTAATAATAAAAAATTATAAAATAATAACCATTAATAAAAAATTTAAGACGAAGATAAAAAAAAATTACTACACAAAATTTAAAAAAAAAACAATATATTATATTAACTAAATCATTCCTAAACTTTTAGAAACTTTTTTTTTATTTTCTATTAATTCAAAAACAAAATACTTTTTAATTTTGCCCTCTTTTTTTTTTTTCCTTTAGATTATTTTCAAATTTAACCACATTTCAAAGCTTTGTTTGTTTTTAAATAGATATTGTTGAAACAATCCAAAAATATTTACAAAATGAATGTAATATACTGTAATTAATAAAACTGTGCTAACATGAGATAATAAAATAAATATAAACAAGATAAAGAAAGCAGAGTTTTGGTTGTTACAAAATCAACATTAGTATAAATTATACAATAAGTTTCTTCTTTTATATATATATATATATATATATATATTATTGAAAATCAAATATAATGATACCATCTTAATATATATATATATGATTAACATTCATCGCACTCTAAAATACTTTAAAATAGAACATATAAATATAATTTTTTTCTATATACATAAAAGTCAAAAGTTTTAAACTAAAGTATTAACTTCAAGAACTTTCATTGCTTCTCAGAAGTTTCAACTCCAATTTCATTATTTATTCAAGTACATAACATTATTATTGTAATTTAAAGATACAACCAAAGAATAAGGACAAACTAGTAATATATAAACACAAACATAAATAACTTATTACTAACAACCATGACTACTATAACATAAAGTCAAGGTACCTTAAATTAAAAAATATAACAGTTCATATCAAACTTACATATACAACCTACACATGAAATTCACATGGATTATTTTACCACACATAAAATCTACACATGAAATTATCGTCTTCCATAATACTTATATTGAGTTGGCTACTATTATATGTAAACATCATTGCAATTTAAAATACAACCAAAGAACAAGAGCAAGCTAGTAATATATAAACATTAACATAAAGAACTTAATACAAACAACTATGACTACTATAACATAGAGTCAAAGTACCTTAAATTGGAAAATATAACAGTTCATATGTTCATATCAAACTTGTACATGAACTTCACACATGGATTCTTTTATCACACTTAAAACCTAAGCATGAACTTATCATCTTCCAGAAGACTGTATTGAGTTGGCTACTATTAGAGACTAACATCAACCTAATACACAATCTAAAAGTAAGTTCACACATGTAGAACTGAGGGCCTATAGGGAGTCTCAATATGTATGAACTCCCTCGTCAACTTCTTAGCACTTATTATCTCAGTCTATGTGATCTAGATCTTCAGTGAAGGTTGATGATCTCTATTAAAACATAGATGTCAAAATACAATACACGCAACAAACACAACTCATATATTGTCCCCAATGTAAGGTCTTCAATTTTCATTATTCACAACATCATACTTCATTTAATCCATAACATCAAAACATGTAATAATACATCTCACATCAAGACAGTAGTTAACTACTAGTATTCAAACATCCACTGCTTCCACAAGTTCAACTAACATAAAATCATTTTATCAAACTATACAAATTTTCATTATCACAACATTTCAAATTAAAATCACATTTCATTTCACAATCAACACTCTAATCTAGTGTATTATAGCAGAATTTTAGCACAAGCTTCCCTTACCTGACGGTTTTTCTTCAAAAACAGTTCTAAGACACACTACATTACCCCCTAAAATCTAGGAACTTAGAGCAGGTTATCAAAACATAATCAAATTTTAATATGAGTCTAATTAATTTGAAAGAAATAAGTTTGTCAACTTTTCTACTAGATGACAAAAACTAAGAAAAACAAATAATAAAGGATCCTTAAGTAAACATAAACTTACTTTGATTTAGGTATTGATTGGGTATAATAGTTTCTTGATTCCTTAGCTATTAAGAGGTGTGATTAGAAACAGAAATCGATGAAAGGTGAAAAGAAGTTTTTTTAGAGATAAAGGAAGAAAGTTTTGAAATTGAAAAGAAAGAAAGTGAACTTGTATGTAAGAATGATTGGTAGATTTTGAAATATTAACCTAGCTGAGATGTCAAAATCCGTAATGATGCTTACCATAAACTTTTTTTATTAAAAAAATATAGAAATAGTTAACTAAACTTATAAATAATTTATTTAAATTCATTGCTAACATTAACTAAATTACTCTAGTTTGATTTAGTTTTTTTTTTTCTAAAGCAGGAACAACCCATTAATTAACATATTTATTTTTTATTATTTTATTTATCAATTAAAATCAATATT
>Ga0099824_1001244_pt1 | contig 35097 bp, 9 predicted proteins | sample SiratrowhiteBW_FD_76837 | JGI IMG/M metagenome (GOLD analysis project Ga0099824, IMG submission 76837) | Root nodule microbial communities of legume samples collected from California, USA - Siratro white BW | ecosystem: Host-associated > Plants > Roots > Nodule | place: USA: California... | reverse complement strand
TTTTTTTTTTTTTTTTTTTTTTTTTTTTTTTTTTTTTTTTTTTTTTTTTTTTTTTTTCTCTTCCTCAACCAAGTCCAACACTATTTGATTCGTTCAAACAAGTGCTTTTTTTTTTCCTCTTCCTAAAGTTCAACACTAAAAAATAAAAATTATATTAGGTTCTTAGAAGGTCCAAACTTATATTTTTTTTTTCTATTGTCCTTAATTTTCTATTTTACTATATATTCTTTTATATATTTCATCTCAATTTAACTTATTTATAATCTCAGTCATTGATATATATAAAAATATTTTGACACTCAAATTAATATTTTACTTATTTAAATATTTATACCTCATCAAGGTATAGGTTTTAGAAAATCAGAAAAATTTATCCAATCTCTTATCTTTCAATATCATAATCTTCTATTAATAATTCATGACATTTTTTTATCTATAACGATGTTTTATAAATAACTTAAATACTTATTAAGATTATTATTATAACTGTTAATTACGACATATTATGATGATTATTAGTAATATTCGAGATTCTCAGACTAATAGTAGCTAATAATTGAAATAGATATTTTCTTTGTCGATTGCAATATATTATTATAAGTACAAATTTCATACAATAAGATAGACTATTTTCTAAAAAGTTTGTTGTCATTATTTTATTATTATTATTATATTTTTAAAATGTTTTATCATGAATGGCTATCATATTAACGATAGTAAAAGTTATGGTGATATTCTTTTATTATTATTACTTCATAATAATTTTCCTTGAATGTATACTATAATGACTGGTTTAAAGGTAAACACTATGGCAAATATATGTTTATACTTTTAATACACAATCAAAATATCAGTTACTAAACAAAATAATTATTATAATAAAAAATTATATAAAAAACAGTTATAAAAAGTGATATCATTATTATATTTCAATATATTATGAAAATAATCTCAAATATTTTAAGTCAATATATCAATCATCAATACTATTCTACCATTCAAATTTGGTAATTTTTTATCAAGTATTTTCTGTCAATTATGTTTTTGTGATTATATAAAAAAAACTTATTTTAACCACAAATATCCATGTCTTCGTGAATCGAAACCGAATTTGATCAATACCATTCATGCTAGACTGTTTTTATTTTTTATTTCAAAAATGGTTAAATGGAAAGATAAAAAAATAGCTATTAACAAATCTGTTATTTGTTTTTTACTCAGTTTTTATGGAAGTTTTACAAATTCTTTTCATGCTTTTTATACATATATTTTTTTCTAATATTCAGAATTTTAACTATAAATATGTATGCCAATACATACTTCTTCTTTTCACCGTCTATTTAAAAAACAAAAATCAAGTGCTAACATCCTTCAAACAACCCATAAGCCAAACACAAAATTTATCAGTCTTTTACTTTTTTTTCTTTTTTTTTCTAAGGTGAATTTTTCACTTTTTTTTTTCGTTTTCCCTGAATACATTTTCATTTTTCTATAATATTTAAAATTGAAAGTTTGTTTATTGAATTTCTACAACTTCTATATGTGACAAACAAAAAATTAAAGGAAATATTTTATAATTACTCAGTTTCAGAAGAAGATTTCACTTATCGAATCTCAAACCCAGTGGACCATCATGTTTGGAACTTTTCTCTAAGTAATGTATTAATTACTATACCAAACAAACTAACAGGGTAATAGTAAACAGCAAACAATACATTCATTTATTTCTCTCTTTTTTTACCTCTTTATTTTTAACAACTTTAATTTCTATATTTTATTTAATACATCAAATTTAAATATGAACTCAAATAAGTTTGCAAATTATTAATTACTGTAATTAAAAATAAAATTAAAATCTACAATATCATTAAACAATGTTATTAATAATATAACTAATTCATATATAATTCATGTCACATATGAGTATAAAATTAATTTTTTCACTCAGTTATCTGTAATAATATTTCTCATTATATTAAATTTATTTTTTTTAATAAATATAAATTAATGTTTTAATGGTTTAATGAAATCAAAAGTCTATTTAAAATGGTAATAAAATGTCATGATTGAATTAGGAAACTTATAACCAAAAATAATAAATTAAACAACATATAAGTTTATTTATGTTTTGAAATTAATATTGACTTGAATAATATATATATATCCACATTATAAGATAAGACAAATAGTTTGAAAATATCATAAAAGAATAGAAATTCTACTCTACTGAAAAAACAATCTTACATTTTTTATCCCAAATCAATTGTCACCCTAATTTAGTTATAAAGCAAAATTATACAAAGTAATATTTAATAAATAAAAAAACTAAGTAATTCTAAGTAAATCCTCTTAATTTTTAAAGTGATATTTATCAATTTTATATTTCAAATTCAAATTAAATTTGGCAAATGACTTGACAGCATCGGTGGGTAATAGATGTAGATTTGTCTACTTCTTCCCGTGTTCCTAGGTAGTTTTGTTGCCCGTGCTCCTAGGTAGTTTTGTTGCGTGGTTTTATTTGTTCGTGTCTTTTGCTCCTAAGAGAACATTAAATTCACGTCAAAATTTTAATTTACACTAATTATTTTCATGCATTATCACTTTTTTGTTTATTTCAAACATTTAGAACTAATCTTAACTTTGTTAACATGATTCTTACTATTCTATTACCCTTTTTATCCATTCCTGGAATTTTTGTGGAATGATTCTTCTCCCAATGCAAAAGGGAAAGTCAGTAACTATATGTTAGAACAGCTTCATACTTTTTACAGAACTAATCTTGAAGTGTTATATTAATTTAACTTGGACAATCTTTTTTTTAATATTTATTTCTTACTAAATTTCTATGTAAGAAATAATTCAAATGTCCTTCAATACTTTGAAAAAGATAAATGAATACATACATATATATATAGATCATTAAATCTTATTTGAATGATGAAATTAAAACATAAATTAAAGTATCTCTAAGAAATAATCATATAACTACTAACTTTCCTTTAATTTTTTTAAACTATCCATTATGATCCATATTTACATAAAATGAAAAAAAGATTTATCCATGTACGTGTATATATACTATAGATGTGCAAAACACAACATTAATAAATCATTATTTCATAAAACAATTCAAATTCTGATAAATAATATACATACACAAAACTAATTGTAAAATTATTAAATTATAACCACTAATTCCAAATCATCAATCTTATGATCCCACATATTTCATCACTTTTTGAAAGTCTAATTAAAATGATAATTCATTTATTACAAAGTATGAGAGAGATGTAAGCAACAACACCGAAAGATAACTATAATTCATTACAAGAGTTATAGCAATTCTTTTAATCAAAACTGAAGTTAACAAAATTTGAAATGCAAGCAGGCCAGGTGACTAGTCCACATTACCGTGGATATCGTATACCACAAAACCCACCATGTTTAAGCTTGAAAGGCAAAGTAAGTTACTTGTAATGCTGAGACACTTCCCAAACCAGCTTATCCATGAAATGGCATTTCTTGTCAAATCCCCAGCCTGGGTTGCTCTGCATCATATTTCAGAACAAGCATAAATAATGTGCACAATATTCCTTCCAGTAGTTTTATGACCAGCATTTCTCATTCATTGAAATAAAAGGCAATATAAACGCAAAAGAATATACATGTATGTGTGTGTATGTTTGTGTGCTACTGGATTGTTTATGCAATACCACAACCACAGGCATATAATTTATAATTTTTGAGCATTACGCATTATAGAAAGAATTATATCATATACTGCACATAAAGCATCCAAAACAAACAACAGGTTGTTTAACCTTCCGTGTTCCATTGTAGTTCTTGTTTCAACATTCGAAAACTACTTTAAATTGAAGATATAACCAGCCAAGCAGTAATCGTAACCAACAACTAAAAATTTCATTGTCCATCATTAAATTCAATCATTTGGTTAATACTTCTTCTTCTGCTGTACATTTTTACGTAATAGACACCTTTAAGTTAGTAAATTGTTCATTTCTTCTAAAGAGGTGACCGCAGCAGCCACACCAAAGAAAACTCAGCCACACGAATAGCACAAAATAAAAGTTACAAACATACCATTTTATATATGATACCCACTGAAATAAAAAATAAAAACAAAACTAGATGAACTTTTACAGCACTGCAAGGAATTAGTCCAGGGAATTTTCAAATAATTCATCGAGCGAATTCCAAAGTCCTAACTTTTTCAGTTATAATCAAATCTCTTATGCGAAGAAATTGTTAGTACACATTTATATGCTTGTAATTTTATGAAGAGTCTGCAGACACCCACACACACATACATATATCTGAATTCATGAAAGCATATTATAAATCAATCTCAGCACAAGGAAATTAAAGCCAGACTCAGGAAAAAAAAATCCTCAGCACATCAAGATTTGGACACTAGATATACTCTCCTTTCCCGATTCAGATTGGTGCAACTCCAGCTACATTTGTGACTACAGCCAGAATCTAATGATTACCAAAACAGCTGCAAACTTCATATAATCATGAAATAGCAAGGTTCTGAATCGATTCTTTAATGTACAAAGCCATAAATTCACATTAATATGGGGAACTAGTGTTTGGGAACCTCCTGGATTTCCAATCATACAGTAAATAACTATCTCATTCCACCAAAGCCAACTCCAATGGCTAACAATTTTCATGCATTCCTTGCCAATATTTTAAATAGATTTAAACAAATATTAATTATGTTTTAGGCACAGAATTGTTTTTCCTATCTATGCCTTGTCAATAACAACCGTTCAGCCTTGGCACAATATCAATTACATATTCTATTCGCTCCATATATTTGGGATTTATTTTACCAACCAGAATTTAGATTCGAAATTCCAAGAAAAAATAGCAATATTTGTTGGAATTTCAATTGATTATGCAACTGTTGAGAAATAGATTCTCAAATTACAAGATAACTATACTGAGGAAAGGGGTTCATTTACCACTTAATTACATGACAAGTAGAACATCATCGGCAGAGATACTTATAATAAGATTGTCAACATAAGAGGAAAATAACTAGCCTAAGTAAAAGATATTTTATGCCCAAACAATATCAATATTTAGAGATCCAAACCTGAAGAGAGACAACAGCACGGTTAGTAAATTGTTTCACTGAAGATGGTGCACTTTCAGGAAGTGTTTTAGCAACTCTTTCTAACTCTTCTTGTTGCTTCTTTGCAGTTACCCTATCTGGTCCGCTGTAGTGATCAACAATCTTTTTCAACAATGGAACTCGTGCCATTGTCTCTTCCATTATTTCCTAGTACGATATAAAGTTAGAAAATAAAAATATCCCAACACATGGACACACACCCATAAACTATAGTATAGAACAATAAAAACAATACCATTTACCTATTAGCAGCAACAAAATAGACAACTATTTCAAAACATAGTGACTGATATAATTGTTACACAGGTTTGACATGACAAAGATATTGGCATCCAAGCCATAAGATTATTGGTGTTGAAGATAGTTATGAATTAAAAAAAAAAGGAACGTCGGTATCAAAACTTGTGCACTGAAACTTTTGCAATTAATGTACGGTAACAATCCTAAGTCATGGATAATGGATAAGATTAACAACAAAATATACCTCCCACTCTTCCTGACTTTGAATCCCCTCATATGCCATCAAGAATGGTTTCATCTTCTCAAGTGCATCCCGAAGTGGAATTGGTTCCTTCTCATCAATATCTGGATTATCAAATTCCACCAAATATTCTGGCTCAAATTCAATCTGCAATAAACAATAAAGAAGCCGAAACAAATACAAACAATTAAACATTGAAATATGGGTACTAAACAGAAATAGAAGTTTGGCTTAAAAAAATTCCTCAAGAGAAATGTAGTCTTTAGATCTAGAGAATCGGATATGATTATAATGATTTTCCTCATAGCAATTCAATTAAGACTGGAGAATTTCCCTAGATGCAGCTAAACTACAAAATTATATCTCCACTACCTTTAATTATTTCTCAACAAATAAATAAAGATGTCTGTAGAAACCACTTACGGCACAATTGATGTCTAATGCGTCCAAATACTCATCCTCTAATGGCGATGGCAAAACTCTACCAGCCATCTCCTCAAATCCTTCAGTTAACTGATTCATTATCTCTGGCCCAAGCTTTTTGGCTAATTTCTCACCATCTGCATCATCTCCAAGATGTGGCCATGTATCCTCTGAATCCTCTTCATCCATGAATCGACGAGGTCTTTCATCTGTATCCCTCCCCCTGAACCCTCCTCTTCCTATGCCTCGGCCTCTGCCTCTGCCCCTACCTCGGCCAAGCCCACCTCTCTCTCTAAACCCTCTTCCTCTTCCAGTGCCACTTCCATCATCCTCCCCTTGTGACAAAAATTTCCTAGCATTCCTCACTGCATCACCCCGGCTTGCTATTGGCTGTCTCTCAGGCAAAGTGTCAGATGCAGCTGCACCACGAGCTTGCGGAGCGCGAAGATGCCTATTCTCTTCTTTAACCTGCGTTTCTGGATCTGGCTGTTTCATGGGCTTCCCCCGTCCAAGTCCAGATAACACACCTAGTATGCTGCCTGAAGTTTGTTAACATGCTCAATATCAATAGGAAAACCATCTCTCGGTGTTGGAGAAGCATTGTCCTCTCTTGTGAAGAAAATGGGCTTTTTGGGTCCAGAATCCGGTGGCCCCAAATCATTTGGAGGTTGAGGTACAGTAGCTCGGCCACGACCAGCAGGTGACTGAAAATCATTTTGACGGTGGGGCACAGTAGCTCGGCCTCTACCGGCAGGTGACTGAAAATCATTTTGATGGTGGGGCACAGTAGCTCGGCCTCTTCCAGCAGGTGACTGGAAATCATTTTGATGGTGGGGCACAGTACCTCGGCCTCGACCGGCAGGTGACTGCAAATCATTTGGATGGTGGGGCACAGTACCTCGGCCTCGATCAGCAGGTGACTGCAAATCATTTTGATGATGGGGCACAGTACCTCGGCTTCTACCAGCAGGTGGCTGATTTATGGAAGATAAAAGTGATGAGAAAGAAGGAAGACCTGACGGAGGCATTGGCCTGCCACGGCCATGGCCATGACCAGGAGGAATGGGTGACTCTGTCGTGTCAGATTTGGGCTCACTGGAATTAGGCTTACCAGGAGCTCTTTCATTGAAATTGAACGGCCCTGAACCAGGGGGAGAGCCTCCACGACCACGACCACGTCCGCCGTCACCAAAACCAGAAGATGTAGAAAATGCAACTAGCGTTCTTCTGGTGGCATTTGAAATAGTGGGGTTTGGGATCCTTATTCCAATGTTGCCTCTCATTGACACAGTGAAACAAATGCTTAATTGGAAAAGTCAAAGAAGTTTCAGCAACATGAACCTGATACCCCAAAAGAAAATACACCACAAAGTTTATATGAACTGTTGGAATAGCCAAAAAAATACAGCAAACTAGCAGATAAAACTTCACATTTCAGAACTCACCTGCATTTCATATTTATTTTTCTTGTGCTATTTATATACATCAGTTTTAGGTTAACAACAACCAGTGCATCAATTGATGATTAAAGAACTTCACTCGTTTCATTTTTCAATAGTTTAAAACAAAACCAATACTAGCTTTACTATTTACATTTAACAATGACGATAATTGAACACAACTTTTTTCCAATGGTTCAATCGTAAAACATCAGTCACAACACAACACAACCATATTCTACTTTGATAAGAATCTGCATTCCTATAAAAAAGTAAAAAACAAGACTTAGCTGAAAATGAACCCAGCATTCAGCCCCAATATAATACACAAAAAAGGATATTTTTTGTGTGTTATGAGATGAGTTTTGTACAGGAACCTCTCTGTGTCTCTAACTAAGCGTAATCGCGAGTTCCAAATTAAGGGATCTGTGAGTGTGAGTTCATGGAGTGAACACCTATTGGTTGCTCCAAAATACGAGAGAATATGAATTGAACGGAGAAGACGGTAATACCTTGCTAGCGACGTTGACGGTGAGACGGCACGCTCGCCGGAATCGACTTCGCAGTGGTGTTCTTATGCTAAGATAGAGAAACCCCGGAACACACAACACATTCAGTATCAAAGAAACTATTTTTTTTTTCACCGAGGCAACGAAGCTACAAAAAACGGACCACAACATACAGCCTAAAGCCCATTTCTTCCTGCAACTTCATAGTTTCCTTCTGCACCCCCATAATTTCAAAAATACCTTTTTAAATTTGTAATTATTTGAGTTTCGGAAGCAGAAGAGAGTAGGAGAGTTTATTTAGTTTTTCACTAAAGCTAAAATGGTAATTTTGCTTCCTCTATGAGCTGCAGAAGGAAACTATGGAGGTGAAGGAAGAGGCCACGTAGCCCAAAACAATGCTTAGCTAAAGGACTTTTATTTTGGGCTGGCAAGTATAATAAACTAACCAGCCCAACTTTAAAATTCCAATTCAAACTTTAGACTTTTCCTTGTTTTCGTTAGTGTTTCGAGTTCTGTGGATCAAAGACTTAAAGAAATCAATATGCTATCTATATATTAACTTTATGTATTTCAATCCGAATTATCTTTAGTGAATGATACGACATTTAACTTATAAAAAATTAAAAAAACAATTATTTTGAAAAAATATATTATAAGTTTAAGTTATCCTTTTACAAAATAAATTAATGACATTTTAACCCAATCCTATGTTCATCTTCAATCTCTTTTAACCTTATTCTGTATTCAATTAGAAGGTCACTATTAACATGACAATTTTCTGTGTTGTTAATTTATTAATGATTATGTACTACAAAACACAAGTACATTCGAAAATAATATTTGTTTTTTCATTTGAATTCACTCAACAACCGAAAGACGTGTTGCCATGATTAAGATGCTCGTTTGACTCATTGTTTGTGAAAGCAAGACATTGAAACCTGAAGCCTACCATTATGTGTATCAATTGGTCAACAAAAAAATTGGGTTTCATTCCATCTTTTCAATTAGTTATTATTTCAATTCAAGGTAGAAAATATTATCCATTTTAAAGTGGCTAAACTAAATCAACTTTATTATAATTGTGTGCCTTAGGTCATTAAGCTAGTAAAAAATAATTATTATAATTTAATGTTTTGACTGTTTTTAATCATATGGATTTTCAACTTAATATTACTAACAAAATTATTCTTTAAAAAAGTTGTATGCTCCGGTAAACACAACATGTGTGTATACATTTTCATTGCATGGTTGTATTAAAAAAACACACATCAACAGGATAAATCTCTTTATTATTACTATTATTATTATTATTATTATTATTATCATTATAAATTATATATAAATAAGATTATATGTTTAAATAAATTATATATTAAATAGGATTATGTATTTAAAAAGGGTTGTTTATATATTATTCCCATATAAAATAAAACTAATTCACTAAAATAACCTACCTGAAAATTGACAAGATAAAACATTTGCACTGAGAAAGTCAAAATGATTTTATATATATATTATGCGTTCTCTAAGGTTTCAATTGACTCAAACAACTCATGATAGCAATAAGCTATATTAAAAATTCTATTGCCAAACTACAGCAACACAAACTTCAAGGCAGAATAACCAGATTCATTATTTTTGTTTTGGTGTTTGGAGAGTTCACATTCATTAGCAATAGATGAAGAATTTGAACCAACTTTATCACCACCTTTTTGGTATATGCAAGTAAGATTGAAAAGAAAACTAACAAAAAATAGCAACAACTTAGCCCTTGGTCTTGTTCCACCATCACAATCACAATAGATAAACCTCTTCCTACATGCACGACCAAGCAAAGAGAGGAAAAACTCTCAAATGCAAAATCTTGTCCATAACCAAAATACCTTCTTAAATAAGAAAAGAGGGTTTGACTAAGACTTTGGCAAGATTAATCTTGAAGTAGCTTCGAACACACTATATTATATATAGGGTGCTAAGTAAGTGAGTTGTATCTTTCAATTGTTATTTGTTAGAAGGGATCAACATCGAGTGGAAAAGTCACAAGAACCCATGTTGTTTTGGTTCGTTTGCTTCTAAGAAGTGCACACCAAGTTAGATAGGCATTGAAAATTCAAACACTACCAAATTCCATAATTAAACACAATCATGATCCTCTACTTAAATATTATCTTAATGACGTATAGAATGGAAAGTTGCAAGACTTTGCCGTATCTTCAGGATATGTAGCACAATTGCCACCTTCCTCAGTGCCAAACATTATTGGAAAACAAAGCCATTCCACTGTTCACATGTTTAATGGTTTCACATACATGCATGCATTTTATAATAAATGTCTTCAGTTTTGGCAAGGTTTTGACAATGGTTTACTTCCAATGTGGATAAAGGGGAATCATATGTTCTTGCCTTAAACATCGTTTTCAAATGGTTCCATCAAAATTGTTCTATTTTGTAGGGTATGGTGTTCTGTGTTTCTCCCTTCATCAATTGTTTTTATTTGTCTATATTCTCTTTCTTCTAATCAAGAATTACTAGGAGATGCCTTGTGTGTTAAAACTACAAAAAGGGAAAGGCCATAAAATAATTGTGTAGAAATATATAATAAAGAATGTTCGCGTGCTTTTTAATGGTAAGTTGGAGTTAGGAACAAAACATTTTATATCACTTTTTTTGTTTGACTTTTTTTGTTAAGAAAAAAAAAAAAATACATGGTGGTAGAATAAGTGGAGGTTGAAGCATGTGGAGAAATGGTTAAATGAGGAGTTTATAAAATAGGAAGAGCAGCCACATAGGACCAAAATATTCCCATTTCAGTTTTTCAAATATTAAACGAATTAACAAAATGACAAGTTAGCTGTCCTAAAACAAAATGACATTTCAGCTGCTTCACTTTGTTTATCTATATAATAATGATAATTAATTATTATTATTATTATATTATTGGTTGATTCAAAAAAATAAATTTCGGGTACTAAGTGTATCGTATGGCAATTTAAAAGGTAATTGAAAATGGCAAGACACATTTCACAAAAATTGTGTTAATAATTTGAAAACCCCTCGATGTATTATGTATACCTCATTAGTTGATATTTATTTTAACTTTATGGAACTCTTTTATGATCTTTTGAACTTGGTGATAACATGGGAAGGGAAAAAGTTTATCCTTATTATCTTGATGACTTAACGTGGGTGTATGAAGAAGATAGTTTGATGCGTAAGTTAAAGGTAAATATAAATATTCAATGTCTTGATCACTTAATTATGTGCCTGAAGGTATTTTTATTGCTTAATACATATTAATGCATGGATTGAATTCGTTTTTTTAAGTAAATAAATATATAATCTCTAACTGATTTTTTAATCTTAAGACTAAATCTATAAATACATTTTTATCCTTGATTGTTTGTATGGTTAATTTAAATTTAAAATGAATAATTAAAATAATGTACAATCCAAAATTTCCAATATTGTAAATATTTTTAAAAAATAGTTAACATTAACAATGATTATAAAAGAACTACTTCTAACCTTTGACTTAAGGACCTTCGCAATAAAAAGCCTATTATTAAGGTATAGATAGGGTAATTAAAGAAAGAAAGTTAGGTGTAGAAGAAATGTTGACAAAGATTAAGTTGTGAGCAAATGTATATCTCTTTTTCTAAATTGGTTTCAATGTCATGGCAACATTTAACTACATCTCACCAATAACATCAAAATCAAAGGAGATTTTTTTGAGAAATTTGTTTATTTTTTATAACTTGGTATAAAAAGGAACTACACCAACCAAAAGTTCACAAGTCTTCTATCTTTGCACGACACGTATATTTGATGGATTATTGTTTACAAAATTGTGGCTAATTCGCTACTCAATCACATTTAATTTTTTGTTTACTTCAAAACTATTTAAAGTGGCTCATCTACTCGGCGTCAGTGGAGTGAATCCAAACGTAAAATATAGACCATTTGAATAAAGCTGTCACTCGTTATTGGAATTTTTTTTTTCTAAAATAACAAAAGCTTTATATGTTTTTTTTTTACCCAAACAATTTATATGCCAAATAATTTTTTAAATACTATGGTTTACTTTATCAGTTCAGGTTGTCGAAAAACCAAATTTTGAATTTAGTTTAATGTGTTTTCGCTAAAGGTTCCTAGAAAATTGAATCTTAAACTGATTTTTCTTTGTTTTTATTTAAACATGAATGATTTTTTTTAAAATTTTGGATCAAAATAATTATTTAGAAAAATAATTATAGAATATAATAATTTAGATAAATGGTTATTTGAAGAGATAATTTTTACAGAAACATATATTTTGAGCAATAATTATTTAAAAAATGTGTAAATAAGAAAATATTGTTAACAAAATTAACATTTATAAAATTTGAAATAATTTGGTTTTTTAATTTTAGTTTGGAAAATTTCATAAGAAAAAAGGAAAGATTTTTTTTTTAAATAGTGGAAAGTGTTTTATATAATTTAAATTGTTGATTGTGAATAATAAATATCATAATTAAATTTTTTTATAAATGTAATAATTATTTTTATAAATAATAATTCAAAAGAAGCCATGATTTATAAAAAAAAAATCATAAAGAACACTATTCCCTATTTTTTATTCTTATTGTTGTTATAATAATTATTTTAATATATGTGTATGATTAAAAATAATTTTTAAAATTTAAAATATGGGAAAAATTGAAAAATGATCTTATCATATTTTTTTTAATATAGGATTTATTTTCACATTTTTTTTATTTACATTTATTTAATCTGTATTTTATTTATAAACAAATAACTATGAATATTATTTTTTTATTCACTACAAAACTAAATAACCACTTCTCTAAATATTTAATTTTCTAATAAATTAAAACTTCAAATTTTAATTTTCAAATTAATTATTATTTCGAATAATTACTTTTTTTAAATGATAATATTTTCTAAATAATTATTTCTTAGTATAATCAGTGTTCTAAATTTTTTATATTTTTTTCTAAAATATGATTCCTCAATAAAATTTTATTTTTTAAAATATATATTTTTGACAAATTGATTCAAAATATTTGTTTTTTCAAGATAATATTTTTATTTTAAAACTCTTTTCTCTTCATTTTTAAATAAAGAAAAAAAAAACAGTTCAAAATTTGATTTTTCAAAAACCGAGTTCTATAATGGCTTTCTGGTGAAATTATACTCAATTAGATTCAAAATTTGATTCCTTTATTACACTAAACCGTGTTATTTGAATAATTATTTTACGCAGTATATTATTGGAGTAAAAAATAAATCAAAATATGTTATTTTGAAAAATAAATTGTTATTGCAGTAACCACAACCAGTATTTAAAAGAATTATTATTAAATAAAATTTAAATGTAACTCAATCTTATAAAATTAATTTATAAAATAAAATTTATCTTTTATTTATTTATTGAAATATCTCTTTTTTAATCGATAGGATTTATGGATATATAAACTATGTTAATTTAATTTTATATATTTTTATTTTTAATTTTATTTCCTGTTCTCATCTCTATTTTTAGGAGTCTCGTTAAGATTTTTTTATATAATATATATATATATATATATAAAAGGGTATAACTATTTTTCAGTAAGAAGTATTGTATTGAAAAAAAATACGTATGAGTTATTTATATTCAAGTCATTACATACCACCATTTTCTAAATTAGACAACTCCTATCCTTTTTTTTTACTTAAAGAGAGCTCAAATTTATTTTTGTAAAATATTAATCATATTTGCATTTGAAATATATTACGAGTATTATTAAGAAGTAATCGTGATAGAAAAAATTTCCGTTCTATTAATTTTATTCACTTGCTTTGTTAACTTTTTTTCCACTGGAAAGTGATAGTTATATAGAAAAAAAATTTAACTGTTTAATTTGTTAGTTTTATTCACTTTTTCATCTTCTTATTTTATATATTCTTCTCATTATTCCTATGTTTTCTTGGCGGAGGATAACATATAATACTTATCAAAATATAATTAAGATGGGTTAATTTTTATATTGAAGGTGAAAAAAATAGGAAAAACTCAAATTGAATCAACATAAATTGTTTGTATTAATTTAAAGGAGTACTTATTGTCTTATAAAGATTTATTTTGTTACTTAATTCATAATTTTTTTTTCATTTTCTTTAACTGCAAGTGATAAATGAGGAGGTATGGTTAATTTATTTAAATATATAAATTTAAAATTAATGTTCTTAAAATATCTTTCACTCTCTCTTATATGATACACGTATGAAAGTTGACACTGAAAATTAACTTTTAAAATGTATTAAAATATAACTAAGACACCCTATAAAGAAAAACACATTAACTTAATTACACAATTTATAATTCAACTACAACAAAATATTGTGTATCTTTACAAAACATGCGTTTTATCACAATTTTTTTTTATAGAATCAATATATCTTGTTACTAATACAATAATAAAATACGAAAAGATTGAAAGAATATAGTGATAAAATATGGAAAAAATTAATGACAAAATCTGTAAATTGAAAATTTTAATAATAAATAAAATTTATCCTGTGATAAAATTTTCTAAACGATGAGAGTTGAGTAGTAAAATATTTAATCAAATTATTATAATTTTATTTTATAATATTTGTGATAAATTAATTTTAGTTTTCTAAATTAAAAAAAATTATGTCTATTTAGTGATTTTTTAAAAATAATTAGATACTTTTTAATTCGAAAAAGTACGTAGATTTTGAAAACGTAATAATTTTGTCTGAATTAAAAAAGGAGCATGGATGGGTCCCACAAAAAGGAGTATGTGGTCCCCACTGAAATTTAACAGTGACGTGAGAGGGGGGCATTTATAAAATGTGCCGCGTTCGTCGCCCAAAAGTACATAACAAATGGTCGCATATTATTGGATTCTCGAAACGTGCTTTTCAAAGAATCAGCATTTTATTAACTTTTCAATGGATTTCTGCCATTTTAATGTCTTTATACTTCTTAATCCAATTAAATTTCAAATCAAACACATAACTTCGTAACAAAATTTCAATAAAACTAACAAGTTTTCTTTTAGATGGATATATTAGCTAATTTTAAAAACATTTCCTTGAAATTAACTTTTGTATCAAATTCTTAAATTGCATCGTAGTTAGAAGTAGAGAATAATGAATACGATATAATAACACGAGCTTGAGAAAGAAAATAGTATTAAATATTTCTAATATCACTACGATAAATACCTTTTATTTAGATTTTTATTTTTGTTCTTTTGATACGCTTATATGCACCATACCAACTTATTTAAAGCAGTTGAGAGAATTATTGACTTTCAAAATTCTCATTTTAATTAAAATTAAATGTTAACTACTGATTTCTATTTGTAAATGCAAATCTGCCAAATTGGTCTTTAAAACAAAGTAAATTGACCTTTTTATTATAAAATTGAGTAATATTGTAAAATACAAGGTTTTAACTTTTCAATTTCGCAATTTAAGAAAAATAAATCTTTATTTGTTGAACATACGAGTGTAAAATATTTTATATATAATATCATTAAGAGCTAGTTTATTTGTACTTTACGTAAGGAAAATGTAATTTTAATTGAATATATTTAAAGTTTATAAATAATCTTGTAAATTGTTTTTAAAATACAAACCTAAAATTATGTTGTGATATTTTGTGAGACTAACACAGTAGTTTATGAAAAAGTCTAAAAAAAAATACCACAAAAATTACATTTTGAGTTTAATTGTTAATACCTCACTATTGTATTGTTATCTTCTGATATATTTTTCGTATTCATGATTAATATGTTGACATTTAAATTAAAAATATCAAAAGATAAAGCAAGTTAAGTTAATATTTATGTTATAAAAAAATATGAGTGTCAATCCTTAGATACTAAAAAAAAATAATCGGTAAATTCTCATAATTTATTAAAATTGACACATTTATTCTTTTTTCGTCCTCTTGTTAATAAATGAACAGTGATAATGATATCCAACATTAAATTTACGATTTAGATGAAAATAACGGATTAAGGAAAAAAATGCAAAGTTATCTAAATACAATTTTATAAGAAATAACCAGAGAACATATGCCAGATGGTAGTGCTCTATATAATATTGAAATGATACAAAAAGGAGTAAATAACATTTAGTTGAAATTGAGATTACTAAATTTACACTGACCTCCTTGACATCACATTACCTCTATTAACATTTGTTTCCAAAATAATTTATGTCAACATGTAAATTAGAAACATGTTTAAATGTGTATGAAACTTGTTCTCTTGTTTTATTTATTTTGATTGTAACTTATATATACTTTTATTTACTAATTTAATTTCAGTTGTAAGTTAAACCATATAGTATTTTAGATTTTTAATTTGATAATTTATATTTAACGGTAATAGAAATACTTTATTTAAACAAGAAAAATTAAAATTTAATAAATTAAAATTATTTTATTCACATAAAATATTTTAAAAAACAAAATAACTTAAATTAAATGAATTTAAATTTATTAAAAGTTATACAATTTTCTATTCAAGCACAATATTAAATGCTTTTAAGATTTTTTTCCAAAACACAATTCATATATTCTCATGTATTTAATCGACACTTTCCTTAAAATATTGAATGAAAATTTATCAAGTATTAAAATTACATTAACACATTTGCACTTTCATTGTTACTAGGATAGTATATTCATAATTAAAATTGATTTATTAAAAAACAGAGCAAGTTAAAGGTTACCCATTACTTTATAACTATAAATACAAGTCATAACCCCAAATCAAAAAACATTAGTATTCTAAATTTTCAATCTTTTAATTCTTAAACTTGATTAAATCAAACCACAAACTACAAGAATGATTCCATATGCTTCAATAGCCAATATCGATCACGTTCAGTTAATTAAATTGATAAAACATATAAGATATTTTATTTTACATATAATAAGATAGGGATTAAGTATCAAATTACCAGCGTTTGCATTTATTCTCAGTAAAAAATGAGGAAAATATAAAACCTCATAGAGTATATTTTGAAAAGAACAAAATGAGATAAAGAAAATGGGAAAATGAAAAAACAAGAAAAGAGAAAAAATAAATAAAAATAAAGTCTACAATGTTGTTCCCCTGCGGTCTCAAAAATGCCCTGTAATGCTTTGACAACATGGATGCAGAGAAGACGCAGCCTATTAGAACCCATTCTTCTTTCTCTTTCTCTCTCACTCAAACACTCTCACAATTTCAACACCACACCAAAATTCCACTGCACCTCTTCCTACCATTACCTTCCTCATTTGTACTTTTCTTCTCATTCTCTTCCCACTCCCCTGTCTTCTGCCCTCAATCCGCTACTACCTTTTCTTTTTTCCAGATTTCCCACCTTTCCTTTTTTCTGCAAACCGTTAAATTTACACTCTTTTTCACATTCTAAGGCCTTTTTGCGCTCCTGGGCAACTGCATAAGGCTAAGGTGCTGGCGTGCTCCTTCCTTTTGTTTTCTTTTTTTCTTTTGTTTTTGTTTCCCTTTTAAAAAAACCACTCTTTTGATGGGTTTGTTACTTAATTCTCCTTGTCTTGTGCTATTAAAGGCCATTGATTTGTTTTTTTGCTTTCCCTGACAAATCTATGGGTTTTTGGTATCTGGGTCGGTCCTTGATCTTCTTGGTTGGTTGGCTAGTAGTTGGTGATGATGCGAATGTAAAATCAAAGGGGTTTTTGTCTGTTGTTGAATAGGAATTGTTGATCAGGGGTTAAGTTTTCTTGGGCTGATGAGGCTGTTTTTACTTGCCTGTTGTGTTGGATCTTGATGTTGAAATTTTGAAGCTGTTTTTTGGTCCTATGTTGTTCTGGTTTTCTTGGTGATTTTTTCTTAAAGTGGTTTTGTGGGGTTTCCCCCCTCGTGACCCACTCTGACAGATTTTTTCGGTGCATGTCATTTGCAGTGTTGCTTTGTGGTAAAACATGCTATGACAGTGAGAATCTTTAGCCTTTTTTGTTTGCTTGCTATCTTGCAAGATTTTTCTTCTTCTGTAATTCTCCGGATCTTTCATTTCTGGATATGTTCTCTCTCACCAACTCTGTAGTTTTGAATAATTGAATTTATTGGTGAATTGGCGGGATTGTGTTTTGTTTGATTTTTTTAGTTTTCTGGTGTTTATTATCTGAACTTTTTGAATCCTTTTTCCCCTTTTTTTCATTGTGGTCTTCCTGTTTTTCTTTTAACCTTTCAAACTTTTACATACAAACAAAACTTCTTGGTTTACCCCTTTTGAAGGGCTATTTGTTTGTCTGATTTTTGTTATGCTGGTTTTTCAGTCTGAACTTCTTCAGGGCTGTTTTGACGTTTTCCTTTGAGAGAAAAATAAACTTACATGATCTGGTTTTCATTGCAGGATATAACTCAAACCATTCTGGAAGCGGTGCTTGATATGATCATTTGTATTGGGGGAGTCTGACCTTATTAACTTTGCAAATGCTAAATTTTGCTAGGACCCGAAGTCAGCCAAGGTCAACCAGATCTATGTCTTTGGGAGGTAAGATTTTAGAATTGAGAAGAAATAGTGGTATGACTCTGCTGTGAGTGAAGCTTAGGGTTACTCTAAGCATTAATTAATTTCAAAATATGAATTGAAAAGCTTTGCCTTTTCTAACACTTCAGCATAGGATTGGCTGGAAACAAGTATTTGCATAAGGTGTTTGAAATTCATTATTTTACAAAGTTCTGAATTTTTTTTTTTTTTTTTTGTTTGGTTGTTTTATTATGATTCATTATTATTTATCATTATAACTAAATTGATGTTTTAAGATTAATTTTTTTTTTTTTTGTTCGTTTTAGGCATGGATTACGTGGATCCAAAAAGGAAGGGCAATTTTGTTGGAAAAGTTTTTCTTGCTGCAGCATTAACGGCATTATGCATTATCATGATCAAGAAATCTCCATCTTTGAATCCCCCTAGTCCGGTAATCCTACGTTGCCTTACCCCATCAAATACTCATGATTATCATAGTCAATCATGTATATATGTATTTTTGAATATCTATATGTTATACTTTCTATTATGTGTGTTCGTGTTTTATTTAATACATTTGTTCATAAATATCCGAATGACTGAATGAGACGTGAAGGATGATGCCATAAATCCTGTTAGTTTAATTTCTGTTAATGAATTGTTCTTCTTAACTGGTTGGCGGTGAGAGAAATGATTTCTCAAATGTTATTCGATTTCTTAGAATGATTATGCTACTTATAGGCTTACTGCATAATAGTGTCCCTTTTGTTGTCTGATATAGTTATTTGACATATATAAAACTTCTTTATAGTTTCCTTGGCTGGTTGATTATTTTACTACTGAAAGATACCTTGAAGTGGCTGATGAATCATTGATAGAGATGGCGAGCTATTTTTACTGTATCAAATTAAAGAACAATGAAGCTTGTGTATGTTTGTTTTGGTGTTTGCGAGTGGTGTGAGATGGATATAAGGAAGGAAGAAATCTTGAATAAATAAAAAATGAGGATTTATAAGGGAAAAATTGTTGTAGATATGTTGTTTTCAGTTATAATTTTCTACCTTTTCTTGTTATGTTTTGTATATGTAAATTGATTGCTATTTTACCCTTTTCTTCAAATTGTTGATTATTCTTTGTTTGGGGCCTTTTTCAGTTTTCCATCCGTGAACCAGGTGTCACTCATGTTTTAGTGACCGGAGGTGCAGGCTATATTGGCTCGCATGCTACCCTACGACTTCTGAGGGATTTCTATCGTGTCACCATAGTGGTGTGCCTCTTCATAGTATCAAAAGATGCTCTGATAAATTTGAATGCATTGACTGTTCTGTCTGCTAAACAGTTTTTCTTCTTTACAGGATAATCTATCACGTGGCAATTTGGGTGCCGTCAGGGTTCTTCAAGAATTATTTCCAGAACCTGGAAGACTTCAATTTATATATGCTGACTTGGGAGATAAAGAATCTGTATCCTTATAATCTTTCCTTATTACAAGAAATAATTTGGTGTTGAATTTAAACTCTTTGTTGAAGCACAGTGTTAGAGATTTCCCAAAAAGTTGTCTACTTGACTGGTTATTAGGTGAATAAAATATTTTCAGAGAATAAATTTGATGCTGTGATGCATTTTGCTGCTGTTGCGTATGTGGGAGAGAGCACACTTGACCCTCTTAAGTAAGTACTTGTATCTTTTACTCAGGGACATTAACTCTAGTGGTACAAGAAGTGGGAACTGGGAAGTAGCATCTATCTGTGGCTTCTTATTTCTTCCTTCCTCCCAGTTAGCTTGTACAACAGATTGACGTTTTGGATAGAAGTTGACATTTTCAAATTTATGTTAAATCTTTTGCAAGGGTTTACAGATAAAGTCTGTGATTATATTGCAAGAGTTTTTACATTTTTCTGATAACATTGAGTAATAGTATTATTTTCTATTGAGTTTTTTAAATCATGAGAACATGGATGAGAACTACAAAGATGAGCACAACGTAGCTGCTGATATAGTGTATGAAATGACTAATAACACAGAAAAGTTGGACCTCTTCTAGGAATAGCCTATCAAAAAATAATCTCATGAGGAGTATCGGAACTCAGAAGTTGCTTAGAAAGTCATAATACTGACCAATTTTGGGTGCTAAGGAGTGTGTGCATGATAGCTAATTGAACGAAATATATTATGCTATGTATCTTTGTTGTAATTAGATATGCTTTTGTTGAGAGTTGGATCAAACTGTTATGAGAATAGCAAGTGATGTTTAGATGGTTGTCACTGTAGTTGTGTATCTTCATGTAATAACTCTCTTAGTCGAGGTTGATGACTTGACGTACACAATTAGCTTTGTAGCTATTTACAGTATTGATAGTTCTCTAGGATTACTCTCTCAGTTCTTTATGCATCAATGCATGTAGAAAACGAGTCTTTGCTAGAATGTATTGCTTTTGATTTACTAAACTTGGTCCCCAATTATTTTTCTGGGGTGATGGGGGAGATGGAATTATGTTTTTTGTGAGATTTAGATGAGATCGCCTGGTGTTAAAAATTATGTATTTCAGTTCTACTTTTTTTAACACTTTTTTTTCAGGTATTATCACAATATTACATCAAATACCTTGTTGGTATTGGAATCTATGGCTAAATACGGAGTGAAGAAATTAATATATTCTAGTACATGTGCAACATATGGTGAGCCTGAAAAGATGCCTATTACAGAAGAAACAGAACAGGTGGGATATCTTAAGTGTGGTTGAATAATGAGTTTGGTTAAGAATTTTTTATTTCCATTGCACATCTTGCAATGGCTTTAATACACATTGGAATGTAGTCTTACCATTATTTTCTTCAATTCCAGAAACCAATTAATCCATATGGAAAAGCCAAGAAGATGTCAGAAGATATCATCCTTGATTTTTCTAAAACTTCTAAAATGGCAGTAATGATTCTGAGGTATGTATTTTACATTTACAAATCTGATTTCCTCTTTTTTTAAATTGCTTATTGGTGTTTAATATGTGCCCTTTATTCTTAAATTACTATTGATTCTCAAGAGGGTCAAATGCATGTTTTGATTTTTCTTTTTATTATTCATTTTTGTTTGTGCTTTTGGCAAAGATCCATTTTTTAGATGCAGACTCTTTCAATGCTACTGTAATATAAATATGCCATTTTCTTTCCTCGGTCTCTTTGATGTCACTGTCTGTTTTTTCCCTCCCTTTATGGTGATGGGTGGATATGGGCTGGGAAGGTTTGAGGAAGACCCTTGTTATGTTTCTTTGTATGACAAAAACCTTCTATTAGCATTTGGCATGTACTAGAAGTAAATAAATATCAGTATTTTTTCTTTGTTTTTTTAGCATAACAAAACGGAACCTTTGATGTTGTTTGGACAGTTGGTATAGTATTTGAGGTCTGACAATGAATGGAAGATAGCGTAGCAAATAAATGGAACTTGTATTTAAATATAACTGTTTAGAATTAGCTATGGTTGTGATTTATGTTTACTTTCCCTGTGAAACTTGTAGATACTTCAATGTGATTGGATCAGATCCGGAGGGCAGATTAGGAGAGGCTCCAAGACCTGAACTTCGAGAACACGGTCGAATTTCTGGTGCCTGTTTTGATGCAGCTCGTGGTATTACAACTGGCTTAAAGGTATGTTGAGTCTATCGTTTTTACTTTCGGATGAAATGTAATTTCTTTACATTTTATGCACATCTTCTCAGGAGCATTAGTTACCAAACTCATGATAATCTTGCTATTTCCATGCATACCCAAACTCCTACTAGATGAATGCTTTTCATTGCCTCGGTAGAACTCTTGGCATGAGTCGACCATATATAAGTAAATTTTATACCAGCTTTGTTTTAATTTTCAGTGATAGTTAGAAATGTATAAGATTTGGAAGAATCCCATTACATATCTTAAGCAAATATTCGAAGTTACAAACGTCAATGAAAAAGACAATGAAATCATTATAGATTTGGTGTGTTTGAAGTGTTTTGGTGTTAGGATCATATGAAAAGCCTCCTCAGTGAAACCTTTATTGTATCTGTTTCCACCATGCAGATTAGAGGAACTGACTATAAGACACCAGATGGAACATGCATACGAGACTACATTGATGTAACCGATTTGGTTGATGCTCATGTGAAGGCTCTTGAAAAGGTTCAACCGGGGAAAGTAGGGATCTACAATGTTGGCACTGGAAAAGGTAGGATTTTTATTACACTCTGAATATGAAGAAATAGTGTTCTGATGCCAATCCACATATTTCTCATAAGGGGTTTATAATTTATCAGGTAGATCAGTGAAGGAGTTTGTGGATGCATGCAAAAAGGCCACAGGGGTGGACATCAAAGTGGACCTTCTTCCTCGTAGACCTGGTGATTATGCAGAAGTGTATAGTGACCCTTCTAAGATCAACTTGGAACTGAATTGGACTGCACAATATACTGACCTTGAGAAGAGCTTACAGACTGCATGGAAATGGCAAAAATCTCATCGTGATGGTTATGGCATTTCATCTGCAATCTGAGTTTCTACTCATCTCACATCATGGGCCTCACCATTATATTTTTTTGTCCTTAGGGAGTTTGCTAGTTCATTCGTTATACTTATTATTACATGTGTATTCGACGTACGATGAGTCAATAATATAATGTTTTCAGTTGCAGCATTCACCTAACCAGGGCACTGTCACCAAATAATATGCAATCATGGAGTTAGGTGTAATAGTGTTCTTTTTTCCAAAGTTTCAATGATTTTATAATAAGTCATTTAAAAAGGTATTTTTATTTGTATTTTTAACATTTGATAAATATATAAAAACTAATCGAGAATTGAGACTGGAAGATAAAAATACGAATAAAAAACTCGACCTTTTTACGTTATTTTTGTTTTATTTTATTTCTTTTCTTCTAACAATTTTTTTTTTTTTCACAAGAGAAAAGCTTTTCCGGAGGACTCAATTTTGACGTCTCCAATATCATTATGGATTTTTGTTTGTCATATACTGTGTCGGTTATTTTTAGTCTCAATTTTTTTAGTTCCTTAAATGTTTTTTTTAATATCTACAATGTGCCACTTTTATGTAATGATTTTATGACATGATATCATAAAAATGACATTTTTAATACTCCATCTAGACAATAGGCTTCTTACATAATCACACGTCAATAAAATACAATTAATTTAGTTAAATTTTAAAATATGTTACAAATAATCTACTTCCCTTCTTTTCTTACATGCTATATATATATATATTTTATAGTTTTTCTTCTTTTTAAGTGTCGTATTTTTGAAATTTTATTTATTTATTAAGAGGTCTTATAAATATTTAATTAAAGTAAAAAATTATATTTATAGATTTCTAAAAGAAAACTCTTTGAAGATTTACATTAATTATTCTCTTTTTCCTTACCTTTCATCCAGTTTTTAATTAGTTCATATATAATCCTTGTAATACAAATATGAAAAAAGTAAAATAAAAAAATATACCCTATTGTATTAATTAGTTTTCCCAAAACAACCCTGTAAAGAAATACTTAAAAAGAAGTAAAAGAAATACCTAATTAACTTTCATTAATAATATTTTAAAATTATTTTTTAAGTATTCATTAAATCAAAATATAACAAATCATAACATTAGTAATTCATAACACTAGACAAGAAAAATAAATATAAAGTGCAAAAATTATAAAATACTTTATAAGAAGGATCAACAATTTTTTTTAAACATATCTTATTATAAGGATGGAAATACCAGCATTGTTCTTGTTAATTTAATGCTAAAATTAATTGATGTAACACTAGTGTAATCATAATGTAACGTCGTTATTATTATCAATTTATCATTCATTATAGTGTTTTCCACAAAATAACAGCATTTTCTAAAAAAATGTCTGAATCTTACAAAGTAGTAATATTATTTTTTAAATAATGAGAATAAATAAAATAATCGCAAAAGAATTATTTTTATGCATCTCAATAAAAAAATTAAATTTAAATCACCCTAGTTAGAACTTATAAAAAAATAACAAAAAAATCAACATAATTTATTCTATATTTTGATAATTTAAAATTAAAATTTTAAACCACTGCATTAAATAATACTATTTGTTATCATTTTAATAAAGCTTATAGAAACCCGGTATCATTCTGCATATGCCATGTTACTGCAAATGCCAGATAGATACCCCAGGCTAATCACAAAAACGCAACGATGTACACTAGCCTTGCCATATACACGACTTAGTTGGCAAACACCTACTTCACCACAATCAATTTTATTTTTGACATGAAAAATACAAATAGGAGAATGCAAAACTTAGGATAAAATTGAATACAGATTCTCCAGTCCATCCACACTATCGTAATCTTGTTTACTCAATACCTATTACCATTCCTTGCATTTTTAGTAAAATATACGATGTAAATAAACTTGCTTAAAAAATAATGTCAGATGTAGCTTTTACAACAAGACCCATTTGATTATGTTCTAAGATACGCAATCCAATACAACGGCCACGATAAGGTGTAAAAATTGCATGGAAGACCTCAAACCATTCAACTCCTGAAGAAATTGAATAATTGACTCATGAAGAAAATGTTTGTAGCGCTCTATCAAAACTTTCTTCGGCTGATGTTACCCGTTTGACGAGTACATGATCTGCGTGGGAAAGTTTCAGCTGGCTGCAAAGCAAAGGAAGTCACATACATCGGTAAAAATTATACGGGGATAAAGAATAAGAAATACCAAGCCAGATCAAGTCAAAAACGGAAAGCAATAAATAAATTAAAAGGGGAAAAGTAAATCTAGAAGTATAACGGGGCATTCAATCAAATAAGAAACAAAAAGCTTTATGTTTCCTATTCACTCAGTAAAATCATACAGGTGATTGGTATTAAAAGTTAAAAAATACCCTCCCATTGACAGATTGCAGATGAAAGCTGTTTTTACAAAGGAAATTGGAGGAGTTAGGGACTGTTTGGTTCAACACAGGAAAGACGAAGAAAGAAGGTTTAAAATTAATTTACTTTATACCCTTTTAATATCGAATTTCAAAATGTAAATAACAGTATTTTTGTCAATAGCCTTGAAATGTTTTAAATCAAACTCACTTGTAGATTAGGGGTGTTCAGTGTTCAACTCCAAAATAGTTTCTTCCCAGCATGGCTTAGTTTAATGTTTTGAACAATATTATTCAACGCTTTAAATTGAACAAATGTCTATTGTGTATGTATACGCAAATATTTCTAACATGGTAAGCATTTTCTATATATTAAAGTTTTAGACTTGTCATATTACCAGTTAGTTTGAGGCCAACTCATGTTCTCTTATTTATATAACTAATGTTAACTTCACTAATTACTATAACTGTTGAAGGCCATGTTAAGAGTGTAAGATTCAGTATTGATAAGGTTTGACACTCCAAATTGGGGAGAAACAAGCCAAACTAAGAATCATTGTGAGGTTTGGATTTAAAACCTGTTAACCATGGAATATTGATTGGTCCAATATCGAATTCATATAAATTCTAGAGATTCATCAACTTATAACAAGAATGGGTGCATGCTTTGAAAACATTGCTCCATCAGTGTCAACCTTGAAGCTCACATTCACCCAATACTACCATTTAAAACTTAAGAGCTAAGAAAGTTTTTTAACTAGTTAGGAAGGCATAATAACTCCATCTACAAAATACAAATACACCTAGCATGCCCTGACTCATAACAAATACATAGAATCGAATCGATTCAGAATTGAATACACTTTTCTCAAGGAACTAAAGATTCAGCCAGCCATGTACGACATTATATCCAAGAAATAGGATATTTTCAATAGACATACAGCGATAAAAGAAAAGGGTTTTCCCGGAACAAGTAACCAAGTTATTCATAGAGAAAGAGAGAGGAAACAAACAGTAAAAATGTCCAAAGAGTTTACCTGAATGATTTGTTAGATGGCTTGCCAAGATGAAGACAGCATACAACTAGATTGGCTAGCGTTTCAGGATCCCTGGCGTCCTGTATAAGCCAGACACATTTTCATCACACAATTTTCCAAAACAACAAATCACCCATTAAATGGCATTTTAGAACAACAGCTTAAAAGTTAAAATAAGAGCTCGCACAAAGTACACGCAGAAAAAAAGTCCTTTCAGGATGAGATCAGTTTAAAAGGAAAAAAATATAAACAACATTCACCTTCCCTTCCATTTGTTTTCTACCCTAATTTCTTCCTATCTTTCTTTTCTATAATATCACTCATCAAATCTATCACTTTTCCCTCTTCCTTCTACTTTTCTTTCCATTTCTCTCTTCTTTCCCCTACCTACTCCAGAAACTGGTGTGTCTGTCTATAACAACTAAAAATTCTCGGAAAGTCACTCAGGAATTTAAAAATCTAGGAAAATCATAACCACAATACAAAATCAATTAAATTGTCAAATCCATGGAAGAGAACACTAATAATAGAATAAGAACAGTATATAAAACGTGCCTTGTTCAACGCTTCAACCAAAAGGGTCTCCGCTTCGTCAAAGTTGCCCATGTGCATGCAGCAAACGGCCTTGCCATTCAAAAGCAAACTGGTGGACTGATACCTCTCCGACATATCTTGGAATATCAGATACGCCTCCTGAATCTTCGACCCTCCCTGATCCACCATCATCCGGCCAAACCCATCAATTAAACACTCCAAAATTTATCACATTTTTTACTATTATTCATACTTAGCTGTTAAACCGAACTCGATCTTACATAATCAGCATGTCAGACGCAGAATCTATCACTTTCATACTTGAATTTGTTCATATATCACATCTCCAACAATTATAATTCGTAATTTCTTATCACAACAAATATTATAAATTAATCAACTAATCAATACCACAGCCAAATCGAGCCACGCATTGGCGAGTTGAGTGAGAGTGTGATCCTCATCAATCTGCTGCATGATCCGCAGCTGCCTCTCCGCGTAATCCGACCTATGCATCTTAATGAAGATCTGAACATTCAAGGCGTGCCTGAAAGAAAAACAGACACACAAAAACAATTATAATAACGAAACGAAATAATTAAAATGAAACAAAAAGATAAAAAAAGAGAGAAGAATTATACAGTTCCATGGTCCCTCCGGCATTGGTGTGTTTAAGTGCTTCGTTGAAATCATTCTCGTGGAGGAAGACCAGACCGGCGACGAGCCTGAGCGTGGGGTTGTTTCCAATGGCGGGATCCGCGAGCCATTCCTTGAGGCTGGAGATGGCGGAGTCCTGCGAGATTTCGAGGGGAGAGGAGATGAGATAGATAGAGGAGACGAGAAATTGAGGAGAAAACGAAGGAAGCATGCCTTGGTGTCGGGAGAGGAGAAATAGAGGGCGAGGAGTTTGACGGCCTGTAGAGGAGTGGGAGCATCGTCTTGGATCTCGGAAATGACGAACTGTAACTGGCCGAGGGCGATGTAGCAGCGGTGGACGAGGGTGTCGCGCTCTAGGGCGTCATCTTCGGAGAGGTTGGAGACGTCGCTGCTGTTGATGGCGGCTTGGTAGGCGCCGAGGTAGAAATTGTTGCGGAGGTTGAAGAGGTGGTCCGGCGTCGCCATCGATAGATTCAGATCTCAGCGATCACGCACACGATTCACACACAAACAGAGAGAAAACTCAGACTTGCTCGCTCACTCGCTCTCTTTTTGTTTCGTTGTTCTCAGTATTATGGGCTGTTATTGGGCCTACCATCAACACGGACTTCATATTCTCGGCCCAGTCTTCCTAGGCAACTCTGCACCCTCGTATTTTCTGTGTGCACCTCCCGCTACATTATAATTACAAAATGGTTTTTTAAAATACTGTAATTTCTAAAAAGTACGTTCCAAGAATGTATTAAAGAAATTTCATGATAAACATTCTGAACAAATATATTTCACAGTGGAAATCCGACACATCATCTCAAGTAATAATTTAAAATTGATTTGTAACTATTGTACATTAATTATTTCGAAATGTTACGTAATAATTTTTTTTTATTTCAGAAATATCATGAACGATTTAAAAATGTTCATTCCATAAACTTAAAAATTTGAAACCTTAAAGGCTTTTGCCGAGTTCTTTTTAAACGCTTCCACAATGTACTCTTCTGAAGGTTTTTCGAAAGGGAAACAAATTAGCTTTACAATTAAGACTACATATTGGTTGATTTTGAGAAAGAGTAAGTAGGCATACGAAGAAGGGAGGTGTAACTATGTTTTCTGAACAAACTTTTTGAAAGATTTAAAAAAAAAAATGAGATAAAGTTCTCTTGAAGGTTCTAATTTTAAGTTTGTGGAATGATTCTTTTCAAATATATTATAAATTATTTTTGTTATAATTCAAAAATGTATTATAGAACTCTTAAAATAATTGATTCAAAATAGTTGAACATCAATTTTAGATTATGAATTATGTGTAATATATTTTAGATTCCGTTTTTCTTCAAAATGTAAAAATTTTAACAAGTCATTAACATTGTATTAGGTGAAGAATAGAGAAGTTTGCTTTCTTGTTTTTACTTTCCATTTCTTTCTCCTCTTACTCTATCTTTTTGTTCTCAGTTTTGAAATTGTTAATGATATAAAGTGAATTTAAAATTAATTGAAAATAGATATTCTAGAATTATTATGTAAATTAAGTTTTATCAACCACATTTCGAACTATTTATTATTAATGACAAAAAATTATTTAAAAATAAATATTCTAAAATAATGTAAAATAAACATAAGACATTAATAAAAAAAATATTTTTAAAATGAAATTTTAAACATAAGGCAGTTGTAGGGACTCTTTTATATATTATTAATTAATAATGGGTTCAGCCCACCTATTATCAGCTGACTTAATAAATATTTACATAATATAAACAATATTATTTTATGTAACTAAATAAATAATAACAATCAAATAAATAATAACAATAATGGCTGTATAATATTTTGGCAAATAAGTTAATCTAGAGAAATTAAATCTAGAACAATTTACAACATGTGACCATAATAAGATGCCAAAATATTACAAAATTCATAACCAAAATATCCAAAATGAAATATGTAAGTTTCTTATTACTGCAGAAAATCACACTCGAAGGAGTGATGATATCATATAAAAATGAAACACCTACATTTCAGTGACCTTTATATAAATGTGAAATATACAATTATGTCTCAATCATCCACCCAATATGCTATATGAGATTAAAACAATCTCATCATAATAATAATTTGAGACTGGGTCCAAAATGTCTCAAAGTTATGTCATAACATCAATTGCGCAAATCATAATAAACAAAATATGACAATACAAAATAGACAATTATATGTCTCAATCATCCGCCCAAGATGTTATATGAGATTAAAACAATCTCACCACAATAACAAATTGAGACTGGGTCCAAAATGTCTCAAAATTATGCCATAACATTAATTGCGCAAATCAGAATAAACAAAATATGACAATACAAAATAGACAATTATATATCTCAATCATCCGCCCCAGATGCTATATGAGATTAAAACAATCTCACCATAATAACAATTTGAGACTGGGTCCAAAATGTCTCAAAATTATGCCATAACATTAGTTGCGCAAATCAAAATAAACAAAATATGACAATACAAAATAGACAATTATATGTCTCAATCATCCGCCCAAGATGTTATATGAGATTAAAACAATCTCACCACAAAATGTCTCAAAATTATGCCATAACATTAATTGTGCAAATCAAAATAAATGAAACATGGCAATACAAAATACTTGTCATCACAACAATAAATGAGATCATTTCAATAATACGACAATACAATAAATGAGGTTTAGAAGAGAAGTACATATCCAACAAAGAAAACTCCCACTAAACCAATACATCAAAAGACCTCATTATACCTCCTCGGTTACGTGCTTGACAAAGACTTTAACAACAGTCAATCTCTTAGTTAAGGGAACTGCAATTATAAACTCTATAGGAATATGCTCAAGTATCGTCCAAGCACATTAACAAGAAAAACAATATCAAGACGTGTGCAAACTTGAACATACATAAGAGTGTCAACAGCGGAAGCATAAGAAATTTGTGCAATTTCACAATTATTAAAAGGACATTGGGATTTAGAAAACTTCTCACCCAATCCTCATAATTAGTTCCGTTCAGCTTGATCAAGGAAACTATTTGCATAGGCAAAGTTGAAATAGAACGTATCAACAATAGAAAATTAACCCACATATTTTGTTGAGCTTTCAATATCATATTCTTTTAAAGCTAATATCGAGAGGGGACTGAAAACCTTAAGAATATAATAAACCATTTATCAAGAATTATGTTAAAAAAAATAAAAAACAAACAAACCGAAGGATAAGTTTATTATTAATATAAATCATAATCCAACAATAAGAACAATAATGTTCAACAATAGAATAATGCACTTAACATAAGTGAGATTAAAATTATGTAAGACATCCAACAATATTCACAAAATTGATGTTTCTTCACAATCTGTCCCGCAAAGGCGAGGTCTCAATCATGAAAAATATCCAACAATACAAAATTGATATCTTATCGCAATCCGTCCCACGAAGACGAGCTCTCAGTCATAAAAAATATCCAATAATACAAAATTGATATATTATCACAATCCGTCCCGCGAAGGCGAGCTCTCAATCATGAAAAATATCCAACAATAAAAAATTGATATCTTATCACAATCTGTCCCGCGAAGGTGAACTCTCAATCATGAAAAATATCCAACAATACAAAATTGATATCTTATCACAATCCGTCCCGCGAAGGCGAGCTCTCAATCATGAGAAATATCCAACAATATTACCAAAATACATCTACATTATAAATGCTCAATAAAATATATAATCAACCATAAACAAAGTGTCTAAGACATACTGTACAGATTCGTACAGACTCGTACTACTCATTATCAAAACATGAAACCTCATACAAACATATCAAATGACATTAGTAGGTACTTAGGTAGCAACCCATGACTTAATAGTTAGATTCACCCTTCCTCAGTAACACTAGTAAAATATAATTTTTATGTATAAAATATAACCATAAACCCTAAAATATAAAATACACTGACTACAATATAAATTACAAGTACTAGTAAAACTCTGTATTTTCTATCTTTACTGATTCATCATCTTATTGTTTTTGTCCTTTCCTGATTAATGGTCTCTGCAAAAAATAAAGATAGAAGAGTTTGTACAAACTGCTCCCACGGCCAGAAGCGTATACAGAGAACTGTCTTCTTTATTCTTTAATAGTGTAGCCCACCTATTATCAGTTGACCCAATAAATATTATTTTATGTAACCAAATAAATAATAAACAATTAAATAAATAATAACAATAATGACTACATAATATTTTAGCAAATAAGTTAATACTAATTTATGTATGTCCACAAAATAATTAATCCAACATACCTTCCACAGGAATAGTATTGGGAAAGACATGTTGCCTTAATTATTTACCCTTAATATAACTTGATGAGTTCTAGATATCGGTTCCATTTTATAGATGTACATCAATAATACAAGGGAATCACATTCTAAATGTGAGGTTGAACTAAGGTGTTTCGGTTTCACTCCTTCATTGATTGATTGTTTAGTCTATGTTATAATCATGTTTAATTATATGAGTATTTTAGAATATTTTAATGTTTTAAGTGCTAATTAAATAAATATAAACTCTACAAACTTATTGCACTAACAATGGATTAGAAAACTATCATATGCTATTAATTTTTAAGATAGTACTAAAGAAATTTTCTTTTATCGCGCTTGTAATACAACTTATTTTAAATATAAGTTTCTCATTATAATCAAAGTTTTTTAATTGATTAAATGGTTGATAAATAATTTTCTAAGTCAGTCGATCAAGCTTATATGTTTTCCTTGGAATACACAATTTAATGTATGAAACATAATAAACCAAACATATACATCCATTTCATTACATTATACATCGGCAAACCATGATTGTAAAAACAACATTTTCAATTTTTCATCAACTTGGACATTGAAACATCAATATAAAAAAAGGACCTTAGAAGATTAACTTCAATATTTTTAAAAAAGGTTTTTAACATAGAATTACATTTTTTATGTTTAAATTGAAAATGTTATACATAAGGAATCTTCATTTATTATTAAAAAAATAGTTTTGATGTTTAAAAAATGATTTAATATTAAGATTAAAATTTATATATCAAAGAGACGTTATTATATTCTCACGGATAATGTGGAGACCAACCTAAATAAAAAAAAGATGATTTTTAAGAATGAAAGTGTAAAAAAAAAAAAGAAGAATATGAGAATAAATCTCACGTGAAAATAAGAATTAAAGTATATGCCACACTTTTATTTTCTTAAAAGAATGTAAAAATAAAAGAAAAGCAGGATGGACAAAAATAAAAGAAAAATAATATAAATATTATATAAAACACACTTTTTTTCAAGTATATAATTTTTAGTTTTACTCTTTTTTTATCTGTATATTTTTCTCTTTTTTTCTTATCATGTTTTGCCAAAAGAATTTTTGAGATTAGACAGGCACAACAATTATCTATTTTGGCTTCCTCACAAGTGGGAATATTAGAAAAATAGTTTGAAATCCGCTAAATGCTGAAGAATATGTTTTTAGCATCCAACTCGAAGGTTGAGAATTTCATAAAGTAAAAATGTTGTTTTCATACTTTATTGAAACTTTTAAATAACTATTCTGGTATTTCGTTAGGACTTGTTTATTAAAAATAAAATTAGTACAAAAAAAAATTGAAATATTGATGAAATATTATTAACAAAATTTTATTTGTCGATGAAATATTATTATCGACTGATTTTATCGACAAATATCATTTTTTGTTAATTATTAATAGATATACTGACAGATTTACTGACGAATTTAACTTCATCTGTAATTAATATTTACTGATTTCTATAATATAATTAATATTTTCTTATTTATAGACGGATTTATCGATGAACTCAAAAAATTCGTCGATAAATTTACATACAACCAATTTACCGATTAATTTTAAATATTTTGAAAAAATTTATCTCGTCGATAATTTTAATTTTTTTATAATAAATCTGATTTTATTTAATTAATATTGTTCATATTTGGTAAAAAAAAACTTAAATTTTATATTGCAAGGATGGAAAAACTACAACAAATAGTTTATACAGACCCAAATTTTAAAATGGGTTATTATAAGAATCTTCTACACTAACAAAAAGAACCTTAAAACGAGATAAGTCAAATTTAATTCAAAAGGTAAGAACTTTGAAGGTGACAGTAAGATTCCAAATTCGAAAGCAACATTTATATAAATCCATAAAAAAAGAAAAGTGAATAAAAAAATTATAAAAAATCTATTTTTTTTATCATTACTCTACTAATTTCTTATTAGGTAAATCTCTATGTCTAAATCGTTTAAAATTAATTTATGAAGTAAGATTTGTATATATTTTGATTAATTGTAAGATTTCTAATGATGTCCAGTAACTCGAGTGTAAAGTGATTATGCTGTTGATTTTATTTGTTAGAAATAAACAAGTTTAGTATTTAAGGTTTTAATATTAAAATAATTTGATATAGGTGACATAATTTGATATTGAAAGGGATTATAAGTGACATAAGAAATATTTATACAAATTAAGGGTGAAATAAAAGAATATTTATTAAATTATTTAATTAATTAATATAACCTTTTAAAGTTTTATGACTTTAAGAGTTTATGTGTTAAAATATAGTACAAATTATAAAAAAATCACAACTTTATTACATTATCATCCTGTCATGTATTGCAATGTCACCAAAAGAATATAATCTTTGTTTTAATTGTTTTCATAACTAAACTCTTCATATTTGACAAAAAAATGACTTAGATGATAAAGTAGATTTCAAAAGAAGAAAATAGATATAAGATTTATAGAAGTAAACTAATATAAATTTTGTGATTTTGTCTTTTATGATCAAATCTAATTATTTATTTTTTTGTTTTTATGATAAGAATCAAATTATCATTAATTTTATTTATTTTTTATTTGATTACAATATTAGGTTGTAATATTTTTTTCTATTTTTTTTAGTTATATCTATCTAGAATGGATACATTATTTTTATATTTAGCTTTTTATTTTTTTATTAATATATAAAAAATAAAATATTTTCATTTTCATATCTTTTATTTATTTTTGTTATTTTTTTATTTTCATAATAATAAAAAATATCTAAAAAAAATATATAAAATAATGTGAGAAAACGACCATAGAAGATGAAGAGCAAAAGGTAGACAGTTTTTTTTTTCTTTCAAAAATTGTTAATTGGAAAGATAAAAAAAAAATAGTTATGAGCACCTTTTATTTTTTTTAACTCAGTCTTTAGGGAAGTATAAGTAAAAAAAATTAAGATGCTGTTTTCTTTTTTCTAATAAGGCAATTTTTCCTTGTCAAATTTATTTTCATGTTTTTTGTACATTTTTCTTAATATTCATAATTTGAACTATAAATACGTATGCAAA
>Ga0099824_1001238_pt1 | contig 35151 bp, 16 predicted proteins | sample SiratrowhiteBW_FD_76837 | JGI IMG/M metagenome (GOLD analysis project Ga0099824, IMG submission 76837) | Root nodule microbial communities of legume samples collected from California, USA - Siratro white BW | ecosystem: Host-associated > Plants > Roots > Nodule | place: USA: California... | reverse complement strand
ATAAAATTAATTATGATAATTTAATAGATAATTTTGCATCACAAACAACTCGAAAAATAAATTTTAGATAAAAATATCATAATTTTAATTATTTTATTAATTTAAAAAAGGCCTCATTTTTTTTATTTGCTTTAGGCCTCCTGAAGTCTTGAGCCGCCACTGGTCACATTTCATTGGTTATACCTACTTTATACTCTGTGTTTTGGATAGTTGTAAATGCAATTAAAAGTATAATATTATTAATCACTTATGAGATACCTATGCAACATATATCTCATCCACATCCTACTCTCAGATTATCTCTAACACCAATCCTTTTACATATTTAACAACTAAAGATATTTCACAAACACCCCAATAAAAAAATCCTCAACTTAATTAGATGTTTCTTAGTAGGCCTCCGCAAAAGTAAGGAAAAAAACTTGGAGTATAAAATTTAGAAACTGATTATATCTAAAATTCATATTCAATAAGGACTAAGAAAACATTAACAATCAATAAGGATGAAAAGGAATTGTAACTCATGATTTACTACCATCATCTTTGTCGGTTGTACACTCTCCAACAATATTTTCAAATTTTATCTTTGTTATTATCTCTTATTAACTCCGCATTAGTGCAAAATATGCATTTTATGACACCTTTCAAAAATCATGTTTAAAAGATGTAATAAGTATTTTTTTTTAATTAAGTGGCACTTTTCAACCAGGATGGTTTGATAATCAATGTTAAAATAATTTTACAAAAATAATTTTAGAATTAGCTGTTATTGTATTTAGTTATAACTACGTTATTTTTATTATTTGTATAATCACCGTCATATGTTTTATTTAACTTTCTCTATATCTTTATTTTTTTTCTTCAGTTTTTTTCTATATATTTTATGTTGTCTATCTAGTATCTATGTTATTGTTATTCTATTTTTTCTTTCATGTTTATTTTAAAATAACCTAATAAAAATAATTTTAAAATTAGATTATCTGTATTTAGTTATAATCATATTATTTTTATAACTATTGTGATATGTCTTGATTAGTCTTGTTTCTATATACTTTTATTCTCTTTTCACTTTTTTTTTCATTATAATCGTTTAGTTATTGTTTTTCTATCATTTTTGTTATTGTTTATTTTTCGTTTTCATTGTTTCTCTTGTCAAAATAATAATAAAAATTCTAAATTTAGGTTTTGTTGAATTTAGTTATAATTGTGTTCTTTTTATAACTATCGCATGTCTTGCTTAACTTTCTTCTTTTTTTTTTTTTTTCTTTTTTTTTTTATTTTTTTTTTTTTTTTTTTTTTTTTTTTTCTTTTTTTTTTTTTTTTTTCATTCTCTTTTCTCGTTTTCCTCATATTTTATATTATTTCTACGGTCTTTTCAGTATTCTTTTTCTATTGTCTCTGTTGTCATTTTTTCTTTCGTCTTTATTACCTCTCTTGTCTTTATTATGGTCTCTCCATCGTGGTCTTCAACTACTATCTTAGGCATCATTTTAAAGCTTTAGTAAAAAAAAAAATTATTTACATGATAAAATTATTTTAGAATTGTGAAAACAAACATATATTAAGAAGACTTAACTGGAATATAATTACTCTAAAGTGGAGGTTAAAGGAAAATTTTTAAAGCTAATTATTTATTTTTGAACCTAGTCAAGATCAATCAACCAATTTACTTTGTATAATAATATATCCAATGCTTTATAACTAAAACAATGACTTATTGAAAAAAAAACTACAATAAATAACATCTTATGAAAAATAGAAAAATCATCTAATGAAAAATATAAAAAAAAATCATAAGAAAATATTGATAGTATATAACTTGTCACAATGATAATTTGTGTGTGGAGTTTGTTATTGTATAATATTAAGAACAAGAAATTCACAACATAAGAAGTCTTCTAGTAATTTAGACAAATAGTACATTGGTAGTGAAAATGGATTCTTTTTAACATGCATTATATTAGATTTATATATTTTTACCTTAATTCAATTCCTTTTTATTATTGAAGTCTCTTGTGAATATAACATATTGTAAGATAAAGCAACCAGAAGATCGTAAAGTTGAGATAAATGTATCTTAAAGTATTGAATTGCATTAAATGCAGATTATTCATTTTTATGTCAATTAATTATTTTAATTGCGTTGATATTCAACTATATTATAATAAATAAATTAAAATTATAAGTGGAACCATTACTTAATTCAATGAGTCATGCATAATCATTCTATGAGCTAAAATTGAAAAATATTTACTTTGATAACATTCTTAGGCAGTTAACATTATAGTTTTTACATTTCATACTTGATTAAGTAATCATCATAACTTTTGATGTGTTTTACAAAGGTTGAAATTTTTATTTATATAAAATAGTTGTTTATATACCGTATATAATAGCACACAATTTCGAGTTATATTTCAAATTAATTAATTAATTATATATTGATGCAAAATGGTCTTCGAGTATTATTTTGTAAATGGTGGTTTTTGAATGAATAAAAAAATATTTCTTTTATTATGTTATTCCATGTTCGAATTGCTCATAAAACAAAACATATTAAAAGTAGCAATTCTTACGAAGATTATGACTGAAATGATACATTCAATGACAGTTTCAATAATAACAACTATTAAACAGCCATAAAAAATCATCATTAAATTCCCTTTTACACTAATGAAACATTTGCATAAAAGTTTGAGTGATGAATTAATATTTTCTTTGACAGAGGTTAAGCATGATGTTATTAGGAATATTCATAGCTCAATTTAGTTCGATATTTTATTAAAGAAGTCACATGAACAAAACCTAACATGGAATATGATTAAGTTAGATTCAATTTTAATTTAATATAAAATTTCAACCAAATTAAATTAATGTTGTACACTTTTTATTATTATAATTTTTTAAAATTTTAATAAAGAAAAATATTAAATAAAAAAAATATGTTCTAACTTTTTATTTATAATTATTATCATATTTATATTTTAGAATTTTTTCTCATATTTAAAAATAAATTATATAATTTCTTAGTTTAAAACTAAAACACTAATATGCTCTTATATTTTGATAAAGATAAATGTATTCTAAATACAATACAATCAACCTATCTAATAACTTTCACAAAGTACTCATATATATATATATATTTGGTAGTTACTAATTAATTTTAAATTTATAACATAATATTTAAATATAACAAACGGTTCAATGCTTGATTTTTAATTTGAAATTTCAACTAAACCATTCAAATAAAAAGATAAATATTTTAAAAAAAATAAGTTTTGGCAATTTAAACCCTAAAATAGTATACACCTTTATTTGACGATGTTATACGCAATGGTATTTTTAATAAAAATATCAACCACATGGTATAAACAACTAATAAAAGAATGGCACATTTATAATTTATGTTATGTTAAAGCGAACATATCAAATTAATTGATATATCAATATTAAAAAAAAGCATTAACTAATTGACACAGAAATTATGAATGGTGAAAATATTTTGTAATATTTAAAAAAATGTGGAAGAAAGATTAGTTAATTGAAAAAATAAAAAATGTAATTAAACCTTAATTTTACCCAAATGAATTTGCTTACTGTTTGGCGAGGGGTCATTACAAGAAGTCAAGAATCTGCCCAAAAGAGGAAGAGGTGTTCAGTGGCAGTCCTGGCTGTGTGTAGGATGAGGCTTTCCCTTTGGCAGTGCCAGCCAGTGATGCCTTTTCTTCTTCCCACTCTTTCTTCCCCATGCCGGTACGGTCCCTCTTGATTTATCACTCCCTAACCTTCTTTCTATTTTCTCCTTTTGCCTCTTCAATTATTTCCCCCCTTCCCCAATGCCTCTTTCAACTGTTTCTTAGAACTTTCTACTGCCATTGATTTACTTCTTGTGGTTAGTAGGCCACTGTTCTTCACTGTTTGCTCTTTCATTGGTCTACATTCTTTATTGTTTCGCTGATTTAAGCCCCCTTTCAAGCTTGATTATGTGCTTATGATGTGAAATATGATGGTAATGATTCTTTTGACCATTGAAAGAGATCAGATAAAGCGGATAGAGAGAGAGAAAAATAACTCATTGCAATTGAGAGAACAGGAACAGAGTGATTTCTACAATAAAGCAAGTTTGTTGCTTGGAAACTGCTCATGAGAGGCTGCCGCGGGAGAGTTTTATTCTTCTTTCACTCACTCCACGTCTGTAATGTCCATTGAAGGGTGTTTCGGTTTCTCATTTTACTGATTTGGTTTTCTGGTTTCTCTCCAAAGCTGGTTTCTTTTTCTCAAAGGGGTTTCGAAAATGGCAATGTTTCAGCCTTCTTGTAAGAGGGATGGGATCGAGGGCCAGATTCTAGATCTGGACACGGCGGTGAAAGATGGGGTTTTGGGCGGCGTGGATTCTGGGGTTGTGGGGACTGGGGTTGGTGAAAAACTGGATCTTGGGAGAATGATTGAAGAGTTAGACTTGTGCGAAGTTCCCTCTGTCTTCATTTGCCCAATTTCCCTTGAGCCAATGCAGGACCCTGTGACTCTTTGCACGGGTCAGACCTACGAGAGGTCCAACATTCTCAAATGGTTCAGTCTGGGACACTTCACTTGCCCCACCACAATGCAAGAGCTCTGGGACGATTCCATCACACCAAACACCACCCTCTACCGTTTGATATCCACTTGGTTTTCTCAGAAGTACCTTGTGATGAAGAAGAGATCAGAAGACGTCCATGGGAGGGTGTCGGAGCTTGTTGAGACTCTCAAGAAGGTGAAGGGTCAAGCTCGTGTTCTTGCCCTCAAGGAGCTCCATCAAGTGGCGGCTGCTCATGCCACTGCCCGCAAGGCATTGGTCGATGGCGACGGAGTCGCTGTGGTGTCGGCGTTGCTCGGTCCTTTCACTTCCTATGCCGTTGGCTCCGAGGTCATTGGTGTTCTTGTGAATTTGAACCTGGATTTTGAGTCCAAGAGGAATCTACTGCAGCCTGCGAGGGTTTCTCTGATGGTGGACATTTTGAATGAGGGTTCAATTGAGACAAAGATCAATTGCACGCGGCTGATTGAGACACTGGTTGAAGGGAAGGATTTCCAGTTGGAGATTTTCAGGAGCCATAGTCTTTTGGTTGGGTTGATGAGGCTGGTGAAAGACAAGAGGCACTCAAATGGAATCTGCCCTGGATTGAGGCTTCTCAGAACAGTGTGCTTGAATTCGGAAGTTAAGAGTTTGCTGGTAAGCATTGGGGCTGTTCCTCAATTGGTTGAGTTGTTGTCTGGTTTGGAGCCTGAATGTTTGGAATTGGCTCTTTCTATCTTGGATGCACTGGCTTCTGTTCCCGAAGGCAGATTAGCTTTGAAGGATTGTTCTAATACGATACACGTTATGGTGAAATTGTTGATGCGGGTCTCAGAAAACTGCACTCAATATGCATTGTCAATACTGTGGTCTGTGTGCAAGCTGGCACCTGAGGAGTGCTCTTTGATCGCTGTGGAAGCAGGACTTGCTGCAAAACTTCTCCTTGTGATCCAAAGCGGTTGCAATCCTATATTGAAACAACAGTCGGCTGAGCTTTTGAAGTTGTGTAGTTTGAATTATTCAGATACAATCTTCATTTCCAAGTGCAAACTTACTAGAACCATTCAATGACCATGGTTTTGACCTGGTTGTATCAACAGTTTGTAAATTTGTAGGGCAAGAGAAGCAAAGACCGGCTACTTCCCAGACTACAGAACTAAGGAACCCCAGGAGTTGGCATGGGGTTAGTGGTGCAAAATGCAAATCTCCTGTATATATACCTTTTGTGTTTTGATTCCAACAATTGATATTTGAATGAAGGACATCGACACAACTTGCTTAAGTGGGTTCACTTTTGTGTGTTCCTTCTTGTCCAATGTTTTCTCAAATAAGCCCCATCAAGAAGATGCTGAAATTGTTTATATAGCTTTTGGGGGGTATATGGATGAAGGAAATCATGCTGTTGTTGGATAAAGATACTATTAGGAGAGGGATCACATTAACAGCTAATGTGGAGCTTGTAATTTCAGTTGTCATTATTGAGGAGTTGTTTTGCTCCATGGCTTCATTGTATTGTATCTTTTTCCCCCTGGGATTTAGGCCTCCAATTTTCCCTTTAGAAGAATACTGGGGTTTTTGGTTTTGACATCAAGATGTAGATGGAGAGCCCCTTTGGCTTTCAATTTTCATTTAATCTGTACAATGGAAATAACCATTCTTATTATGCACTGCACCTGCAATTTCTTGAAGCAAGTTATATTGATATTATTATTAATTCTTTGATGACAATTATTGTGTGTCCTTTGAAGTGAAGAAACAACATCAGCATCGTTGTTGTTAAGTTTTGGTGCGCAGCTAGCGAAATGACACGAGAGGTGAAAAGAAACAGTGAAAGGCTGGACAGCAGAGAGATAGCAGGTGAAGTATTGATCACATGTGCTTGAGTTTACTACATTTATTGGATGAGTTGACGTTTGAGTGTGGACATATGGATGCATGTATGCTAACTTTCATCCTTTTTGTGCCACAATTTGAGGACAAAGCCCAATGTAAAATTACTTCTCACTGAATCACTCACTGGTTGATTGGAAAAGAAAGAAAAGAAAGGATATAGCTTTCACTGAATAGGAACGTTGAATAGCTGTTTGGCCTTAGGAATACCTCCAAATCGGATAACATCACAGTCTATTCCAACACTCATATGCTAGCGCGTGTGCGTAATCATGTGCACTTTTTTTTTTTTTCACAAAATTAAAATTTGACGTAATTCTAACTTTTGCTTAGTTAGAGGTGCCTGGAAATCCATTTTAATCTCCGTTCAACTGAAGAATGCTGGCGTTTGACTGGTGTCGATGGCGTGTGATCCTCTTTGGTTAGAAACTTCGGGCAGAGTAGAGATTTGAAAAAAAGTGACACAGATAATACCATAAATATTATTAGGTTCCTTCTCTAATTAATGGTAGAGTTTTATTTCGATTACTTCTTTAATAAATAATTTTATTAATCACAATAAGTGAAATCTAAATCTGATTATTGAAAAATAATATATATGATGTCATATATAAGATTTGTTCTAAAAAAAATTAAACTTTCCAAGAGAATGTTAACACTAAAGCGAATTGGAATAACCTGGAATAAACCTGACTCCATTTGAAAAAAACATAAAGTCTATTTTTAAAACTCAAATTTGTTGAAATCAATCTTTGAACTAGGTTATTAGGTCAGATTTTAGTATACTACTCTCAACACATATTATTCATGTGGACTCAAATTGAATCTACATCGTGTCAAAAAGCATACTTATGATAAGCTAGACGTATAAAATAAGATAAAGAAAAGCATTATTGTATAATAAGGTGAATTGCTATTCTAGTTTTGCAATTACCGTGGAGCATCAAACTAATTAGTGGAATTAATAAACATACATTGGAGTTATGAACTATCAAATAATTTATTATTTGAAACTAACCGTATGTTAGTTTTTCTCATAGGACAATTAATATTGAAATTGGAAATGAATAATTAATTAGATTTGTTTTTGTTATTGGGTGAATCAGTTAACGTAACTAGGCACTTATATGTCAATAGATCCGTTAAAACAAATCTAAATTTCAACTCGGTTCATTAAAACAAAATTCAAATTTATGGGTGAACTCACATTATGAGTTTTGTCAGACCGCAATTTGATTCACCGACATCTCAGTCTACTTGTGTTGAACTTGTAATAGATTGGATCAACTCACCTGAAAAATACTTAATTAAAAAATATTAAATTAAATTTTTGAATTCTTAATTTCTTATATTTAATGTTTTATATTATGTGAAAACTTGGAATTGATAAATAAAAGGGTGTAGTATTTTAATTCTTTAATGTATTATACGAGATTTTTAATTCATATGCTTTGGTTGGATGAATAGATAGATTTGAGTGGATTAGAGAGGATTTGAGGTAATGGATTAGAGAGGATTGAAAGAGTGGATTGAATTATTTGGATTAATGTTTTATTTGGATGAATAAATGGATTTGATGGAGTGAATTTAAGAAGATTTGAGAGAGTAGATTGTGTTGTTTCGATTAATATGTTGAGATTTTAAAAGAAAAATTGTGAGTGATATTATAGATGCTATTGATATTTTAACTTTTTTAAGTTGATAAAAGTGTAAGATGACAAATTTACCTATGTCTTTACACAAGTGTCTATTAACGAGAGGATATTTATGTCTTTACACAAGTGTTAGCCTGTCTTTTTGTGACTTTCTTTATACATATTGGAGGGGCATCTCCAGCAAATCTGTCCTTTCATATCTTACCAAACATCCTTATGACAAATTTAATCTGGCAAAACTCTACACATCCATCAGTAAACAATTCCATCTAAACACTGTGTAAGGGATAAATGGTAAGATTTGAAAGAAAATTTATGAGTAATATGATAAGTGTGATAGATATTTTATTTTTTTTAATTGAAAAAAGGATAAGATGACAAATTTATCCTTGTATGTCGTGACCAGTGTGCATGAATGGTGTATAATAGAGAATATTTTCATCTTTACACAATTTTCAACCTGACTTTCTTCGCATATATGCAAAGGGTGAAGCAACAATCAATTTCCTAAATCTGTGCTATCAAGTTTAGTCCCCCAAATTCATACACATCCTTGGACATACAGAATAAATGATCTATCCAAAATCTAAAAGACTGTGTTAATGATTGAATCATAATTTTCATGTATTATATATTGTTAAGTATATAAAACTTAAAAAGCATTTCTTGTTTTAAGATTACTTTTTAAAATTTAAATAGATTAAATCATTCAACTCACTATTCGTGATATACTTCATCAAACTAATATTTTTTAAACTACATATTAAATAAGTTGGGTCGAGTCAATTCGTTTTTAAAGTGATATTACAACCAGGAATATATGAATCATCATCATAGTTTATTAAAGAGAACTAAATAAAAATATAAAAAAGCAAATTTTAAATCAAATTTGTTTCAAACTTGGTCACGGTAAGGTATTAACAGGTGCAGTGTCTATCTTAAGACAATTAGCTTTAATTAGTGTAGTTTTAAAAGTATTTATTTTACCCTTTAATTCATACAAAATTAAATTATTTTTTAATTAATATTTTTAGAAAAAACATTTAAATAAAAAAATTATTTAGATCCACCAAATGATTAACCTTATTTCTATACATTCTTATTTATAATAGAAAATCAAGATTATGGTGTTTGTCCTTTTTATAAAAAATAAAATAAAATGAAGGATTTTGTTATGAAACTATCTATATGTAAATCCGACTAACGATTAACTTTACTTGTATTTATCTCCATTCATAATGGAAAAATAGGTTACATAGTTCTTTTTGTAAAGGGAAATTTTATTGATCACACTTTTAAATGTTTTAAAATTATTAATTCTTATATTGAAATTTTAATTATCTTGCAAATACAATACTTAATATGATAATCAATAATTTTTAAAGTTATTACGTGAATGAAAATTTTAATTATGAAATAAGTTTGAAACTTAATATGAATGAAAACTCAAATTGTCAAGTAAGTTGGAGTAACTTTTGGAGACACTTGATATGATGATTAATACTTTTTAAAATTATAATATAAAAAATTATAATTATTAAATAAAGTCTGATACTTAACGTAACAATGAAATTTAACATAATGATTAGTAATTTTTAAAATTATTATATGAATGTCTAATTGTTAAACAGTTTAATTTTCACATCATAATAAATCATTTTTAAAATTGTTAATGAATGAAAACTTTAATTATTGAACAAGTCTAACATGATAATCAATAATATGGACAAATATTATATAAAATGTTTATTTTAAACTTTAAAATTTATTTTTCATATAATCAAATTTTTCCTATAATTAAATTTATTAGAAACTTAATAGATGCCATCAGTCAATCCAAAGACTTGCATTTCAGTATATTATTTCTATCTGAAAAGCTATATTTGTTCCAATCCAGATTTGCTGGCTTTCTTTTTGTATTTTTTATATTCATGTTAAGCAATATTAAAACCTATCATATATATTTCACGAAATAGAAAACTAAAAGAATTCTAAAATATTGAACTTTTAGTAACCATATTATACTATGCCAGTGGATATGCGTATGTGTCTACTTTTTCTTATAATAACAAAAAAAAAACATATTTCTTATAATAATTATTAAAATAAATAATATAATCAAATTTATTAAAAAATAGGTTGATAAAAAATAATTACAAAAAGTAAATATTTTTTTATAATCTTACCATAAACAGTCTTTTTTTATTGTGATATCTAGTTGAATTAAAAAATAATAATTACCAAATAATATAAGACTTCCATTATCTATACTCATCCAGCTGTTTATATATATAATGTCATTCCTCGATCTGCAGTAGAACGTGACTAATATATTTATTATTTTAATGTTTTAATGTTATTTTTATTTAATAATATTATATTGATTACTTATTTGATTATAGTAAAAAATACGTGAATATTAATAAAAAACTTAACAAAGATAATATCATAATACATAACTAATTTATCTAGTCTTTTCAGTTCTCAATATTTTCTCAAGAAGCTAGCAACATTTCATAGTTTTTCAATTTGAGATAGGGAGTCATTTAAGATTTGATTAGAAGCTTGATTAAAACAAATTACTATATTAAAAAGTAAAATGTAATTTAATTTTAATCTTAAAAGTATAGTAAGAATATGAAATCTGACACTAGTTATAGCTGCGATAGTGCACCCATGAGGTGCGCTTTTGTCTCCGTTGTGTTTATCCTCGACCACCATGATAGAGGCGTGAGCATAATGATATGCTTCCCTTGAACGTAACCGGAGTCGGTGTAGGGCCCTGGTCAGTCCATCGTTCAGTGGTGGTTGTCGGCGTGGAGTGTAGTTGTTCACTTTAAGCACGATGCTACTTTCACCACATCCATCTATTTCCAGTGTTTCCAACCTGGTATCAACATCATACAACTCACGTGCACCACTATTATGGTCGGCTATATATATATATAACTAAAAACCTTTGTTATAACTAAAGCTCATTGTTAGTAAGAATAGACAACGATTCCAATGTAACATTTTACCTTACTAATTGCTCATCTAATCTTTATAATTATAATTCTTTTATATCTATTCTTAAAAACATTATACATATAATTTTGTAACTATTTTAGTTATTGACATATCAACTAAACATTTATATATATAAGAATTAGAATAATTTGTATAAAACAACGATGTAGAATAAAGTTGAATAATGTCAACAGAAATATTATAGAAATAAAATATTAATTTGGTAACAAAAGTATATTATTAGTGATATATGTGTAAGATTGAAAACATAATAAAAAAATTAACAGTATAATTATTAACGGCTAATTAATAGTAAAATAATTAATATCTATAATAGACATAATCATATTATTAATAGCAATCGATGAGACATTAAAAATTTTATTTATGATATCTAAAAAGAATAAAAAAGTATTGAAATAAATGCGGAAAAGTTATTTTTAATATCATATTAAAGAAAATATATATACCATTAAATCTATATCAAACTATAATATCTAATTAATTAGATTCTAATATTGGTTTTGGTGTCATTGCACTTTAAGGGCCTAACAATGTTTTAGATGCACAGGGATATGCTTTCTTAACCTAGGATAAAAACCTTTTTACGAAAGGGTAGACGATAAAGAAGCCATGGAAGTTGTGAGAATGAAAGGCATGAGTGGTGCACGACGTATGTCTTGCTTGGAAACAAACGCAAAATCAAATGTAATAGAAAGTAGAACTCATACATGTTGTAACAATCTATCATTACTAGTGAGGGTGAAGGTATAAATTATTTTTTTATTAATATGATTAACATTTACTTATAGTTGGAAGTAATATTACAAAGTTAATGAATTTCAATTTAACTTGCTATAGCTATAAAATAAAATGTTAACAAAATGCAAAAAAAAAGAAAAATCCATAAATAAACCTATACAGTTAATAACAATTTTTTATAATAAGAAATTATTACATGATTTGAAACTTAAATATTTTGAACCATTTCTGCGAGATATATTTAAGTTTTTAATTAATTTATGAAAAAATAATTACACTAAATTTTGTGTTAGTATAGATATTAACATAGATCATGATATTAGTATGTATTAAATAATTGAATATTATTTTATAAGTGGATACCCCGATTTGTATTGAGAGAGATTTTTAATTTGCAGTGAATGATGAATATTTAAATATTTTTAATATTTATTTATATTTTACTTTTAATATAAGAATATATTGGTAGTTTATATATTAATTATGTCAATTTCACTTGGTAGACCTAATTGATGCTCTTTTTCTTCATATACTCGATCACAGCTAACTTTTTATGTGTTAACTAACAATTACTTGTTGTTCTTCTCTATAGTAAAAAAAAATGTGAATCGTACAAGAATATGAATGTAATGATATTGAACATTGATCGATATCTAAGTTAAGATATTAAACCACTAAGTTAACAAGTTTTCTTTATTTTTTAAGAAAACAAAAATAAATCATTAACCTCATATTATCATCAAGATCATGATTTAATATTTTTTTAAGTGAAAAAAATGAATGATTAACTCCATTTTCAAGTTAATGAATGATTCACTTTGAATATACGGAACATTTTGATGACACGGTGTAATAAGTATACCAAAAAGATACAATAGACATCATTTATATAATATTAAAATTTAAATTTATTTATCTATCACCACATTTTTTTTGTACACATTTACTTACAAATAATATTTTTCAGTGAGATATTAGATACACATAATATAGATTTCTTTTGTATATATAACTAAATATTATGAAATTTTAATATATATATATATATATATATATATATATGTATATATATAATTTAAAATAAAAAACATGTATAAATACATAAACTTATAAAAAGGGTTATTGGCTTTTTCTACCTTTATCATCCGTAAAATTATAAACTCTTAGGATTACACTATGATCCTTTTTCTAGCTTTATCATCACTAAAATATATAGTCCCATATTAAAATATAGGATTAGACCATGAGAGTAATATAAAACAAATGATAAACTAATATCTTTATTAAATATATAATATATTTAAATAGATGAATAATTAGAAATAATTGCTCACAAATTACATCAAACATTTACATCATCAAATGAATAAAAAAGTTAACTTCATATTAAAGACTAATATTAAATTTAAAAATAAAGATTAACAAATGTCAAATACTCTCAAAATGTATCTCAGTATCTATATATTTTTAACTATATCAAATATAAGTTATTTTTATAATTCTAGTTAAGTATTTGTAATTCTCACCCTTAACTTAGTATATAACTTTTATTATTTCTTTATCATGCCATACTTTTATTTATTTTATTTAATTCAATGTATTATCAAAGTTTAATATCTTAACCAATCTGCCAACTTAATATTTAGATCATATACTATAGTGTTAATTACTTCACACACATATATTCATGCACAATATATCACTAATCACATTTTTTGATTTATAACTTATTATAAATCACAATTAATGGTTCACAACTTATTATCAATCACATTGAGTAATTTATAACTTATTTACATACATCATATCTTATATCATTTGTCAACTATCTTCTTTTAAGTATTTTTATAATATAAATATATATATAAATATTTTCAATTATATTCAATTTCTACAATTAGATTACATATATTATTTTGAAACAAGACCAATTCAATGAGCGAAATTCATTACAAATAATTAAATTAGTAAAAGTCTTAATCGCTCTTATCCTTCATTCACTGAGTGAATTTAACAAATTCGTTTAACATTTTAAAATCTATTGAGCATATCAAGACTATAAATTTTTGCTCTCTAGATGAGATTTGCTAAGCAGAATCTCAATCTTTAAACAAATTATATACTATCAACAATTTTGCATAATATTTCATAACCTCCTTCATATCTTAAAGTAAAATAGTTATAACATCTTTAACAAGTTTAAATGACATTGCTTCAAAACTCAAGCATTGGTATAACTCAAAATGACTATCTCAAACAAACAAAAATTATATCATTTTATCATAACTCAAACATGCAATCACTCTTTGTATTCATACAATTTCAAAACAATTCAATTAAAGTATCTATTATAATATCTTTACAATATCTAAATATCACTACTTTAAAGATGTAATTGATTAACAAGAATTCTTAAATCAACATTTAATATTGTAAGGCTTCAAATTCTAATAACTTTGCATGTTCTCAATATTAATCTCAACTCATATTAAACTCATTTAGTTTTAACTCCAACATTTTAGCATCATCGATACCATAAAACCCATGACCAAACCAAATCAAAACATTCCAACAAATTTCTCTATAAAATAGATAAAAAGAAACAATTTTCCAACTTGTACTTGTTATAACATTCTTAAAATCCCAAAATACAACTAATCTAAACTTGAATTTAGTCAAGTAGTAATCGTACACAAAAAATGTTACTTTAAATCTTTCACTACAAGAAAATAAGCAATTAGCTACCAAAATATGCGTGGACTATGTGACTCACGGAAGAAGTATGATCAAACCCAATCTACCCCGCAAAAACTCACGTATATGGGAAAAAAATTTAAATAAAAAAAATTCAGTTTGTGTGGGCTAAACCCATGTAACTTGTAAAAAAATATAAAAAAATAAAAGAGAACAAAGTGACGGCATACTATGTGTGGCCTGGACCCACGAATAATGGAAAAAATAAAAATAAAAAATGGAGTATGCGTGGGTTAGACCCACACAGAAAGCAAACAAAAAAATAAGTAAAATAAAAAAAATATGTGTGGGCTAGATCCACGCACAATAAAAAAAAATAAAATAAAAAATAAATGTAAGCAGTGTGAGCTAGAACTACACAAAATGCAAAAGAAAATTAAAAAAAAAAAAACAAGTGGGGGCCAGACCCACACACCAAAATATTATTTACAATTAATTAATTATACGCAGCGTGGTCTGGTGGTTAAGTATATTGAATTAGTAAGTATAATAATAATCGTAACATGACAGAAAAACTCTTCTGGTTTAATGGTTAAGGGTTTTGTCTAAGTGCTGAGAGGTATATAAATAGTGATAATAATAATAAGACTTTTAATTTTTTATTATTATGAGCGTGGGCCTGGCTCCCGCAAGCTTCTTCCATTTCTGCGTGAGTTTGACCCACGCAGATTTAGCAACACCGCCAGTTCGTGGCCCACGCTTATTTCAAGTTTCTTCCAAGCTTTTAACGTCCACTATCTGGCCCACGCTTTACGGACTCAATAGCGTGGGCTTTTGTATCTTTGCATGGGTTTTTAACCCATGCTAAAACTAATATTTTTTGTAGTGTTTATAGTTTGATTAACTTTGTTATGAATCAACTCATCATAAATCATCCAATTCTAACTCAGGATTAATCTCTATATCAAATCAAAAATTAAAAATAAAATGAAATTTATTAGTTCCTTTTATCTTGATTCTTATTCTCTTAAACTAGTTGTCTCGAAAAAACTTAAAAAAGTTAGAAAAATTCAAAAATGCCTAATTCACAAACCAATAATATATCGATACAAGTATATTATAACACTACAAAAAAATAAAAATTACTGACAAGACAAATTCATCGAAAATATCCAAAATTCGTCGGTAAATTAATTGTATTTAAATTTATCGACAGATTTTTGAGTTTGTCGTCCATCGGTAATTACTGAAAGATTTAGGATAAATATGTCGATAAATCTGACAATAAATTTAACAAAATCATCGATAATAATATTTTACGATGAATAATGTTCTGTCCATAAAATTCTATCGGTAATTTAACTTTTTCTTATAGTGTTTTCATCTATTCAACTTTGATCTTACATGTAGTAAAAAAAATTCTCACATGCAACTTAAATAAAAAAATAAAACTTGAGATTTATAAATGAATAAATTATTCTAATTGAAATTATGATCGGATAGAATCAATTCTCTCTCTGACTTATAGTCTCAAAGAGAGATAAGAGTTAACTTCACAAAGTTAGGTAAAATTAGGAGAATTTAGAGAAGTTTTGAGATTTATAAATAAATAACTAAATAGTTAAACTTTTAATTTATATATTTAATATAAAATAGAATTTTAACTCTTATTTATTTCTAAAGAAACATGTTTAATAAACTAAAATCGAATCTCACATCCATAGTCAATTTTTGGTAAAGGAACCATCGATATTTAATTTCATATCAAGTTGGATACAAACTATCGTAATCTTACTTAGAAGTATTAAATCTCAATTATTACATTTAAGATAAAAATACAAGTTATTTATTTTATTAATTACCATTTTATAAATTATTTTTTTAAGTCAATAGTCAATTTAGTAATACAAGTATTTATTTATTTTATTTTTAGTAAATAAAAAAAGTAATCTTAGTACATAAACTTTAATACTATTAATTTGTTGAACTCTGATCGTGGGTTGAATAATTGGACAAGTGTTTGTCCTTTACGAGTTGTCACGTGTTTTTAGTAAATAGAAAACTAACACTAATATGCAATTAATCTTGAAGGAAGTATTTTCTTTTATTTTTTTTTTTGATAAATTAAAATCTTTATGACTCTATCAACGTTAATTGCATATTAACTTTAATTTTTCTTTTATAGAAATGTGACAATTAATAAAGACTAAACACATGCTCAATTATCTTAATCATAAAAATAACTAAATTAGCTTTTGCAGTAATATTATTCTTTTTCTCGTTATTCTTATTATTTCAGATTTAGACTTTTAGTAATAAAAATTATGCTAAATTCATTTGTAGGTGTTATAAATTACTTTGAGGTTGTCAGTTTATGTTGTATCAATATGAAAGTTTGTTTATATATTAGCATGATAACAAATGTGTCTTTTATTGAACAAAGTAACGTAACTATTATATCACGTAGTGAGAGAGTTTTTTTCTTAAAAAATATGAACAATAACATCGAAATGTAAAGAATATGGGCTAATAGTTAAATATAGAAAAGGGTTTAAGTATTATAAAAATTCTTAATTTTAATTGGAGTGTGTTAGTGGAGGTTATAATAACTTCTGGTAAGACTAAGACGGTCAATATTTGAGGGTTTCTCAAACCTTAATTAAGTTTCAACAGTTTTCAAATAAACTACAGGAAAGGAAAGGTTATTAAATCATGTTTTATTTTTCTAATAGCGTTTTAATTAGTTCAGGTTTCAATGTTCTTGGCGTTCACGCTCACTTATCCCGTTTTCATTTTCTTCTCCTTCGCATTCGCCTTCACACCTGTTCACGCTCGCTTTTAAACTCCTCAGCGTGAAATAATCTTCCAACCTGAAAAGCTTTCTCAAACTTTTCGTCATTTGCTTCTCTTTTTTTTAACATCCATTGATCTCTCTTCAGGTACGCCTTAGAGTCTCTCCTAAGAGCACAGAAAACCCTGCAACAAAAGATTTTTAGGGTTCTCACAATCTAAAAAATCGATGTTGTGATTTTCATCTGTGAGATACTAAGGTTAATGTTATGGTTCGTTCGCTTGTGGTTGGTTGAATCTGAAGGTGGTATTTGATTTGGTTAAGTTGAGTTTAATTTTTGAATCCGAAGTTGAATTTTTGATTTGATTTGGGTTTTGTTTGCTGGAGGTTGATGTTAATTATTGGGTTTTGGATTTATGATTTTGTATTATTTTGTATTATGTCTTGTGAGAGAATTTAAGTTGAGGGTTTATAATTAATTAATTTTGTAAGGATTGAATTTATTTGATGATTGCTGAAATTGTTCATCGATATCTTTGGTTTTTCTAGTTGGTTTGATAAAGAACTTAATGCAAATTTTATAATAAAATTATTGATAATTAATTGTCTCATGTTTTCTATCTACCTTGTTTTATCTATCTTTCTATACGTGGTTTTATGTCATCTTTACCTATATTTTCTAACATAATAAGTAATAAACTAGAAAGAATATAGAAATTAACGGAAAGTTTTACTTCCTTTGGCTAAATTTTCGGGAACTATCCCATAAACTTTGACTAAAACAAGACCATTTATATGTAAATAAAGATGATTATGTAGTGGTCCAATGAGCATTGTATATATTATTTAAAATATTTAAGGTGTTGCATATGGTTGGAATATTTTGACAAAAGTATTATGAAGATAACATGGTTTTTACAAAATATTTATGGTTCACAAATATGCTCCTTTTAAATGTAGAAATTTCTAATTAGGGTTATACTTGATTGGTTGTTGTGATGCGAAAATTTTCGGTGAAGTATTAGTTTTCCGCATAAGGTCGTTGGAGAATGAAAACATTGGCATGACATCACAATTATGCCCCCTTATAAGTGAATAGTATCATGAGCATTCAGAACGAGTTGCAATGAGGGTCCATGTATACGGAATAATTTGTGAGTGGAACTGAACTTGTTTCCGCATTGGATAATGCAAATTTTTTGATGGAGTTGAAAGGGTTGGTTGAGAAAGAAAACATCGACATGACATTACAATTGATGAACCATCCACAGGTTGTCACCAAGTTTCACTATTCATGGCTGCCATGATGAACATGGGAAAGTCTGTTCCAATTATTGTTAAGTTTTATTGTAAAATTTTGTCATCCTATTTTATTTAAATTTGTAAACTAATAAAATTAACTGCACAAAAGTTACTCCTTCTATTATTAATCATAATATATAATTGTTTTTCTTGTATTTTCGACTTTTTTTAGTTGTCTCTTATATTAATTATTTTTCTCAAAGTATATCTTTAATTTTTAAGAATAATTTTATCATATTTCCACTCTCCTTGTGTGAATAGTTATTTTATTATGTATGATATATTATATTTGATGTATGATATATTTACAATTTGTTTACTAATTATGAGATTATTTGACAAGATTTTTTTTCAAAAGATTATAGAAGGTTCGAAAAATAGACGCCTGTATAGTTAGTTCGTCAAAGCAATGTTAATTATTTGTTAATAATGTTAATTACAGGACAAGAAAAGTTGGTCAAAGACATGATTAGCTAGCATGACTGTTAAATGCCCAAGTGGACACATGAATTTGTTTAAATTTGAATTGTTTATGCAAGTGGGGACAGAGAAATTTTAATTGGAAGAAATTATGTGTCCCGGGATTCATCATTTTATAATAAATATGTAACGCTATATTGAATAAAACAATAATTAAATGAAAGAAGAATATATTTGTTACTTAAAATAAAAAATAATACTTTTTTAATTAATAAATAAAAGGATTAGCAAAAGATATTTTATAGAGATTTGAAGCGATTCTTTATAGATTGAGAGAATGACGAAAATAGTTAAATATAATACATCTAACATAACTTACAGGAAACTAGTGTATATTATTTTCCTTCAATTAATGTAATAATTTTTTATTTTACGATGAGATTAAAATTATATTACTATTATTTTTCGAAAACGATTTTTTTATTAAATTTTCATTAAATAACAATATACATACCTATGATTGTGAGATTTCACTGTGACCCTAAAAAATGTCCTAAGTATGCCTTTAAAGGCGCTGTGATGTATTGTCTTATTCCAAATAAGTTTCATATCTTTATAAGAATTAAACTTTTTAGCTAGAAAGAAATTAAGCAACCACATTTAGAAAAATCATTGAAGAAACGATATGGAACTATCAAGAAATTACTAAACCCAATCTAGAGAAATTTGTGTTAGTATTCCTATAAACATTTTGCATCATATCCCATGTAAACCATCCGTGATCAACATTTTGACATAAAGTGTTTTCAAGTGGTAACTTGAATTTTGGGCACAGTAAGATAGATTAATTTTTAATATCATATAATGAGTTGAGATTGGTTTGTTTGTGACTTTTGTTGATAAGAGTTGAAAATTTTCTTATTCTGCTAAATGTTTATTTACCGTTATTTTAAAGGTTTAGGGTTATGAAAAAGCTCTTATGCTTTCAAAATGTTTTCAATATATATGTTGTCTTGCTTTCTCATTTTCCCTTCATAATTTTCTTTATATTCGTCGTCTTGCATCAACCTTTATCGAGCATCTCCATTATGTATCATAAATCATTCATGATGTTAAAAATTTGTCATCTTTTCAAATTTGTGTTTCTTTAATTTTGTAATTTAATTATACGGTATTAATACTGATATATTATATTCATCCATTAAATAAACTAAATTTGGCTTAAATAAATTTTAGATTCCTAAATATATATATATATATATATATATATATATATATTTTATTTTGAATGCTTAGTAATTTTTTTCTTCAAATTAAATACGTAATAAATTATAAAATTTTGGTTTAAGTTTCTGAAAACAAAATTATTAATTTCTATTTCGTCTCTATTATCATGTTAAATGATTATTGAAATATTTTAAAAATTTTTTTTATCTCTCGAGTTATTTTTGTGTCATAATAGTCTATATATGAAATGGTTATATATTGCTCGAATAGGAACAATGGAATGATTTAATGATATATCATTTTTCAACCCTTGGCACGACAAGTATTTTAGGAGATGTGAAAATAGCTTATATAAAGATGTTCAAGAGTTAAACCGAAATTTTTAGATCCCCAAGAACTCAAAATGAAAAGAATATAGATGAAGAAAATGTGTGGCGGCATGAGCATTCGCGGTCTATCCCCGTTGTTGGCATTTGTCCTAGTAGTACATGTAACCTGATACTCCCCTCCGAATGCGACACGACAGGACCCACCACACCCCTCTCCTATGGCGGCTATTCTTTTCTTTCTTCCACTCTTTTTTTTTCCGAGTAATCACTCAACCCACGTTGAATCTCGAATCTCGATCTCACTCCTCAAACTCTCTCACCTTAGACCCTACTAGAGCATGACTTCAGCGCACACGTGTACATATAATTGCTTTCCTGTGATAGTTCTAACAAAGACAAATCTGGAGCCATTTTCTAAAACTACAAACACTATTATTAATTGCTACTCCATCCAACTCATTATTCTTTTGACCAAACATCATTGGTCACTGCTATATTATGTGCATATTTTATTATATCCGCCGACGGTCACGACAAAATCCATCTTTGAATTTCTCCTACGGATCCAAATTCACCATTAATTCATTCCCCGGCTGCCTCATCTTTAAGTCGTTGGTCTTTGTTGAAATTAAATACAGCACGCGAGAATTGTTGCCCACAATCATAAAAATCCATAAATATATACAAGTACTTAATAGGTCATAACATAACAGATGGTATATAACTATATATATCTTCATCGTCAATTAGTTTCTGATCACAATTCTATCATAATACTGCACTCTTAACTAGAAAGCAGAAAAGCAAAAGCACTTTTATTAAATTTTGACGACGTTCTCATCATGGAAGCCTATTCTAGTTCTTTTTCCTCATCCAACTCTTCTTACTTGACCCAAAACCCTGATGAATCGAAGAGGCTGAAGCTAGTGTACCCTATTCAGTCTCACATTTCCTGGCTCCATTCCGTGAGGAAGCCATTGGCAAAGCCCAGGAAGAAGGGACCAGTGGCACCGATGCCACCAACACCGGCGAAAGTGTACAAAGTAGACGCTATAAACTTCCAAGACGTGGTTCAGCAGCTCACAGGTGCACCCGAGCACAAGCCCCAGCCACCTCAGAAGCAGCTTCTTCAGAGCAATATCGTCGCACGTGCTGGCACTTCAATTGGCGTTCCTAATGTGCCCCCCAAGCAAAATGAGCCAAGCGAAGACATTAGTACTAAATGGTACCAGGATTTGGACTTTGGAATGAATTTGCTCTCCCCAACTTCTTATAACACCTTCTGTTTATTTCCTCTTTTGAGCCCAAGAGATGTCACCAGTTTGGAACCGGGGAAGGTTCTCTAGGACTTTTATGATCACTAATTTCTGCAGACCATTCTATATGCTATTGATGTGTACTTCTATTCCATTATCTACTTCATTTTTTTTTTGGTTGTTAATCTGCTATTACAGTTACATCATCCATCTTCAACCTTCAAATTTTTTGGTCAAATGCCAACAGTAACTAACTGCTGCCGTCCCTTTAATGTGATCTTCTTTACCTTGATTTTCTTTATATCTCTTTTGTTTCATCCAAAATGTTCTGTCTTTATTACTTTCAAAGCAAAGCAATTAGCTGGCTTGTTCTAATATAATTGCTTGTTCGATAGATAAAGTGTTTCTGTGGGTTTGACCAAAAGTTATTCTAAACGACTATATTAGAATTTAATAATTGAAATTAACTTGCAAGTGAAGGCATAATAATGAGACTTATGTCTGGTTAAATTCTGCAGTATTTCTTGGGTATCAAATTACTGAAGATATTTTATGTCCAATTACGCAGTGAGTTTAGCAAATGACTATATTGTTTGGATAAGTAATATGGATTCAAATAATGTTTGAATGTGCACTTAATTTAAGTGTGGGAATTTTGTAAAATAGGATAATACTTGCCTGTAATACTGATTCAAGATAAACATATCTTAGCTAAAAGTTGAGTTTTGGTAATAGTAATAAACACTGATATCAACATTATTTTATTTTATATTTATATAAATTAGTTGACAAAAAGATAAGCTTATCCATTATCATTGTTTTAGTCCATTTCTAGTTTCGTATTTTCATCAAACCCAAATTTTGCATCATTGGTTTAAAGTTTACCTACAAATAATTTTAGTTTAAATTTAATTAAGTTGAATTAGATGCTCTACAGAATATCTCTATCCTTAGACGACATACTTCTTTAAAAAATTGAATTATATAAGTTTTTTCATTTTAAATGTTTAATATATTTTAAAAAAGATACTTAGCGTAAAATTGTGATGGACTGATATTTAATGCGTCAATTTTGAAAAGAAATACTATTACATAATATATATTGCCCACAGCAGATTAGAGTGAAGGTTTCCTATGAATTATCCATACACATACTCATTTATGATTCCTATTCATATGAATTGATTCTTATACAATGAATAAAAGAAAAGATAGTCCGTGTACAGCACCAGTCCGGTTACTAGTATATTTACAATTGATCATCATCTCACATGAAGGGAATAATATGTACAATGGTTATGTTTCAAAGAATAACTGTGGATTAAAGCATCTCAATATCTAATGGGGCGGAAATTAGTGGAGAGGTACTCAAGCTGAGACCATAGCATGCTTCCAAGAGAAAGTTTTGGTCTAACTTGTGAACTCATGGTTTCATGCATGCTACTTCTACTGGATGATGATTGAGGTTTAGGGACCCTGTAGGGTGAGATGTAATTTGCAATAACGGAGCCACCAGTTTCTCTTCTCACCAACTCTGCTATATTTGGGTTCACATCTTGACCCGAACAATTTGTAAGATAGAATGATCCTATTGCTGTCTCACCTTCTACTCCTATATCCACCTTTGTTATTGATAATCCATTCTCACGAATTACACGTGTCACCTTTGAGAGCAGTCCACTTCTGTTTTCAGCCCGAATGTCCACCTTCAATCCCTGTTCCAACACAACTTCATGTTTTACTACTTCCGTTATATTTTGTCAAGAAAAATAGCGATCACAATCGCCAAAACAATGTCACTCAAGACAGACAAATAAATAAACAAAACCTTTGGAGTACCATACATGCGAGACTCTGCGCTCTATGGCAGCGATTAAACACAGGGTGAGCTTTTGTCTCTCGCTTTCATTGTCCAAATTCAAACTACCTTTTGGTCTTACGAAGTACTCCTGCGTCACACGACAGCAAAATTCTATATATTATTTCAGTGCACTTAGTTCCTTTAAGCATAACACATTGAGTGTAACTGTGTATGCATGTTTTGTCCAATAAAAAAAGAAGTACCTGGTCGGCCATGGAGGTGTTGGAGCTAACAGCGGCGTGAAACACCTCGTACTGCATGTCGGTGAGGACGCAGACAGTGTCGAAAAGAAGCTTAGGGCGGTCCCTGCTCCTCACGTTCACCACCCAGTACCTTTTCTCTGCGTACCTACCCACCGACACCTCTATCCCCTCACGTCCATTCTTATCCTTCTCGCCGTGGCACGCGCCGCAACTCTCGTAGTCTCCGTCGGCGTACATCATCTGGTGGAGTCGCCGCTCCGTATGGTGGCGCCCACCGGAGAAGCTCCTCAGCCTCAGCCTCGCTCTTTTCCTCTCCTCTTCCCCGTGTCGGGCCTTGACAACCTTCTGGATCTCGTCCTGCACTTGGGCCAAACTTTTGGCGGGCCCTAGTTCGTCTGCATCCTCCAGATGGATAATGCAGGCCGCCCTTTCGTTGTGGGTCCAGCCCCTTGCTGAACTGACGTTGAAGCCCAGGCCCAGTAGAACAGCTGATATATCTGAAAACAGGCCCGGTTGGTCCCTCATGGTCAACTCTATGGCAAAGTTTGACGCTCTCGATCGTGGCGGTTGAGTGCAACTTTGCAGCTCTATGTCGTTTGAAATTCCTATGCTGCTTCTAGCCTCACACAGTGCCTATAAAATCACTTCCGTTTAGATTAATCGTATAACTTAGTCCATAAAATTATTATTATTTTTATATATAAGAAATCATTGAATTGGTTTGATATATTCTCAAAATATTATCAGTCGAAATTGAAAAAATTATTATGACAAAAGTAAATTACACAATGATCATTTTTGAAGCATTAAAAAAATTAAGAATTTGTACATACATAGGAATTAAATAAAATTTTGAAAGTAGAAACACAGAAGCGTGGTGACCTGCTGAATGTGATGGACGAGGCCTTTGTCAGTAAGCTTGTGTCCAACCTGATCGGTCACGTGGAACGCTGCAAAGTTCAGTCAACAGTGACCCGTCAAGAAGAGGCTATATTTCATTAATGCTTACATTATATACAACTATATTAAAAATGAAAAATTTAATCTTATAAATTATGGTTCACAAATAAACTAATACAGGTTGTTCGTTAGTCTTTCATATTGTAAAATGAAATTAAGTTAATCTTTAAGTTTAAGTGTCAGGGCCTAAATTTTGTAGTAATTATCAATAATAATAATAATAATAATAATTATTATTATTATTATTATTATTATTATTAGAAGTACTTTTATCATTTTTTGGGTAACATATCTTAGGAAAATGCATCCACTCACACATTGCACTATTACCACTGCCGTGATAGATTCCCCTACGTGTTTATTCTTTTAAGGAGACTATAAAAAAAGAGAGAAATCTTCTGTTTCAAAGTTTCAAGGAATACAAAAAGTGATATAACTTTTGTTAATAGTTCTTAATTCGCCCTTGTAATATATACCATGATCAACAATTATTTATTTCCTTGAATTGAGGAAGAGAATGTATCTCTTCGTATTGTTTGAACCTACTAAATTTCTGTTCTCCCGTTTCTCTCTCAGCATGTTTTGAATGAGACATAGTTATTTTTAAAAATTAAATATGGCATAATAAAATAGATTGCTTTCAGTAAAAAGAATATAAAAATAAATAAAATTTTATAAATGTATAAGAGTAATTATTTAAATTAAATAATTTCAAATCTAATTTAAAAATGTAAAAATTATTCATATTATTCTTCTTTTCATATTTATGTCATTTCCTCCAGATCTTTTTCTTTAGTTTGGTCTCTTCATTATTGAAAATCATAGCCTAATCAAAATTAAAATGTTATTTAAATCAAAGTCAAAAAAATCACTAGTTAGATTATTCTTTTTAACTAATGTTGGTGAATCTAATTATTTTTTTAACTAGTTATATTATTTCTCAATTAATATTATTGTATGGCTAATGTTGATAGGAATTTTTTTTTTAGGATGATGATATTTTGGCATCACTATTCATCTTTGACACCATTTAACACTAATTTATATTATTATTTTATTCATATATAATATTTTATTAATAAAATACAGTGTCAAATAAGAGTATAAGTGAATAGTGATGTCAAACTAACATTTTTCTTTATTTAAATGTCAACTATATTTTTTCATTCATTACTCTATTGGTTATTTATTAATATATGTTTGCAAATATTATTTTCCATTCATATTAATGCTATTTTTGTAACGTGCAAAAAATACATAATATAATATAATATCAAGATATTATATTATTATTCAGTAACTTTGTGAAATTTATAAATAAAAGAATTTGGTAGTTCATTTTCATAAAATAATTTCTATTTTTTCTATATTATTTTTAAGACAAATAGATTGAAATTTGACAGTTTTTAAATCTAGAAGAAGAAGCCGTAGGAATCTAATAAAGAAGCAAAGAACTCTACCCAACCATATTTGTGAACAATTAAGTGTATGTTTAATATTTCTAAAAAACATTATGAAAAAGATTTCTAGATTCTAAAGATTTTCTAGATAGAATTTTATATATAGGGTAATGTTGTCCATAATTTTAATATAAAAGGAGACTAAGGTTTGGGTCACAACATTCTTATTCAAGAAAAGGAATCAACAAAATCCATGTTAAGGGAGTTGTCATTTAAAAGATAATAACTATGATGCATTATATGTTTGATTGAGTGTATGATTGTTTGATAATGATTCAGGGACGAGAAACTTGCTTGTTGAGACAAAAATAGAGGTTTTCTTCATGAGAGAGTTTTTTATTGGAGTATGTTCACTCAAGTGAAGAGTTTTTATTTAAGAGATCTTGCTTGCAAAGCAAATTTTTACTTTAGTGAAATTATTTCACTTAAACATAATTAGCGACAAAATTTTACTTTAGCGATATAATTTTTGCTTTAGTGGTGGGATTTTCGTTCAAGAAAAAATAAAATAAAAAAAATCACCTTACTCTTCTACCTATTTTCACTCAAGCAAGAATTTTTCATTCAAGCAAAAATCAATCAAATTTGTTGGGTGTTTTTGGACTTAAGGTGAAGTTGAAGGATCATTGTGTGGTTATACACTCCTATTTTGGAGTAAGTGATGTGAGATCCAATAGAGTCATGTGTTGGTGTCTATAATCTGCTTCTTGAGTGTGAGGTTAAATATAACCAAGAGTTGGTGGCCATAATCTACTAAAAAGTGTTAATAGTCGGAAATGTACAACTGTATTTAGTATCGCGAGCTACTAGAACAGATTCAATGAGATTTTGAATTTCACTAGTAGTCCGATCACGTAGAATAAGGTGTCAGGTGGTGAAGAGTCAATGAGAAATACATGAAGCTTGAGAGTACAATGAGGTAGACTAAATTGGAGTAGGGTTGGCACTAGTTTTACCTTATTGGTAGAGGTCAAGTTACTACTTTGATTGAGAGTATCCCTACCAGAGTACCAGTACACCAGTTGAGTAGCCATTCACAATGTGACTGTTAGTTCTAAGTTCATGATAACCATAGCTTCCAAAAATCATCTAGATTCCATCATGTATAATGTAATTGATATGATGAATATGATTAAGTGCATGTGAATTAATGATAATTACTTAATAATATTTGTATACATATTTATTTAACAAATTTGTTATGTTTTGAAGGATTACTCAACCTATATTTGTTTGACTTGTTATGTTAAATGTAACGAATGTTTTAATAAGTGAGTAGATTAGAAGATGTTCCTACGTTTCTTGAAATAGTTAGTTTTTAAATATGAAATGGGGAAACTTTAGGTTAATATTAACTAGGATGGTTTGACTAGTGTTAGATGAGAGAAATTTGTTAGGATTTAGATTGAAAAGTAGGCCAAACAAATGCTAACTAATGACATTGAAAATAATCATCATCAATGTTATCTTAAATAATTATATTCCATATTAGGTGAAAAAAGAATATAACAACTCATATCAATTTAGAAAGGTCCTTGTTTTTACATTAACTGAAAAACTTTAGCCAAAAAATAATTTCAACAAACATCGACTAAATATTACCGACTGATATTTTTTTTAATTATTCAATATATTTAATATTACAATAAACTTTACATTTAATAATAATTAAAATATTATATAAGAAAGTAAAATTGATTCCTTTTATCTAAATAAAACATTTAAACGATGAAATTATTCAAAATATAAGTAATTAAATTTTAGTATATTTAAACTTCTTCAAAATATTGAAATGGAAATGGTATAGGATTGTAGCAGGCAAATAACAACAAAAAAAAGTGCCGAGACTGTGTTAAGTGAGGCATATACTGACCATCCATTAACCATCCACCATCAGAAGAAATGTATGATTTGGAAATGACGAGATCAAGCTCTGTCAACACCTGCACCATCTCCAATAATATCCCATACCTGTTTGCGCTGTCAATCTGTTTCACAACATCCTACACCAATTAATATGAACCAAAAATAACGATTCCTTCAAGTACCTGTGAGCAACACTTATTCTATAACATGTAAAATTTGCAGCTTCTACATGGTTCAAGTATCTTGCTACACTGCATTCTAATATATTGAAAGGAAGCTTAGGCTGAGAAATCTCCATCTTGGATATGTATTATGCTCAGTGATTCACATCAATATTACTATTAGGGTTTAAATTCTGTGGCCGAAAACGGCGGGGCTCAATACATTCAAATTCAACTATAATGAATAAGCCTAACTCATAAGACTGATATGATGATGTGATTTAGCATAGGTAATTAAATCTAACCTTCACCACTGTGCAGTTTCTGCAGGAATCGTTGTCTATACAAACCCTGCTCATATAAAACAAGAAACATATGTAAAATACAAGAGAGTTTTATAAATAAGATAGTTATTTTTCTTTGAAGTGTTTGCCTATACGTTCACCTAAACAGTAATATTGAATTCATTAATATATAATCCATATTATGATCCAGATGAATTAAAAATAAGCAAGTAGGAACAAGAAGATGATGAGATGTTCATAAAAGGTACCTGGGTAGATGGATTCTTTCCATGAGTGATTCAATCTCCCTGTCGATGCGAGCTTGGTAAATTATCTCCATCTTACACAACGAACAGGGCTTTCAGTTGGAGTTTCGTTGAATATTTGTTCGACTATTTATCTGGGAGTTGTGCATATATCTATAGAGATTCCCAGGCCTTAGTTAGGAACGTTCAAACTCTAAAACGTACGCATGGCGAAGAAAGCGCGTACAGATAAAAACAGCATGAGATAACGTGGCCATAATGGAGCGCTGTTTTTCTTGTTTTCTAAGTGATCACACAGAAACCCAAAAAGCAAGAAAAATGATATATAATCATTAAGATTGGAACCTTGCCGTCTTAGAATTACCCTTTGACTTCGAAAAACAATCAAAAGAGCAAGAAATTAAACCGATGGCTTATAAATAATATACACAGCATTAATTTATACTAACTATTGTAGGAAACTTCACCTGATGAAAAATCTGCAGGGTCCATTAGGAGGCGGGGATAGTAGGAAGATGGTGCGAATGCCAAATCTTTGTATTCTATGTTAGGGAGCTTCTTACGTGTAAATTTAGAAATTGATGTTGCACATATGTATTTACTATTTGGCAGTGGAATGGAACCGAAACATTCGGGGAGAATAGAGCATGTATGAGTTATTGGCACGCACATGAAACATCAGCGTATTTGTATGTGCCAATGATGGAAAACCTCAAAGAAAAGTACTGCATAACTTCGGCACTATCATGTTTTTGTTACGCTAACATCATCCTCATCATCACTATTTATAAAAATGAAACAAATCTTCGTAACCAAAATATACCTATAATTAGTCTTCGCCGATTTTGATGGATTTTAATTATTTGAGATCTATCTCTCTCGGATTTGCACACATCAGCAAAATTTACAAAAGGTACGTTACACATGTTGAAAACGTGGCAGCAGTCTTGGTAAATTGTAAATGCAGAAGAGTTTGTGGAGGCTTAGTTTGTTCCTTCACAACAATTTATGTAAAGACGTGGTTGAGAATCTATTTCGCGAAAATGTGGCGGCGTGTGCGTAGTATCATCTGGTCTCGCTGACTGTCTAAGCGACAGCTTATGAATGCTAACTGTTTCTTCTTTACTTTGGTTCTTGTTCTTGTTGCTGTCAGTAACTCAGTCACACACCATAAACCCATACTCTAGTGGTTGCATAGATTCATGAATAAGATTTTACACATTAACTAATCAAAAATCTCAACCATAATTATTATAGAACACAATCAACCTATCTGGTGATTAATTTATTAGTTTATTGTCTATTTTTTAATTTAAAAATTATGTTTTAACAAGTTTAATTCTTATGAACGACTAAAATAAAATCTTCTATGTTATTAATCAATCAAAAGTTTCCATATGTATAACTTTAAGCTAGTTATTATAAAAGACAATACACTTATTATATATAACTATTTGTAATTGAATGATGGTAAAATTGTTTCATGCTATTAGTATTTTTTTTTCTAATTTAACCTTTAATTCGACAAAATAGGTTATGCATTGTGATCCAAACCCATTTTACATTATTATTTGATTCTAAACATATATTTGCTAATTTTTATAATAATTACTTCGGAATCATACAAAAATTATTTTTTATTGGTTGATAGTTTGAAATTGTTTTACACTATGCATGCATAACCATTAGATTCTTCCACTATACTTCCTCGAGTTTCAAATATAAGGAAAACTGATTCTTACTAATTAAGAAAAATAGTTATGATATTTAATTATACTAATTTAATTTAAAAATAAATAATTTCCTAAGTGATCTCTTTTTACAACGTGATAAATCAAGAATAAAAGAGACATTGAAAATAAAAATTTAATTAAATTAATGACATTTAAGAGATAGTATATCGTGAAATAAGATAAGTCTTATGAAATAAGGTAAAATTATTTGAGGCATGCTTATATTTGAAATTTGCTAACAGTCAAAATAGTTTTTTTTTTTTTTATATTCGAATTAGATGTTGTATATTATACATATTTGTTTTTAGACGATAAAAGTACTTAAATATATTTTTTATAATTTTTTATAATTTATTCTGCAGAATAACCTCTAACAAAATTTAACTTTTACATTAATAATTATTTCACTAATACTGTAAAATATTTTTACACTATGATCTAGTTAGACGGATTAAGTACAACCTTTATGGGAGTGGCGCAGTTATTTCTTCTGCTGTGTAGGTTTTCCCTGTGAATAGTATGCTTCATGGTTCGGTGTAGAACAACAAAGATCTGGGTTTTGCATTCTGCACCCCATGAATTTCAACCTGCACCCCCATAAGGGGATAAAATGATAAAGATGTTCTAAAAAAAATATATCCTGCACTGCACATTTTAGAATATATTTTTGGATGTAGAATATACATTTTGGAATATAATGATACATTTTGAATTGTATTTTGGAAGATAATTTTATTTTGGGTTGCATATTCTGAAAAGTATTTTTATTTTTATTTTTAAATATAATTTCATCCTAAAATAATAAAGTTAATTTTTAGGTATGATATTATATTTTTTAGAGACCAATATAATGATATTTTTTATTTATATATTTGAGTACTAAATGAGTTTCTATATGTTTGGTTGTTGAATTGGATTCAATAAAATTAGTTTTTATGTAATTGGTAGCTAAATTAGTTTTTATATAATTAGTTTATATTTAGAATCTAAATTAGTCTCTAATTAAATTAGTGACTAATTTTATCATTTTAAAGATTAATAAATTAGTTTTTTAAAATCAATTTTTCTTGTAGGGGGATGTAGGTTTAAATTCTTCGGGTACAGAATGCAAAACCCCAACTATCATAATTGCTGATTTTCAATGGATTCATCGGAGCTGAAGTTGAGTGATTATGCATGCAAATGGAAGAAGTGAATTTTCCAACTAGCTGGTGTTAGGTTTACTTGGTAGAGAGGAGACTGGGATTTCCAGGTAATAGTCGTTGCTATTCATCTTGATAAGACCACGGACATCAATACATTTGATGGATTATTTTATGGGCTAACCAACCTAAAACGTGAAACTCAAGTAGCAAGCATGATTGCATGTTGGTTTCTGTTTGTAATGCTCTTGAGGATATCTTTGTCAAAACATCATATCTAGTATTGACAAGAAGGTTGATACTTTGATAGTGTACATACTAAAAGGTTGATACTTTTATACTGTATATACTGAAATACAACTTTTTGAAACTCAAATAAATTATTATTATAATGTTATATAATATTATAATATTTTATTAAATAAAATTAGTGTTAAATAGATATAATTAATGATATCAAAATATAATTTTTCTGATGACAAGCTAAAATAGCCTCATGTTTAACTTCTCCTATGTCCATCGTAGAAAAGGTTCGGAATTAACATACCAAACTGTCTCCAATGTAAACTCAAAATTCACACTGTGAAAAAAAGAAAAAGAACGAGTGGTATGCACTATTGATTTGGAAGAGCACTCATAGGAGGAAGAAAACGTGTAAGTCGAATCAAAATGAGAAGGGAATAGTTATTATATATACTTTAGCAGTCACAAGAAGGGAAATGGGGCGTAACAGTAGTTATGTGTTACTTCCCTCTAACCTCCTTGCTTGGTCAATAATTTCTCGTATTACACAGCCATCTCTTTCTTTATAAATGCATTCCTTTTTACATTGAACCATTAGATCACGTATAGTGATATCTGTTTCCGTTTACTGTTATACACTTTAAGAATCCAACCATAGAAATTTGCCTAGTTTAGTTATGCAGATTTTATTGTACTAAAATATTTTAGTAGCCACAGATCTTAACCACTGCATACATATCTTCAATCTTTATGCTTATTAGGTATCAAAGAATCAGCATACTTCTCTTTACTGCTAGTTGTGTTAGAGATATCAGTAAATCAATTAGTTTGCTTTTGGAGAGAAACTTGTGTATAAAGTGAGGATCAATTGTACAAGACACTTTTTAATCACGTTTAGTTTATCGACAAGTTTTACTTACTGACTGCCAAAATACTTAATAGAAGCTCCCTCCCTTACCTAGTAGGACAAGGCAATGCTGTTGTCTAATCCTCAATCAAAAATGCTTCTGTTTCCATATGATAATTCATTAGATCAGCAAACCTATTTTCCATGACGAGTTAATAGAGTAACCGGATTCATGACAACTATGCTTCATGATATAACTCACTGCAAGCTAGAATGCTAATAACTAGACTTCCTTTTTTATCTTGTAGCGTAATAGGCACCAAACAATGGACTAGATAATCAAGAAAAACAACGGGGAAAATAGAGTTCCATGTATGAGTTGTATAAAATAAAAGGAATCGGTATAGAAATAGAGGAACCCGGTTACTAACTTAGTTACAAAATTTGTAGTTGCGGTCAAGGAACAAATGGTTTTATTTGAGTATAACGATTTTACATTGATGGCAAGTGCAATAATATAAATGCTTGGAACTCAATGGTAGCTGAAAAATGAATTATACAGTGAATTTCTACAAATCTAGCTTGACAGAAAAAGACAGGGAAAGAGAACCAAAACTAACTCCCCACATTGGAAAGAGTAAAGGGTTCAGACTGCTTCAACAACAAAAATCCCTTGCAATGTTAATGCAGTGACTCTTTCAAGATTAAATTCAGATGTGGCCTTTCAATCCTTATCTTTAGTCCAAAGAAAGAGAAAAAATTATGATGTTGTTACTTGATGGTGAATTCAGTTGGGGTTGAGTTCTCCTTAGTAGCAGCTGCAGATGTCTCTTCCTGTTGCTTCTTTTTCCAATACTCATCAAGTGGGGGTCCAAATATTGCCTTCCCAGAAACAACACCAATACTGCATAGGCATACAAAATCTTGCTACATAACTAACAAATTCAAAAATCTTCAAACAGATTTTAATTTGATCGGGTTCTCGGTGCTAAAATCCCTACAAAATATGTGCTTCTAAGTTTTAGTAACCCTAAATTGATTTTATATTATAGATAAATCACAAGGGCCATGGTGAACAAGATCAATAACTTGAGCATATAATATTGGCAAACAAATTGGGGCATGTATTTGTAGAGCGAAATTGCAATAGGGGGAGAGAAAAGAAAAACTTACATGACTGCACCGATTACCATAGGGAAGGAAAGAAACTTGCTTCGCCGGAACATCGTTAAAGATCAAAATATGTTTGCAGGCGATGTCTGTCTCAAATCGCAGGGCAACAAAATGGAGATGTTAAGGCACACATGCTCCATAGGCCTCAACCCACAAAGTAATTGGAGACTAGAAGCCCATATAACATTTGGGCCAAAGCCCATATGATTAGAATGAGCTGATCCAACAAATGCTACATTTCACTTTTTTTTTTGTTTAAATTCCTTTGTTCATAATGCTGCTTTAAGTGCACAAATTTTGGAATTAAAATCTACATGCAGTTATAATTCTGCTTCCTTAATTTCAGGACACAACATCTAAGATATCAATGAATGTATCTTAAACCCTTAAAATGCAATCCTTAGTCAATGATTGCCTTTGATTTTGATGAGCATAAGTTTCTAAAGACAGAGGAAAGGGCCATTGAATATCAGATTTGTATTCTTGTATCATCATTTCGAACTTGACTCAAACCAATTTGACAACCAGGACCAGAGAAGATCTGAAGCCAAATTCAATTTTCGAGTTGAAGCTAATAGTTTTTTTTATCAAAAGTTCAAGCTAATCGTTGAAAGCATTAACTAATTTTGACAGAATTCAGCGCCTTAGTGGTGTAAAGGAGTTACTCAATACTTGAGGTTTAGATTTGATTGTTGAAAAACTCGTTTAAATGTAATCTTCTTATTTGAATGAGTAAATTCAAGCTTAAGATTAACTTGTTTAAAGTACGAATTATGAATGCGATCTGTTTTATTCTTCTATGGTTTGATTATTTTATTAATCTTTTATTGGACTGACTTTTAAATATATGCCAATGAAGATTACTTCAAGGAATGTACAAAAAAGGGAGACATGAGAAAAAGATCAAATTTCAATGATAAATATTGTCAATCTCCATCATCATTGTTCTAGCAGCTCCGGTGTCAAAAAAGGCGATTACCTTAATTGGTACATCGTATCTGGTTGGAAGAATGTAGACTTCAATATTTGGTGATGGTGGTGTCTCAGTATAGAACTGTT
>Ga0099824_1001235_pt1 | contig 35206 bp, 14 predicted proteins | sample SiratrowhiteBW_FD_76837 | JGI IMG/M metagenome (GOLD analysis project Ga0099824, IMG submission 76837) | Root nodule microbial communities of legume samples collected from California, USA - Siratro white BW | ecosystem: Host-associated > Plants > Roots > Nodule | place: USA: California... | reverse complement strand
AGTGCATTGTCTAAGGATCGGGTGAACGATTGATATCCTGACTCTACTAGTAGTATGAATCAAATAGACGATTATTACTAGGTGGTGAGAGTCGAAGGAGGTCTGAACTGGGTGACTGCAGCTCGAAATATAGCTAGTCAGAAAAGTCTCAGGGGGACTAACCCTGTCATACATGATTGATGATTCATTGGTGTGGATGCTGTGTGGGTTCACAGCGTATGACAGGTGCATATCTCGAGGTCTATTCAATGCACGAGTCTTCCGGAAGTAAAGTCAAGTTTATAGTGTGTTAGTGCCTTATATTGTGATGGTGCATGTATTGAATGAAAGACTTGAGTAGTGTTAATATTTGTGTTTGAATTGAAATACTCAAGTATTATTAAAATTTTGATTAGCTTACCCTTTTCTTTGGTTGTATTGTGTTTGATTTTCTATCTGTGATGATCGCGTCTTAACACGGGAGCAGATAATACTGGAGATGGATCTTTGGGAGATCATCTAGGTTGAAGGATGCTGTTAGAAATAGTGCATTATTTTAAAGAAAAAACTTGTATATGATATTGTAAATATGTTTTGAAATTTCAGTTTAGCTTTATTATGTAATTTTGATGTATGTTAACTATGGAATACTGTAAGATACACATGATGATAATACTTTAGTTGTAATAGTAGAGGCTTTAATTTTGTGGGGTGTTACACTAACTATATATATATAGAGAGAGAGAGATGACGGTTTTGTACTTAAATTTCTTACAACTTTGTTTTTGATTTTTATTTAAAAAATATGACTGCTGTAGGTGTGATATGTTGATTGAAGTTGGACATACTTATTAATTAATTGAACATCTTTTAAATATATATTTATAAATTTCACTCAATTTACATGTAATTAAAATGTCAAAAACAATTATCGAAAAAATTGCACTATAGAGATTTTCGAAATTTGAAAGAAGAAATAAAAAATATTTAAACCTAAACTTTTATATTCTAAATTGATTGTTTTGAAATACTTTTGAAAATCTACTTTTTCTAATCACTTCATTAAAAAATAATGGTATAAAAAACTTCTAAAAGAATATATATATTCTTTATTTGATCTACACTTGATATTGACACCACTATTACAAAATATTGACTTTACCAACATTTTATTTTTGTTTTTTTTTTTTTTAAAGACATTGTTTTGAAAGTTCAGAAGTGGAAAAATTATACAGATTTATTAATACATACTTTGTATGTAAATAAGATATTCCATAATTTCCCGCTAGATTAGTCCTTATGAGGTGGAGAGATCGATAAAAATGGTATAACCTGTGTAAAGAAGAAAATATTTTTTTTAAATTAAAAAGAAATTGTAAAAAGTAATAATCTAATAGAAAATCAAAAGGTTAAAAGTAGTAGCTTCAACTCTTGATTGTGTTATTATGCAAATATATCTTCTGATTCACCCATGTAAACTTTTGATGTGTTATATCTTGTGTCAATCTTGTCAACTTCTAGCTTTAATTTTTTTTGCATAATTCTGGACAACCAATGATATCTAAACGTTCAAGATTTGTGAGGTGATGCATGTTATCAGGTAGTGACAACAGATTTGGACAATTGGCGATTGCAAGTACTTTGAGACAAATTAGAGTTGGTAGCCAATCGGGAAGCTCCTCAAGATTCATGCAACCTTCAATAGCTAAGGTTTGTAAAGAGTTTGCAGATCCTTGAAACCACTGAGGCAGCGTGACCAGTTGTGGCAAGCCTTCAAGACAAACAATCTTTAACCTTGAATCTGGGATTTGGCTTCCAAGACCCATTGACAATTCCAACTTGTCGCACTGAGATATAATCAAAACCTTTAAATTTGTAATGACGTGAAACGATACCGACTTTAGACTTTTACAGTCATATAAAGACAATATTTGAAGAGTGGGTAATAGTATTCCTTTGAACAATGACTCCAAATTATCACAGTGAGAAAAATATAAATTTTCTAAAGAAGTCAAACATGCAATCCCTTTTTCTGGAAAATCAAGTTGTCTGCTGGTTATAATAAGGTTCCGAAGGCTGATTAGATTTTCTATTCCTTTAGGTAATTTTTGTAGCTTTTTACATCCTGAGAGATTCAGTGTTTCCAAATTTTGAAGTTTGCAGACTGAATCAGGGAGTCGCTCAAGTTTCTCACTAGCGTGGAGATTAAGATATCTTAAATGTTTCAACTTTCCGATGTAGGGAGGAAGACTATCGTATTTAGAATATCGTAAGTCTAAGGCCCTCAAGTATTTGCATCTTGACACCAATGAATTCAAGAAAACTTCATTGTTCATTCCTTTAGGAAAACTCACACTTCTCAGACCTGTGAGATGAAAAGCTTGAGCAAGCAAATTATTTTCCACAAATGCTAAATATTGGGCATTCTCAGATATTTTTGGATTGCGGAGATCTATTCTTTCAAACTCACCTTCTGCAATATAAGTTGCAAAGTCATGCACCAAATCATGTATCTTAAATAAGCAATCGCTCCCCAAGTCAAGATAATCTGAAAGAAAAGATCTTGACCATAGTTCATGCAAAAGCCGATAGGCAACATCAATCATTGATTCACCTTCCTTTGGCGCTGGAAGAAAACCAAGTGCTCCCCATAGGGTAGAAATTTGAGAACAAATAATTTCATCGTCCTCTGGGAAAAGGGAGAAAGAAACAAAACATGGTTTTAGATACGAAGGCAGCTGATCGTAACTTAGTTTGAGAGCAGGAAAAATGCCTTTTTCATTCTGTTTTAAATTCCAAATCTCATTGTCTCTTATAGACTCCCACTCTTTCTTATCAACCCTTGAGAACAGTGAACTCCCCACCGTTTTCACTGCCAACGGTAAGCCTCCACATTTCTTTACAATTTCTTTCCCAATCTCCAATAGTTCTGTATGCTTTTTCTCATCTCCACCTTCAAAAGCAGATTTCACAAATAGAGAAAGAGAATCCTCTTCAGAGAGGCATTCCAGAAGGTACGAATTTGAGGATTTAGTGCGCATCATGGCAGCTGTTGTATGACTACGAGTAGTCACTAGGATTTTACTCCCTTCAACATCCGATTCTATTATTTCCTTCAACTCATTCCATCTTGTACGATCTTCATTCCAAACGTCATCCAACACAAGCAAGAACTTCTGACCTTCAAGTGTATTTCTCAAACAATTTTGAAGTTGTTCCGTCTCAAAATTATTGAAGTTTTCCCTAGTTGGGTTTGGAGCAGAATTGAGGATTTTAATGAGCACATCTCTAAGTTCAAAACCATTAGAGACACAGACCCACATCTTCAACGGAAAACATGCATCAATGTTGGTGTCATTGAAGACCAACTTAGCAAGTGTGGTTTTTCCCAAGCCTCCCATTCCCACAATGGGAATAACAGGAAAACTTTGGTGATGACCATCTTGCATCAAAAGTTTTACTATTTCATTCTGGTCATGTTCCCTTCCTGTGACATTGGAAGGTTTAACATGAGAATGAGTCATTTCCCTCACGTGCACGACACGTGTATCTTGGTGAATGATTTGAAGGTCAAACATGGTTCTTTGAGTTGCAAGTTTGACCAGCCTGTTGTTGATATTTTGAATGTAATGGGCCATTCTAAGACGATAAAGAAGAGGATTACTTGTTGAGAAGAAACGGCCTACCTTCCTTGAGTAGCTACCATAGGTGTTGACAACGTGTTTTCGCAAGGCTTCGCACTCAAAATCATCGACAATGTCTTCAGCATCAGAAAACACACGCTTGACCTGTCTCAGCCATTCGCTCAGCGCACTGCTCTTGAGATTCTTTTGCTCAGCATCTAAGAGCACAGATCTGATGAGTGCCATAGTTGATTTCATCTCTTGTAGATCGCGGTGCACACCAAACGCCAAAGAAGCTTCCTGAACGGCATCGGAAGCGAGCTTCCCTAGGAACGATTCTGCGAAGCTGAAAAGAAGTGATTCGGCCATTATGTTGTTTAGGGAGAGGAGAATGCAATTGTAGTGTAGTGAATGTGTAGCTAGATTGTAGGTGTTCGGCACATTTTATTGGCGCACACACAAAAAGACAAAAAAAAAAAATAACTGCAACTTGACATAAAATTAATTGTATTCGCTGGACCCGCACTGAGAAAAGTTATTTTCACACTCTTTTTTCCCCTTACGTCCCTTTCTCAAAACAAAATAATAATAAATATTAAATTAAGTTATTTAATTAAAATATAAATTAAATTACTAAATATAAAACTAATATAAACCGTCGGTTTAACATGATAGTATAAATTTAAGTGATTGCTAAATAGTTATTACTCTCCTAGATTTCCACTATGGCTAGAATCGCGCATTATTGCTTCCACTATTTTTTTAATTCTATAATATTAGAGTAAATATAACTTTTGTATTAATACTAAAAAAATAAATATATTACTATGTCAAATTTATAATTAACTATGCTGAGATCATTCGTTCATTTTTTCCTGAATAGATATTATGATGCAAAGATAAGAATTTGTATCAAATTTACTAAGTGTTTATACACACTTTGTACACATTCTATCAACAAGATTTACTAATCATTAATGTTACAATGATGGTAATTAAAATTTTGTCCTTATAACTCCAAAACATTTCTACAACTGAACAGGATATAAGCACAATTTTATTACACCTTTTAATAGTAAAATAAGTTTCATTTTTTCGTATTCACTTAAGAACTTTTTCAATAATGATATGGTTACTTTTATATAAAGTATTAATGACTCGTAATGGAATTTGATGTGAAGGATCTTAGAACTATTAGAAAGATACTGTGAATTGAGATTACCAAATAACATAGTTTGATATAACTATTATGTGAATTGAGATTCAAATAACATAGTTTGAAGTGTCTAGATCTGTATGTGTCTCAAGATATTTATCTAAAAAAAATTCTTGACAAGTTTGAAATAATAAACTTGTTTCTTATTATAAGTTAAGTACTCAACAATCTTCTAAAACGGTTGAGGAACAAAACTGTGGAAATTGTATTTGATAAACATAGTTGATTTTATAACGTATGCAATAATTTACATTTATCCAAATATAACTTAAATATTAATTTCATACCAAATTTTTATATTCAAGTATAAGTTTAAATCTAACATTAAATAAAAATGAAAAAAATAAACAATATATAGAAACCTCGTATATTCACTGTTTTAAAATTAATTATTGTTTCATTATCGGTATGTTTCTCCTAAATTTTTGTACCAAAATCATATAATAGTATATATAGTGGACGTAGAACTTATCTGGGTGTGTTTACTTTGGTGAGCTGGTTCTCATAGCATACCCGTCATCATCAAAGATAAATGGAGTAAAAGGGTTTTAAAACAAGATTGTAAATCAAAAATTAATATTGTACATATTTACATGTGATTGATTCCGTGTGCAAATAAACACCCCAACAACCAATCTAATAGACTACAAAAATCATTATTCGGGGTATTTGATCCAGTCAAATTCATGAGTACAAGTGGGCAGTGCATAAAAAAATTATTATGTGGCGCCATATTTGACCCCATTTTATAAATAGTATTGTTTTTTACTGACGAATTGGCTCTGGATTATAAAGATTTGATATTTCTCTTGAAATCATTGAAAATATAGTATGGTGGACATCTTGTTTTTGAGAAATTTCATGGAACCCAAACAAAGGTACAGAGTAACAACAAATAACTAATTTGCATTTGGGTGTAGTGTCTTGAGCGTAATGTCTGTCTTTCTATGATCGTATCTCAACCTTACAAAGATGCATGTAATGAAGCATCTTGTTGACTTTCATAAATCAACTGGTGCAGCCTCAAGACCTTTGAACAAAGAATGATTTTCATATCCAAGGTAACCAAAACAGGTATACGTAACATCACCACCCCACCAATTTTTATCTTGAAAAATGTAATTTTGCTACTTGCAGAGCTCTCCAATATTGACTAGACTTTTCACAGATATACATCATAATGAAAAGATATTATTTAGAACAAAACCATTCATTCTTGTGTACCTGAAGTCATGGCCGAATCACTCATTTTCGCGGTTGCAGAGTCACTTATAGTGAAGCTCGCTTCTCGAGCTGTGGAACAAGCTTCTTTGGTGTTGGGGGTGTACCAAGACCTACAACAGATCAAAAAGACCATGGCACTCATCAAAGCTTTCCTGTTAGACGCTGAACAGAAGAGGCAGCAGAACAATGCCTTGAGTGAGTGGCTAAGACAGATTCGGCAGGTGTTCGCCCACGCCGAAGACATAGTTGACAACTTTGAGTGCGAAGTGTTACGGAAGCACGTTGTCAGCACTCATGGCAGCTTCTCCAGGAAGGTATGTCGTTTTCTTTCAACTAGTAATCCTGTGCTTTACCGTTTTAGAATCGGGCGTGAGATAAAAGACATCAATAAGCAGTTAGAGAAGGTTGCAGCTTATGGGCACATGTTTGGTCTTCAAAGCAGTGACAACGATACACGAGTTGTGCATGCGAGGGAAATGACTCATTCACATGTAAATGTCTCAAATGTGGTCGGGAGAGAACATGATAAGCAGAAGATAATAGAGCTTTTGCTGCAGGATGGTCATGACAGAAGTGTGTCAGTAGTTTCCATTGTGGGATTTGGAGGCTTGGGAAAGACCACGCTCGCAAAGGTAGTGTTCAATGACACCAAGGTTGAGGAATGTTTTCCGTTGAAGTTGTGGGTGTGTGTCTCTAATGATTTTGAACTTAGGAATGTGCTTATTAAGATCCTAAATTCTGCTCCCAACCCCACCAATGATAAGTTCAAAAATTTAGAGACAGACCAACTTCAAAATCGTTTGAGAAATACCCTTCAATGTCAGAAGTTCTTGCTCGTCTTAGACGACGTATGGAACGAAAATCGTGTTAAATGGGATGAGTTGAAGGAAATCATAGACATGGTAGGTGATGAAGGGAGTAAAATCTTGGTGACTACTCGTAATCACTCAATAGATGCCATGATGCGCACTAGATCTTCTAATTCTTACATTCTAAAAGGCCTTTCTGAGGGGGATTCCTTGTCTCTGTTTGTCAAATCGGCTTTTGATGGTGGAGAAGGGAAAAATCATCCAGAGTTGATGGAGATTGGGAGACAAATTGTGAGAAAATGTGGAGGAATACCATTGGCAGTGAGAACTTTAGGAAGTTCATTATTCTCAAGGGTTGATAAGAAAGAGTGGGAGAATATAAGAGACAATGAGATTTGGAACTTAAAACAAAATGAAAATGACTTATTGCCTGCTCTTGAATTAAGCTACGATCAACTACCTTCGCATTTGAAACGATGTTTTGCTTGCTTCTCTCTTGCCTCCAAGGACATTGATGTTTCTAGTTCTTACGTTGCTGTGCTGTGGGATGCACTTGGTTTTCTTTCCCCACCGAAGGAAAATGAAACAACACGTGATGTTGCTAATGCATATCTGCGTGAGCTATGGTCAAGATCTTTTCTCACAGATTTTCTTGACATGGGGAGCACATGCAGATTCAAATTACATGATTTAGTCCGTGATCTTGCAGTGTACGTTGCCAAAGGTGAGTTTCAAATATTGTATCCCAACAGTACAAGTATATCTGAGCATGCCCAACACTTGTCATTCATTGAAAATGATATGCTTGGACAAGATCTCCTTCCCATTGGTGTAAGAACTATAATTTTTCCCATGGAAGCTACTAATGATGTTTTCTTGAATACGTTGGTGTTTAGGTGCAAATACCTCAGAGTTCTAGACTTGAGTTATTCTAAATACGAGAGTTTGCCTAGCTGCATTGGAAAGTTGAAACATTTAAGATATCTCAATCTTTCAGGTAATCAAACACTTAAGGGACTCCCGGATTCAGTATGCAAGCTCCAGAATTTGCAAACTTTGGACCTCAGAGGTTGCATAAAGGTACAGAAACTGCCCAAAGGAATAAGAAAGTTAATCAGCCTTCGACGGCTGCTTGTAACCACTAGGCAACCAGATTTCCCAGACAAAGAGATTTCAAATTTGGCTTCTATAGAAACATTAGAACTCTATTCTTGTGACAATTTGGAGTCACTGTTCCAAGCTATACAACCTAGTAGTCTTAAGTTTTTGCATCTTTCTGGTTGTGGGGCTTTGAGGTCTCTGTCCTTTCATGTCATTGCAAATTTAGAGAGTTTAGTTATCTTCAAATGCAGTAAGATGGAATTGTCAATGGGCCTTAGCAACCTTAATTCCATTCCTGATTCAAGGTTAAAATTACTTGTTCTTCAAAGTTTGCCACAGTTGGTCACTTTGCCTGAGTGGTTGCTAGGGTCTGTGAACACACTGCATTCCTTGCTAATTGTTGACTGCAACAATCTTGAGGAGCTTCCTGAGTGGCTGTCAAATTTGACCTGTCTCAAACTGCTTATAATTGAACATTGTCCAAGGTTGATCTCACTCCCTGATAGCACGCATCACCTCCGAAACCTTGAACATTTGGAAATTAATGATTGTCCTGAATTATGCAAAAGATGTCAGCCAGGAGTTGGACTGGATTGGCAGAAAATATCCCACATCAAACAAGTTATCATTGGTGAACCAGAAGAGTAGAAGGAACTCTTGGATAACACAGTCAAACAGTTTAAGGTAAGGTATTAACTTCGCTTTTGACAACTTTCTTGTTCTATTTTGAAAGAAAGGAATTTTCTGCTGTACATATAACTTGTAATCATCTATCTCTAAGCGAAAAGACAAAAACATATAATCATCTGGAAATATTTTCTTGCATATTTTCGGACAATACTCTAACCTTGCTTTTTTTCCCTCTGTTAATAATTTGTAGCTGTGATTTTGTATGTGATCTTGTCCACATCCCCAACAGCTAGGCAACGATATATAACAATGGCTGCATTTCAGATCCGCACAGATTTTGATGGAAAGCTCTTTTCTTGATGATGGGCTATCTCTTTATGTGCAAGTAAGAATTTTATTCTTGAAGAAAATATAATTTTGACATGAAAATTTACAGTCATGCATAAATACTTTACTAAAATCTAAAAAATGAAATGACTTTTCAAACTCAAGATTACATATTATCAGAACAGCCACAAAATTGAAAACATACATTGCAGAAGCAACCAAGAAAGTGACTACATTCATTTCTTGATATCATCTTTGCCATCTGCGAGAGTATGAGCAGCAAATCAGTTGAAATAAACATGAAGGAAACACATTTCTTGGAAAAGAAATTCTGTAAAATATTGCCAAAAAGAAAGATGTTATAGTAAATGATAAGCAAATAAAACTTTAATGATTAAAATTGGGATTAGAGATCACTGCATGATTCTTCTAATTAGAATCTCCTTCTTCCTAATTCTTATAATTAAACAGCTGAACCTACATGTTTTTCTTGTCTTGAGAAGCTTCTAAAATTTGACCTACAATCTCATGCAGATTTCTTGCTCATCTACACTCACATTTTCTCAATGAAAGAACTCAGTCTGCCATTCCTGCATAAACGCTTGTATATCTGATAATGATTTTTTATCATGCAGTCTTCACCAGTTGCATACTTTGGAAGCCACTATTGTGAAAAGGATTTTTAATGTGGGATATTTTATACTTTCTATATTAGTTATAGAATTGATATAGATTTAGTTGACACAAAAATGTTTAGATTTTAAGTGTGTGGGTTTTATAGAATGTCCACGAGTTTCATGTATAGTTATAAATATTTTACAATGTCCACGAGTGATGAAGATGATCTTATAGATGATCTCATAATAACATAAATTTGAAGACATTTTTTTCATTTTGAATTATTTAATTATTATTATCACTATTTTATAAACATTTATGTTTTGTAATTTAGACTTATCTATTTAGTGTACTTTGAATTTATATAATAATAACATTATGTACTACTAAACTTAGTTATATTAAAATTATAAAAAAAATTAATTAATTATGATATTAAAACATTGAATTAATATGATATTATGTTTTTTTAGTAAACTTTTAATCTACCAAATAACTCCCGCTAATTGGTAATAATGGTTATAACAACATTAGTAATCCTAACAATGATAGTGTTAAAAAGAATGACAAAATTCGTAATAGAACATAACTGTCAACTGTCATGACGATAATATCTAAGATCGAAGTATTGATATTATCATCATAATAGAAATGCCAATCTATAAATATCATTTGTGAAATAATAATAATAATATTATATATATATATATATATATATATATATATATATACACGTGTGCTTGAGATTAAATTACAACTTATTAAATATTAATGGCTTTATATAAAAAAGAAAATTTTATTAATTAAGTTATAACTTTATATTATCTTTAAAGTTTAGAGTAAATTTTATCAAAATTCAATAATAATAATAATAATAATTAATCATATAATTTATATTTTAAAATGCATACGTGAAGTTAAAATAGTTTTAGATTAATATAAGTTTCTATATAAGTAGTATATGCGAAAAATATTCAATTAAACATTGAACTTTGAGGGGACGGAATCCAATTAAAAAAATTATTATAGTCGTTGTGATCGTTAGTAGAAAAAATACACAATGAGATGAAGCAAAATAGCACCATTCATGCTGCAATTGTTACTGGCCCTGATGGGTTTATACAAAAATGGAGAAAGAATCTATTTATAATCCATTAAGCTTGAGTTGTAGAACTTAAGGCATGTTCGTAGATACCTTAATTTTCTCCTAATCACACAATTTTTTATCTTGCATGCATTCTGTTGCAATGGGAGAGAAGAAGCCTTAATGCAAAAGTAAACTACCCCACCTCACTTCCCTTCTTTGACCCTTTTAGATATTCTATCAAATTTCCCTTCCCAAATGTTTCTCATTGCCAAAAAGGGTTCCTACCTCACCTCAAAAGGTTACCATTATTAACAAACAACACCTCATTGATCATTTCTCATTGTCACCAAGGGTAATGCTTGTCTATCTCATTTTCACATATTCAACTGTAGAAATGAGGTTCTTAGAATTGAAGAATTTATAGAATATGTTATCTTAACTATGGGAGGTTTGAAGGCCTCTAAGATAGCACTTGTGAGAAAGAAGGTTTGGGTTCTATTTTGTATACGTAGCAAAGGGTTGAAGGGTTCCAAATTAGAACTGGTGAGATAAAATGTTCTTTTCTTTATGTTTATGAATTTCTTTGATTGATCAAACTGCTCGATTCCTAAAAAAAATTATTGTGTTCTGTAAAATTATTTCATTTTCTATATATATGACAGGGCATCAAATTGAACAGAATGTATTGTACACAAACCTAAATTTTGAACAGCATGAAAAGTGATTATAACCATAATTTCAAACCCTTTTAAATGGAAATACATATCTATGAGTAATTCCAAAAAAATCTGATTGTATAATAGGTTCAACTCAATAATGTATGTTAAGACAAATTTTAATATTATATTAAGAAATAAGTTTAAATTTAATTCAATTTTATAAAATTATTATTATTATTTTTAATTATATATTGTAAATTGACTTTATTTTAATATATATGATATTATACTCGCTTTCTTATTATTCTTTTTCATGTTCATGAGTGCATGAGATGCTTTGTATAAAAACGGATTTAAATTATATATATGTATTCAAAATATTTTTGCTGTAATTTTTAATTTTAATCCACTAGATTTACATGTAGACATCGTGATTTTTAATGCAAAAATAATATAGAATATTAAAGAAAAATATCTGAAAAATATTAATTTTGTTGTACATGAAAAATTGTTTAGTGGTATTTGCAAAACTAATATGCAATATTTTGATGCAGTTAGGATCATTTTACTTGAATACTTTTTATTTTCATTCAATAATTTAACTTTCTAAATGTTAAATTCAGGCAACTGAGATATCAATGTCAAAGCTTGCCCTTGAGTTTTTATAGATTATGCATAAATGGTTTTTTAGATCATGGTTTTGTTACAAATATTTGTTTTGCTATATATTTGGTTTTGATGTTAAATATTTGCAGCTGAAGTTCAACAATGGCGCATTCATCTACGAACTCAATTTCAAGATATATAGGTTTAGAAGGAAGCAACTAATTTATTTGAAGAGGAATTCATCTTTCATTTGAATCTTGGGTAAGCAAAAGCTCTATTTCATAAACCTCACCATACTCTCATAATAATATGTGATTATTGTAGTAATTCTCTCACATAATTAGGGAAGTTTTGGTGTTATTTCTTAAGTTGGTAAATACGATATATCTTGCAAAACAGTGAAAAGGAATAATTGTGTAATTGTTTAACCCTATGCAGAAGTTTCAATATTATATCAAAAGATTAAAGCAAATTATATCAAAAGATGTGAAAACAAATAAGCAAACAAAGTAAAAGGAAAATATTATTGAATCAAAATTCACTAAACTTACTAAATTATAATCTTTTTCAGTAATACATGTGATTACTTTCATTTCCTATGTTATTGAAGTTGTTGATCTAATTGATTATCAAATCCTTAATTATTGGAGTTTAACTTTTTTTTAATAATCACCCATTCCTATGTGATATCATCAAAGAGAATCAGTATTAAAAATATAATAACTAATGAGTCAAATTGTATTCTAGAAATCTGATTAATTAAGTAATTCATCATTTCAAATCAAGATCGAAATTATGGTTTTTCAATCAATCTTTAAAATCTGAGATCAAGTTTTGATTTTCCAAATCTTCCCAACATTAAGAACAGAAATAAATCACTAACATACATGAAGGGAGAAAATTATGAGTTGTAGTTTCATTATATTTGATTCTAATAAAAAATGTTTGGAAGACAATCAACGAAGATTACACATCAAAGAAAAAGAAAGAAAATGCTTTGAATAATTGTTTTCTAGCCTCCACAGATACCTCTTCTTCCAGTTCTCACTCCGCAATTTTCGCTCTTGGATTATCCTCTAATAGATGCCTTAATCTTCAAGTAGAAACTTATTTATAATTGCTATTTCAGAATAGGGGAGATAAACTTTCATAAGCTTCACTTAGTAAATTGTGATTCACTAAGCGAATATTAAAAAGTGAAAATGCCTAGAACAAACTCATTTTATCAAGTTTCTATTTCACTAAGTCAATTTTGATTTATTCAACGACTTGTCTTTTTCCATGCATTTGATTTCCTTACTCTTTTTTTTCCTACATTTGTTAAGAGAAATTGATTCTCTTGCAATCTTTTCCATCTTAGTTTGTTGCCCATTCTTCCTTGTATTTAGTCAAATAAATTTGAATTTGGTCAGAGAATATACTTGTTAGAAAAATTTCAAATTGTTAAATTCAATCCATAATACTTTATATTTATTTAATCCAAATCCAAATTTTTAATTTCTAAATCCAATTTATTTAATTAGATTTGTATTAGATTTAAATTGAATAATTTTTTTTTTGAATTTTAAAGTCCAAGATCAACGTGGTTATATGTTATATCAAGTTAGAAAATGGTGGGTCAGGTCAGACCCAAATAAAGTAGCATTTAGTTAGGTTCAAGTCGATTCAAGTAACTCAAACACATATCAAGTCAAGTTGACTCGTGAAAAGGTCAAGTTAATTTAATACAGACTTATGTAGAATAGAGTCAACCTAAGCCCAGGTCAAGTTGATTCAACCTCGACTCTACTTGGACCAATATCAAGTAGAGTCGGCTTAGGCCTAGGTTGAGTCACTCGACCTAGGTCGAGTCCAATCAAAGACAACTTAGGCTCAAGTACAACTCTAACCTTGGTTGAGCAAAGTCAACTCGAGCCTAGGTCAACTTGAGTCAGCTCAGGCGCTGGTTGAGTCAAGTCGATTAGGTCAAAGTCAAGTCAGCCCAGGCCTAGATCAAGTCGAGTGGCCCCAAGTTCAATTTGAGGCTAGTCGACCCAGGCCTAGGTCGAATCGAGTCAGCCTAAGCCCAAGTCGAGCTAAGTCAGTCTGCCTAGTTAGAGTTGAGTGAGCCTAGGCGCAGGTCGAGTTGAGTGGGGCTAAGCCCAAGTTAAGTTAAGTGGGCTTGGGGACAAGTTAAGCCAAGTCTACCTAAGCACAGTTCGAATCGAGTCGGCCCAGATCTAGGTCGTGTCGAGTTAGAGTCGACTCGGGCTCAAGTCCAACTCGGACTCAAAGCAAGTTAGAGTCAGTCTGAGCTCAAGTCTAGCTCAAGCACAGGTCTAGTAGAGTTGACCTAGGCCCAAGTAAAGCCGAGTCGATCTAGGCCCAGGATGAGTCAAGTCTAGTCAGACTCGGCCTGCTTAAGTCTAGTCAGAGTAAGCTCGTGCTCAAGTTCAGCCCAATTCCTCATTGAGCCAAGTCGGTTTGGGCCCAGGTCTAAACTAATAGGGTCAAGTTTGGTCATGTCGAGTTAGGCCGTTATTGGCTTGCAACATTGAACCTTCACAGCATCAAGGCCAAGTCAAATCGTGTTGGACCGATCCCATGTCAACACGAGACAAGGTGAGCCCATGTTCAATCGAGTTGGGCTAAGTCCAAGTCGAGTCGGGCCTAAGTGAGAGCAAGATCAACTAGGTCAGGTCAGGCCAAGTCGAGTTGGGCCTATGTTTAGCCCAAACATCAGGCTCACATTAGGTTGGGACCATGTCAAGCTGAGTTGGGTCGATCCTATGTTGGTCAAGTTGAGTCAACTTGTTCTTAGGTTGAGCAAAGTTGGCTTATTCCCAGGTCTCACTGATTCAGCCTGGCCTCATAGTCAATCTAGTTGTGTTGGGCCTAGGTCAAGTTGAATCCAATGGAGATTAAGTTAGGTCGGACCCAGATCCAGCCGAGTGCAATTAAGTCCAGGTCAAGTAAAGCTCAAATGGGATTAAGACAGACCAAGCAAGTAAAGGTGGGCAAGTGTTGGACTAATCATCTTGTCTGTACCATGTAGAGACAAATTATACACACACACATTGTCCTTATCTTCATGCATGTCCTCATCTTTATATCCATCATCATTCTTATATCCTTCTCTATTTTAAATTACTATAACACTTTTTATCCATAATATTATAACTCTTCTTTTTGTTTTCACTACACAATTTTTTTTATTCTCTCAATTGTTCAAAGTTACAAAATTCACTTCGATATTCAAGACATTTCCGGTTTTATCACAACCTTAATTACATAATTTTTTTTCTTTTGTGTGATTTTGTTTAAATGATATATTACGTTTGAAGAAATCTCAATTTCATTTACTCAAATAATTTTTAAGACACACATTTTATTAATATTCCTTTTCAATATATATTTGTTTTTTTATTTTTCACATTGAATATTTGACTCTCAAATTCATTTGAAGTATTCAATCTTATAAATTTTTTATTTACTCGTTAACATAAAAGGTTTATCTTTTTCTCTTCTCATTAATCTTTACTTTCTTTTTATTTGACGAATTTTGTTTTTTTTTTTTATAAAAAAATTCATCCTATTTAATAGTTCGATCGATCAATATGGATAAAGTTTACTTATATTTTTAAGATATTTTTCTTTTTATCACAACCTTGATTGTACTTATTATTTCTTCATGCGATATCTTTCAAACATTATATTGAATTTTAAGAAATACAATACTTAATTTGATCGAACATTAATTTTATTATTTTTTTATAACTATTTGATATTTATTTAATTTTTATTTGATACTATGTGATATTTAAATAATTATATTTTTTTCTAATATTTGATATTAAAAAAGAAAAAAATATTTTTAGTATTAAATTATTAATTATATGATATTTACTTTGTTATGATTTTACAGTATAGGAATGGATAAACAAAATGTCACATCTGCCCCACCCTATTAACAAATTCATTCATTTTTTTTTAAACAGTCATAACTTCATTCATATTTAAAAATATTTTAAATATTTTTACTCTTTATTTAAATTTAATAAATATTTGCTGATAACCATTAATAACAGTAAATAGATATAAAATTCAAGAATAATCACTTAACACATACATGATTAATGTAATATAAATCTTTGGAATTTGGGTAAAATAAATATCTTAGAGAAAAAAAATGAAATATCCAGATCCAAAAGTCACTTGTAAAATTAGAGATGTTCTTTCTGGGATATTACATTACATGTTTGACCAACATTATTAGTCTTCTTTTCCCGTTAAAATAATTAACTGTCACTGTTAAACTTAGAATTAAATTTTTTTTGAGTAATTTCATCATTGAAAAAAATTAAAATACTAAATTGGTCCTCCAATTGACATTTAATTAATTTTCAAATTATAATTTTTAACTATTGCATGATATTGGTATTTCATTCAATAAATAATTTAAAAAAATAGTCCAGATTTCTCACCTTTGCAAAATAAAATTTAGACTTATATAAGTTGTAAGTGTTATGATTTTTTAAATTGAATATCCAACAAAAAAATTCATATAATGAATGGCTTTTCAACAAAAAATGTTTTGTTTAGAATTTTATCATTACAACTTTTCATGAAAATAATAATATGGTCAAATAATTTGTAAACCTAAAGACCACATAACTATTTTGACAGATAATGATAATTACAGCTACGCTAAATAAAACAACATTTTTTTTTCATTGAGAATTCTATATATAAATTTTTTTGTTGGATACTAAATATTTATTTAAATCTAAAATTTATATTTGAAAAAGTTATTTAGTATAATATAGCGTATACATTTACAAGTGTATTTGAAATAGCTTTCCTGTACTGTAATGTGCAAAAGTACTAGTTATAATATAATATTCATCGAACTTAGTATAACCTGGGTTTTATTCAACTGAGGGAGGCTTCTGGGAACTGTGCACCTATCAGATACAACCTGTTCATCATTTTATGTTGATTTTCCTTTTCACAATAATATAATACGTAACATGATTTGATTTGCTCCTTTGCTTCATGAAACTGCTTCATTTACTGGCTGATCTGTGGGAGAAAAACATGGGGTCATGAAAGCCTTTAATTCAATCTCTTTTAGCTGTGATATATTCACAATTTTATCTTTCGTGTCAAAGTGGTGTTGATTGATAATCCAATTCCTCATTATGTGCTCTTTTACTGTTCCCAGTTTTCATTGGTTGTTGGTTGATCAATTACTGAATACTAGAAGAAAGGTGGTAAACTTCTGTAAGCGAATTTTTGAGAGAAAGTTGTTCTCAAGAACCATGCCCCTTTTAATGTTATTTTCTGGCATAAGGTATTTCTTTTTTCAATTCAACAGTGATTCTTTATATCTGCACTGTTTTATGACTTTGATTCAACTTGGATGAAGATGAAGTTTTCCTTGTTTTACTAGTTGTGGTAGATATTAAATTCATGATATTATGCTACCAGGAATTCTCTGGCAGATGATGAACTAGGCTTGGAAATACTGCATATTTCACTCCCTACTACTCTGGCTTTGGCAGCAGATCCTATTGCTTCTCTAATTGATACTGCATTCATCGGCCACATAGGTTTGATTTACATTTTCCTACAAAACTGTCACACTTATACAGTTAACTTTTGTGAATATTTATGATGTTTGGTTCTGACTAATAATGCTACCTGTTTGGGGATTTTGGCTTTTCATATGCACAAGTGGTGTCTAAAGTCCAGTTTTAGGCTTACAATAAGATATTGGTTGGAGATTTGACCTTATGAAGTTTCATATTTGAGGAAAAACTTAGGTGCCCATATTGTGAATGCAGATAGAGTATTATGATCCATCCTAGTTGGATAAGGCCTTTGTTTTTTATGTTATATTATGAATGCTGCTGATGAAGAGGACACATGGTAAACAGTGCTGCAACTATGTGAAAGGTCATAATGGTAACATTTTCACCAGTCATAGACTTGAAATCTAGAAAGTAGGACTTGTCCTGGAGATTGAGGGGCCTATAGAAGTGTTACAAATGTAGCTAACTATGTTTATTGTCTTAATACTTCTCTTCTCTTGTGTCCTTGTGTTCATAAATAATCAAAAGCGATGGAACAATGATAACAGCAAAAGACTATCTCATTAGGGATGAAACAATGCTAAATATTTCCATAAACTGTTAGATCTATAGCGTTTACTGTACGAATTACCCTTTCATAATCTTTTAATCCATTTTCCAGTTATTAGCCTGTGATTTTACTGCATTAAGTTATATCATGAAATGCTATTTTGTAGGTCCTGTGGAGCTTGCTGCTGTGGGAGTCTCCATTGCTATTTTCAATCAAATCTCAAAAATTACAATAATTCCACTTGTCAGTGTTACAACCTCTTTGGTTGCTGAGGAAGATGCTGCTGAACAAAATCATCAGTCAGAAAAAGAAATTCTGCTTGAGGAATCTGTTATAAATGAGAGAGTAAAGGTGGATGTACACGACCAAGCAGAGAAAGCTGGTATATATATTTTTCAAGGATAAAAATAGCACTAAATTCCTGAATTTGTATTTTCTGGTTCATTCAATTGAGGCTTTTCTGGTTTACTCTGTAAGTATTAATTTTATTTTTACTTACATTTTGAAGGCAGCACTTTTTCAATAAGTGTTGATGAAAAGGCTACACTTGACCGTGGCAAAGCCTATATTCCATCAGCATCATCAGGAATAGTTATTGGCGGTGTGCTTGGGGTCCTACAAACTCTCTTTCTCATCTTTGCAGCAAAACCAATGTTGAATTACATGGGCGTTGATTCTGTGAGTACTTTCTGGACAAACCAATGAAATGAATCACTTTGGGCTGGCTTAATAATGTGTCTTTTAGTGAGTCATCTTTGGTTTTATTCCCTGACTTTCAAACTATTAGTTATACGTGTGTGTTAGAGATTCCACCTTGATCAAACCTAATATTATAAATTGATTTTGTAAAATTAAGTTAGATTTAAAATTTATTTCCTAATATAATATCAGAGTTATTTAAAGTCTATCTTAACTAGGTCTATCACAATCATATACCTGTTACAATTTTAAAAGTAGGGGACTAAAACCAAAGATGACCCATTTTCCATGTAAAAACACCATTAACCCTTTAATAATTGTTTGAAGTAACTAATTTTTTATTTTTTTGTTTATAGCTTTTGAAGACTTTAAATGACTGTCATATTACTTCTCATGCAGAATTCTCCTATGTTCAAACCAGCACAACAATACTTGACATTGAGATCATTCGGTGCACCAGCAGTTATTATTTCTATGGCAATTCAAGGAGTTTTTCGTGGAATCAAAGATACAAAAACTCCTTTGTATGCTACAGGTACTTCATGTTTTCTTTACATTGGATCAGTATATCTATCCAGTTCACTATGGTGATACTAGATCTATGTTAATTGCTAGTTCATAATGCGATTCTCTTTCAGATAAATCACTTCCTTTAGTGTACAAATTTTTAACATAATCTCCTAACTAAGATGTCCTTTTTCTGGATAAATGATCCCAATCAACAACATTGATGTATGAAAGGGAGAGAAAAAGCTCTGACGTGAAAAGTTGCGTTTAAATTAAAAACAAAGGGACTAATTAGCATTTTTTTTTATATTCTTTATGTTGTTTCATGTGCATCAATTCAAATTTCTTGAATCAGATCTTGATAGAGATTAGAGGATTAGTGGAGATCAATTAAAATTTATTTCTAAACAGAAAATAAGAACTACCTTATTCTCATTCAGTAACTTGTGAAACTTGATTGCAGTAATGGGAGATGCAACAAATATCCTTTTGGATCCATTGCTTATGTTCGTAGCGCGGTTGGGAGTCAGTGGGGCAGCCATTGCCCACATTTTCTCCCAGTGAGTTCAACTTTGAGATCCATTTATTATTAAGGATATATCCCACAGACAAGATATTCCAACTGAAGTCACATTGCACTCTTGTTTCACATTTCACTTACTGGTGACATGATTTAACAGGTACTTAATAGCCATAATGCTATTGTGGAGTTTGATGAAACAAGTTGTTCTTCTGCCTCCGACAATGCAAGACTTTCAATTTGCGAAGATTCTGAAAAATGGTTATGATTTTTACCTATTCCTTCTCTACTTTCAAAATCTCCTGCTTCCTAATTTCTTATAATTAAACAGCTGAACCTGCATGTTATTTTTATCTAAAGAGGCTTTAAAAATTTGATATGCAACATCACTTGTCTTCAGAAACTTACTTGACAGTTCTCGTTTAATAATTCCATCTTTATTGTGTGGACTGCTTTATGTTTATAACGTGAATCTGTTGAGTTATTGAATGTTCCTTTTCTTGGACAAAATAATCACAACAAAAATGGCTTAATTTGAAAAATAATGAGGATCTTGCAATACCTCTTATTACAGTTAACTATAAAATGACAAGAAAAACACAAGCATCCTAATTCTTTGGGCTGTCTGATCTGAATGTTAACAGTTCCCTTTTCGCTTGTCATAAATTTCAGGGAAAGAAACAGTGTTATGGGGATCCTAAACTTTTTTTCCTACAGCTTGAATTTGATCAATTTCTTGAGTGTTCTGTTAATATTTTTTATACATTCTTAAGGACAAGTTTCTAACTCCGTTTTCTTCCCTTGTTGTAGGGTTTCTGTTGTTGGTTAAAGTTGCAGCTGTGACTTTCTGTGTGACCTTGTCTGCATCCCTAGCAGCAAGGAAAGGATCAACAACTATGGCTGCATTTCAAATCTGCTTACAAATTTGGATGGCAACATCTTTGCTTGCTGATGGATTGGCTGTTGCTGGACAAGTATGTAATTGATAATTTGCCCAAAAACCTATTTCAAAAAGTTTCTTTGAAATACCAAAATAAGTACACTATTATCCATACTTGATTTATATTTAAGGAAAAAAAAACATGACAAATGATAGTCCATCACCATACGCATAAATGTTATCAGCAAAAGATTGTGTATTCACCATCATTAAAAAAGTACAAATCTGTCCAAAATCATACTAATTCATCTACTTAACAAACATTACCACTAACACAAGCAAACATAGCTATAACAGTAAAAACAAAGGTAATTTTGAAGAGTTTTACGGTCCGTTAATTTTGCAATTAATTGCATGCATTCCTATGTTCTCCTTATGATATCTATCATCATTCACGTATCAATCTTCACTCCGGAAATTTTTATTTACCAAACGAAAGTTCCTTTCATACATTGAAGTCAATATAGATAATATTTAGATTCTTTTCAGGCTATCATTGCAAGTGAATTTGCTAAAAGGGATTACAAAAAGGTCATCGAATCTGCCTCCCGTGTGCTGCAGGTATTTCAACTTGTTACTTTAATATTTTTATTTAGCTATTCATGCTCTGAATTCACCTGTCTTAAGTAATTTTATTATGCAGCTTGGCTTGATTCTTGGGCTTGTACTCTCAGTCCTCCTTATAAGTCTACTGCCCTTTGGCTCTAAGTTATTTACAAATGACAGCAATGTTCTACAACTTATCAGTATTGGCATTCCAGTAAGTAATATCAATACGATATAAAATAACTAACAATATAATGATTTCCTATTTGCTTATCTGTTTTCCCTCTCTTTTACTTGATGAATACTTGGTCAGTATGTTGCTGCTACTCAACCTATCAATGCTTTGGCATTTGTTTTTGATGGAATCAACTATGGGGCATCAGATTTCACATACTCCGCCTACTCAATGGTAAGTTAATTAGGAAGATTGCTTCTTCTGTAGACTCAAGCAAGTATCTTGGATTGTGTTCATGATTCATTAATACTGATCAGCCTTTTGCCTTTGAAAACAAGGAAAAAGGATATTCTGAATATTGGCCTGCAATCTAATTCTTGTTATCTTTTCCTTTTTCGTAATTTTCACTTTGAAAGAATTATTGCAATGTTCATCCAGCCCCCAACTCCTCCTTTCTGCTGTGAATCAGTTTATTATGGCTTATGTACTTGATATTACTCCCAGATTATGGTGGCATTGGTGAGCATATGTAGTTTATATCTGCTGTCCTCAAGCTTTGGCTTTACTGGTATCTGGATTGCGTTGTCTATTTACATGGCTCTAAGGATATTTGCAGGGTTTTGGAGGTAACTTCTGCTACAAATAAAAGACACCCCCTGAGCAATACTTTTGACATTTTTCTTTCATTTCTTTTGAGACCACTCTTCTTTTCAAACAAAAAGAAATTGAAAAAAATTACTAACATAACAAATTATAACGTTGGATTAAAAGATGTAAACATTTATGAACTTTTTGATATGCAGGATTGGTACTGCATCAGGACCTTGGAGCTTCCTTACTGAAAACTCTAATTGGCTCCAGTAGTTTCATGCGGCTTTTTACCATTATGAGTTTTGGTATTCTGATTCTAACGTGCACAGCAAGCAACATTAAAGAGATACCCCATCATGGAGTACCACTACTTCAGCTATTTCTTCCTCTTCTAGGGGTGGTGGCTCTTTTGAAATGATTGTTATTATTTGAAGTGATTTTTTGCCTCCACATGAATACACGTGTATATATGTATATGAAATACAATGTTTGTGCATAGATGAGATTTTAGGAAAGAAAGAGCAAACTATATCTGTATTTTTAATTGAATATAAAATGTTTTGGTTCTCAATTTGAAGTTCATGAAGTATCTAAATTGTTTATGGATAAGGATGCAAAGAAGTGTTGATCTCATGCTTGGGACTAGATAAGTGATCAAGGGATCTAAGGATCGTTAATTCGTTATGGAATAATCATTTAGTTGAAGAGAATGATTTTGTGTGAATATTCAAAAGATTTTGCATCTGGAGTTTCTTGTGAGTACCCCCGTTCAACTCACATCTATTGGGAAAGTGAAGGAAAGTTTGAACTAAGTCACAGATATAGTTAAAAAATGGTTTTATTCCCAACAAATATTGAAACTATTCTATTCCGGCGTTATTATTTTCAATCCAATGCTATTACTCATCTCATGCAAATCAGAGCCATAAACATTAATATCAAAACCTATTTTTGGCCTAATTGACATGATTATTTTTTTTAGAAAGGTAAAAAATGTTTCATGATTGTTAATGAAGAAAGCATATATACCATAAAACCTAAACACATAATCCTAGCACGGGTGAAAAGAAGAGCAGAAAAGAGAAAGAGAACAATTCTGGATTTTACTGCATAACCACACTTTACTCCAGACTTCAGAAATATCACTTCATCATCATTCTCCAGCATATTATCACGAAAATTTCGTGTATTCAGTGTACTATTAGACGAAATTAAGTTTTAAGTCTACTGTAAAAAAATTATATTTATGTAAATAACATTTTTTTTAAAATTAAAAATTTCCTAAAAACTAATTTAAAAAAAAAAAGATATTATCATCTTCTTATATAAAAATATCTATATGTCAATTTATGATTCAGCTGTCCATCTAAGCAAATAGGGGTGTGCCAGACCAACCCATTGTATTTATGATGCAGCCATTATGAAACTACAGATCATAGACTTGTACGAGTAACTCTCCACCATTGGACTTGTACATCGAAACACTCATATCTAGCCAAAATATCACAACCACTTCTTGGAGCTCTTATTTCTCACATCTTAAACCTCATACACCACTTCTCCTTGCATTCCCTCATATCTCCCAAAACAAAATCATGGCCGAATCACTTCTTTTCAGCTTAGCAGAAACACTCATAGGGAAGCTTGCTTCTGCTGCCCGTTCAAGAAGCTTCTTTGGCGCTTGGTGTGCATAGCCAGCTACAACAGATGAAAGCAACTATGGCACTCATCGGAGCTGTGCTCTTAGATGCTCAGCAAAAGAATTCGCAGAGCAGTGCACTGAGCGAATGGCTGACACAGGTCAAGCACGTGTTTTCTGATGCTGAAGACATTGTCGATGATTTTGAGTGTGAAGCCTTGCGGAAACACGTCGTCAACACCTATGGTGGCTTCTCAGGGAAGGTACGCCGTTACTTGTCAACAAGTAATCCTCTTGTCTATCGTCTTAGAATGGCGCATCACATTCAAGACATCAACACCAGGTTGGCCAAGCTTGCAGATCAAAGCAACATGTTTGGCCTTCAAATCATTCACCATGATACACGTGTCGTGCACGTTAGGGAAATGACTCATTCTCATGTAAACCCTTGCAGTGTCACAGGAAGGGAACATGACAAAAATCAAATAGTAAAACTTTTGGTGGAAGATGGTCTTCACCAAAGTCTTTCTGTTATTCCCATTGTGGGAATGGGAGGCTTGGGAAAACCACACTTGCTAAGTTGGTCTTCAATGACACCAACATTGATCAATGTTTTGCGTTGAAGATGTGGGTGTGTGTTTCTAATGATTTTGAACTTAGGAATGTGCTTGTTAAAATCCTCAACTCTGCACCAAACCCAACTAAGGAAAACTTCAATAACTTTGAGACGGAGCAACTTCAAAATCGTTTGAGAAATACACTTGAAGATAAGAGGTTTTTGCTTGTGTTGGATGACGTGTGGAATGAGGATCGTACAAGATGGGATGAGTTGAAGGAAATAATAGATATAGGTGTTGAAGGGTGTAAAATCTTAGTGACCACTCGTAGCCACTTGACAGCTACCATGATGTGCACCAAATCCTCCAACTCTTACCTTCTAGAACGCCTTTCTGATGAGGATTCCTTCTCTCTATTTGTCAAAACGGCTTTTAAAGAAGGGAAAGAGGAAAGATATCCACAGTTGTTGGAGATTGGGAAAGAAATTGTGAACAAGTGTGGAGGATTACCATTGGCAGTGAAAACTTTAGCCAGTTCACTATTCTCTGTGGTTGACAAAACCAAGTGGGAGTCTATGAGGGACAACAAGATTTGGAATTTGCCACAAAAAGAAAAAGACATTTTGCCTGCTCTTGAAATAAGTTACAATCAACTGCCTTCACATTTGAAACCTTGTTTTGTTTGCTTCTCCCTTTTTTCTGAGGGTTCTGAATTTTCTAGTTTTTATCTTGCTAAGTTGTGGGAGGCACTTGGTTTTCTTCCACAACCAAATGAAAATGAGACAATGGATGATGTTGCCATTCAATTTTTGCATGAGCTATGGTCAAGGTCTTTTCTAACAGATTTCACTGAATTGAGCCATGGTTACAGTTTTAAATTACATGATTTAGTGCATGATCTTGCTATGTATGCTGCCAAAGGTGAGTTTCAAACAATATAGCCCCGCAATTCAAAAATATCTCCCAATGCCCGACATTTAGCATTCATTGAGAATAATTTGCTAGACCGAGCTGTCATTCCCACATGTCTGAGAACTATAATTTTTCCTGATGAAGCTTCCAATGAACCTTTCATGAATACATTGGTGTCAAGGTGCAAATACTTGAGGTTTTTGGAATTAAGTAACTCTAACTACGAGAGTTTACCTCCCTCCATTGGAAAGTTGAAACATTTAAGATTTCTATCTCTCTTTGGGAATAAAAAGCTTAAGGGACTCCCTCCCTCAGTATGCAACCTGCAAAATTTGGAAACTCTGAACTTTAATGGATGCACAGAGCTACAAGAATTGCCCAAAGGGATAAGAAAACTTATCAGCCTACGCCGCCTACATATAACCACAAAGCAACTTCATTTTCCGGACAAAGAAATCGCGAATTTGACTTCTTTAGAGACTTTAACATTCCATTCTTGTGATAATTTGGAGTCATTATTGGAAGGTGTACAACTTTCTAGTCTGAAAAATTTGTCTTTACATGACTGCGGGAATCTAAAGTCTTTGTCCTTTCATGTGATAACAAATTTGGAGAATTTGGTTATCGACAATTGTTGTGAGTGGGAATTGTCAATGGGGTTTGGCTACCAAATCCCTGAGTTAAGGATAAAGTCTCTTGGTCTCAAAAGTTTGCAACAGTTGCTCACTTTGCCTCAGTGGTTGCAAGGATCTGTGAACACACTACATTCCTTGGTAATTGCTGACTGCAACAATCTTAAGGAGCTTCCAGAATGGCTGTCATCTATGATCTGTCTCAAACTGCTTGTAATTGAATACTGTCCATACCTGCAATCACTGCCTGATAACCTCACAAATCTTGAAAATTTACTGATTAATAGCTGTCCTGAATTATGCAAAAGATACCAGCTGGGGGTTGGACAGGATTGCCACAAAATATCTCACATCAAAAAAGTTTTTGTTGGTGAATTGGAAGAGTGATGACAATTCTTTGATAAGAGAAAGTTTAAGGTATTGATTTTTTGTTTTTTTCAGCAGATTTTTGTTTTAGACAACCTTTTTTTCTATTTTGTTTGTTAAGGATGTTGACTGAATTGTTTCTCTCAGTCCGTATAGTATACCACTTTATTGAAAAAATAAATTCCCTTAAGGAATTTTATGAACTTTTGTTTGCAGGAGTGGTACTGGATCAGGACCTTGGAGCTTGGTTAGGGAATGTATGAAATATTGTATATAGCAGCAGTTTTCTTGCAGTTATTTTTCTGTTAAAAAGATTAGTTTGAATATATGAGAATTAGCTGTTATTGATAGTTGTATTTGTACCTTGCTGTGATTGTTTGTTACCAAATATGACAAATAAAACAATTCTGAGAACATTTTATACTTTTTTATTTTCTATCGAATTCAATTACAAGAATCAAACTATAAAACTCTGACATTCAGTAAAAATGAAAAATTTAGGCTACATATTAAAAAAAAAAAAAATCATCATCTTAAAATTTCTAAATTAAAGATTTTGTTGATAACTTATAGGTATTGAATTTTTTCTGTAGAAAAATTATATATATATATATATATATTACAATATCTATATATAATATATAATATTAAAAATATAAATTTAAATATATTTTGAGTGGCTCTAAAATTTTAAAATTAGTAAAATTTTGATTTAGTTATACAAAGTTTCTTTAGTTTTCATCTATGAAAAAGTTGAAATTTTGCTTCCAGGAACAACATGTATGATTAACCTAAGGTCATATTTTTAATCAGAATAATGCTTACTTGTGTCTGACATGCAATGTTAACATTTGATACCTACAAAAATGATTTCTAAATCCTAAAGTAAATGCTATTTTTATTTAGCTAAAAATGAACTTTAGGAATTAAAGTAATAGTTTTATATTTTTAAGGACTAAATTAAATAAAAAAATATTTTATAGAGACTAAAATCAAGATTTTCTCATTTTACAAAGATTAAAATTAATACTTTTACATTTTTAGGGACGAAATACTAAGAAATATTATAAGGAATGAAATCAAAACAAGTTCATTTTATAGAAACTAAAAACATGTTTAAATTTTTGAAATTTATAATATTTTTAATATTAAGATAATGTTATATTTGGAAATCTGAGAACAAATGATAGACTAAAAGGACAATTAAGTATTACTTTTTTTATAAAATATTTGTTATATAATATTTATTTTAAAGATAATTATGTTCTTATTGCTTTTTTATATAAAAAAAAAATTTTATACTCAGTATAATTGCATTCTGTTTTTAACCAATATTTCAGTGTCATTTGTTTTTCATGTTAATAATACCTTTTTTCCAAACTCAGAATTTTCAAATTCAAATTAGTACTATTTCATTTGAAGTTATTATTTGTATATATCTCTTTATTATACATTACAACTTTGTAAAATAAATTAATAATTATTAAAGTAATTATCAAGTGAACCCATTCCACACTCATTAAGAACTTAGGTAGGAGGTCAAAATGTTCTTATAAATAGTTTATACTAAATCCGATGTATAATTTTATTGGATGAATGTAATTTTTTTTTTATAGTGGACCACCTATAAAAGTTTATCATTTCAAAAAATTTAAATATTAAATGTGAATTTATTTTATTTTTTATTCTGAAATGTGGAAAAAATTTAAGCATTATACTTTTTTAAAAAATAAGAACCATTGAATGAATGCAATGGCTAATTAAAATCAGAGAGATTTGAAATAGAAAACGCGAGGATTCCAGTTAACAAAACCACTTGAGCGTTTCTGAAACCAAAACGCGATTCCAGTTCAAATCAAATCAAAGTGCTTCCCATGGCGCATTCGCGTTCCGCTTGGGAATGAACGCTCCTCCCATTCTCGAGAAAACCGTTGGTAACCACAATTCAAAGCCATTTAGGGTTTCGGTGCACTAGAAAACAGCATAGACCATGGACGGTGGTGAAGACCCTTCAGTATTGGCATGGCTTTGGGTCATTGAAGCTCTATCAGCCTGTAAAGAAATCTCGAATTCCACTTTGCAGGGTAAAAAGAACCATACTCGTTTCTTTTCCTTTTAATTTCGCTTTTGATTAAAATTTTCATGATTAATGTGGTTGTTGTTGATGATGACTTAGGTTTGATAGATGCAGCACCTGTGGGGAAGGATAAATTTGGTGAAAATACAAAGGAGATGCTTTCTTTGAGGTGTTTGGAGAAGCTGTCCTCTAGAGTGGTTGACCGTTTAGCTTCTTCTACATCGGATTCCAGAGCTGGATTTGACTTTTCGCGGAGTTGTCAAGATGTCCTTCAGGAAATATTGAATGAGGTAAAACAATTTCAAATTTTAAATGTGCTTTGATATCACAGTAGGAAGTGTTAGAATTGAGTTTGCCTTGGTTTGATTTTGATATAGACAAGGATGGTTGGTTACTGTTGGGTAAAATTGATTTTGCATCTAAATCTTGGTTTGGCTAGAACTAATTAAAGGTAAATTGAGTTAAGGTGAAAAGTTTACGCTTAAGTTATACTTGAAACTTGTTTTTGGGATAAAAATATACAAGCATAAATTACTTAACTTCAAAGTCAATTTTAGCCCAAATCAATTTTGTAAATGTTCACCCAAATACACACTAAATCTCCTTCGATATGTAAATGACAGTTTACTTTCTCTGCATAATGTTGGAAGCTATTTGAACTAATTTGAATACTCATATTGTGTTTCGGTTTGTTTTGAAAAACGTTTCCTGTTTTTATTTGCTGTGTTTATATAAACAATTACATTACTGGCACTTCATTTTTACTTTATTTCTTGTTTAAAGATTTATACTGGAAATAATCAAAACGTGATTTTTGTTGTTTCCAGACTCTAGTATTTTATTTATTTTTTTTATATTTGAAGATGGATATTTATGATTATGCTAATTTTTAAATAAATCTCCCTATTTTCTTTATGTAACATATAAAGCAGACCCCATTATCAAATCTGAAAATGACTGGAGCGGAGCTTTTGAAATCAGATGTTTACCCGTTTATAAATCACAAAAGAGCTGGCACTTTTAAATGTCACTTAGAGCAGGTAATGGAAGTGTCCTTTGAGAACTCTCCTGTTTGAGATTTGTACGTTTTCATCCCAGTTTTTTATGATCTGTTTCTTTTTCTAATCCTGAATAGCTGAGACAAACAATCTTGGAAGGTACTCATCCTCATTATGATTACTTGAAAGAAAGGAGTGGATTATTTCCCCAGAATAACGATTATTCAGTGATTGTAAATGATGTCAAACGTGATGATCATTCAGCTAAGGAAGTTGGGAACTCCGCCAATACAGAAAACGTGGTAGGAAAAGATATCTCAGTGTCCTTAACTTTAGGGAATGGGAATAAATCTTCGAAAGAACACTTGCTTGATAATAATTCTTCACCCTCTAAGAGGAGTAGGGTTTACTCAGCTGACGATTATCTTACAGAACACTTTCATGGAAAGCAAGTCTGTCTAAATGAATGTGATGATTTCTTTAAAACTTCAAAGAGGGTTAAATTGTCTGCATCTACAAGTTTTGAGTCTAAGAAAGAGAAGCCAGATTCTCAACTCAGACAGGAAGTGTCAGAACATTTAACTGAAAGAATTCTTCTAGTTTCTGAACAAGGGGATCTTCATGTAGAATATAATAACAAAGAAACTCTGGGTGGTGGGTCCTCAGAGGATATTCCCAATAGATGCACTGCTTTAAAATTGTGCCGACCTAGCACCCATATTGAAGTCCCCCACGATGAATCAAATATTCCTTTTAATGATGCTTTGACGGTTCAACATACATTTGGTGCTGAAAATTCTCAGCAACTGCTGGTTGAGTCAATTCCGCATGTTGCACTTGAAGATGGAATCCAGAATGAGATTTCTGGAGGTAAACCTAGGTCTAAACATGAAAAAGATTTACAGCTCAAAGATCCAAATGACTCACAGCAACAAATTGCTAATGTTAGAGCTCCAGATCATACTGGGAATGGTTGTGGGGTAAAGAAGTCAGGTGATATTGTGTATCAAGGTGAAAAAGTTAGCGAAATGAAAAAGCTGGCAGAACAAATTCGTTGTTTGAAGTGTAATGAAGGTGATCAATTAACAATTTTTGATTTAAATGTCGTCCAACCAGTGGTTACTGAATGTTGTCTTGGTATGACAACTACCTTTCGAACAAATGATGCTAAGGCAGAACAAAATCAGCAAACAATTAATCTACACCAACCCAAACAGACAGAGCCAGATATTGCAGCTTTAAATCTCTCCCAGGAGCCAGTTGCTTGTGATAAAACTATTGTTGGTGTAGTTAATGGTTGTGGAGCAGAGGTATCAAGTGATAGTGATGTATACCAGAACGAAAAAAAATGTCTTGAAGCAAAAAAGCACAAATTCCTGCGCTCCCACTGCACAGTTGATCAAGATTTCTCAGCAATGAATGAACCAAATGAACAAAATCTTTGCATGAAGTGTAATCAAGGTGGCCAACTACTAGCTTGTAAAACAACTACTTGCCCATTGATGGTGCATGAAAACTGTCTAGGTGCATCTGCACAATTGGATGCAAAAGGCAACTTTTTTTGCCCATTTTGTGCATATTCTCGCACTATTTCAGAATATGATGAAACTAAGAAAAAAGCTTCCTTGGCAAGGAAGGAACTAGCCATCTTTATTAGTAAAGGTAAAATGAGTCCAGCTGCTGAAAGTCTTTTTTGTGAATTTCGTATGCCAGAATTTTTTTCAAGAAAGAGTAGTGAGTGTGAACATATTCATGTCAAAAACAACAAAGATGATCAGTTAACAAGGTGTGAAGACAATACAGAAGATCATGTTGGTGAGCATGCAAATGAAGCCAAAAATCTTCAGTTTGGAAGAAGTCAACAAGAAGCCCCTATATCATGTACCCATTCATCATGCAGAGAAAAGGAAAATGTAAGCAATGGGTCAGTTAAAATTTTAAGAGAAGAGGAAATTGGTGAAATGCGAAACGCAAAGATAATAACTGGTGTTAGAGTTGAAGAAAATGAAGTGCCAACTGACCATGTAGATGGACATGATGGTGACACATATACTAGTGAAAAAACAAATATTGCCCTTGTTAATAAAAGCAATGCTGGATATGAAAGTCCACAAGAAATGACAAAACAGCAAGATATTGATGGAGCGATGGAGCCAGTTTGTGCACATAATACTGGAAAAGAGGAAATGTCTGAAAATGAATGTGAAAAGCATAGTATTTCTAGATACTCCATGAGATACCGTAAACATGAAATGCAGTGGTAAGTTCCTACACTTTCCCTACCATATGTGATTATTAGTACCTGAGTAGTTGGGCTGCTAAGGAGTTCTACCGTATGTGGTGAAGGGAGTTTTAAATAATTTTGGCAACAATATTTTCTTAAGGATGCATTTTTTTTCTTTCTTGACACCATGAATATTTTTTGTGATGTTGTGGGTTCAGTTACATGGATCAAAAGATGGCACTGTATTTTTTCAAAATCAATGGTTTGACTCAACATCTAAAATTTTTGGGCTATCTTCAATTAGATCAGCTCTCTTAACTAGTGCTGTCATTGGGGTCTTTTTTACATGTGTCTAAACTATTTAGGCTCGACACAATTTTACCATCTTTTCCTCGGTAGGTATCACTTTATTAGTGTAGTTTTACTCTCTTTTTTTCTTTTGTTTTTTCTACCGCTGTAGTCCTGTAGAACTCTATATTTGACTGATGTAATCTCTATGTAGTGAGTTGAGTGCTTAAGCTCTAACTGATCTAGTGTATAGAAACTTCTTGTATCTCTGATTCAGTTGGGTTCTAGAATATTTTTCACTTGAGTAGAAATACTTCTTTCAACTATTCTCTAGTTCTATTACACTTCAACTTTCTCTCTAATATCCATTCTCAATCATATGTTTTCTTGTATGAACACTCTTCCAACTTACGACTTGGATAATATGCTCTTGTTGGTCCTTGTTACGACACATTCAGTACTAAAAATAGGTTTGTACTTATATACTTTGTTTTAGCCATATCACAAGTGAATGAGACTAAATTACACTCCCCCTCAACCCCACAAAACTGATGTGTAAGATAAGGTTTGCGAATGTGCCATCCCACTGTAAGATTTCGGCGATGCAAAAATAATTTATGAACTAAATGCTGCCTTATAGTAATAATTACGTTTGAAGGACTGATACTATTGTAGTCATTCTAATTTAAGTGGTTATTTTTGACTGACAGCAAACCCCAGGCAAGCCCGGTATTTCCTAGTAATCAATTGAGACGAAAAAAAATTCCATGGACAGCTGAGGAGGAAGAGATGATAAGGGTATCATTTTTCTTTTTTGCATCACTTCTTCCAAGCAGTATGACTTCACACCTTATAAGTAGCTAATTACATTATGTTTCTCTGTAAGCAACATTCCTCGAACATGTATTTCTTTTGCTTCCACAGCAATTCTTTGATTAAGAACAATCTTAAACTATGATAGAAAGTTAAAGGACGTGGACCCTCCTATGTGTTTCTTTCACCTTGAGTTTTGAGGTTTAATTTATCTCAAGTATATATATATGTGTGTGTGTGCGCACGCGCATGTTTATACATGTATGTATATATGTGTGTACATTTTGGTGTTTTCAGCTGCTGTAATAATTGCTTGTTTTCTCTGTGAAGGAGGGAGTACAGAAGTTTGGTAATGACCGAAAGAAATGGAAAAACATTTTGGCATTTGGTTCTCATGTGTTTGAGAAAGCTGGTAAGCGTCGTACACCACAAGACCTGAAGGATAAATGGAAGAACATGTGCAAAGCTCACTCAAAATCAAAATGAAAGGCTCCATCTCAAGTTCTACTTGAAAGAGTGATCATCTGTCTGCCTCCATTCCTCATTCTCATCTTACTGGCAGCAGTCGAAAATTAGGTAAAATTAGTATTCTCTATACAAGGTCCCAGGTCTACCCAAACTACTTGAAATTTTATATCTTATTAGATCTGGACTGAGCCTGTGTCATTCACTCCCTTGCTGATCCGATGAATTGTCTGTACCGTGTTCTTTCACTTCAGGAGATATTTAGTCCTCTTAAAAAAGATAAAATACTGCCTTAATTCCTCTTATCACATATTATTAATTGATAAAAAGGATAGGACCCATATCTACACAGTATCTATACCAACATATACGGTTCAAACGAGGGTTTTGTTCATAATATCTGGACCTCAAAACACAAGAATTATGGTTTATGGGTCTTTATTTATGGCTGCAAAATTCAGAAGTTAGTAGAAATTGCAGCTTGCTTCTTTGCTAGTCCATAATGTTCTATGAATGAAAATAAAAAATAAAGAGGCATATTGCATTTGCATCAAGATGTTGGTATGGAATATGTATTCACCTTTTGGCTTTTGAATGTGCTCAAATTTCGATATTTACTCAGTATCCTAGGATCATTTTGGTTTACCAGATTAATCTGGTTGAGTCAAGTGTATGACATCTAGTTATCTATGTATGTATGTTGCTTGCTTAACTAATGCATTTCATTTTTTCTTCCCTCGAGAAACTCGGCAAATGATCTTTATGTTGTCACAGCTAGTCTCCTATTACATGTACGGCATCGCCTTTACCCTTACAAGAAAGTTGCACAATCTTTTGCCAAGAAATGAGAAATCGTGGAAGTGGTGCCTTACATGCCATTTAACAACAAGGTGGATCAGCTCTGACCATTTGATTGCCAATAACAATGTTGATTCAGCTCTACCATTTAAAATCAATTGTCGGTGTAAATTTTCACATAAAGTAGTCACTTGTATTATAAGGTTCTTTGTATTATAAGGTTCTAGTGAAAATGTGAAATCTTGATGGTATATCTCTTCATATGTTTTACACAAGTGCTTTATGTGAATTATCTTTTCACTTACAAGTTTGATTTCATTCTGTTCCTCCTCGAATAGTCTATTTCCAATTTGTCTCGTAATCGTATTTATAGTTGTCATACGATTGCCTTCGGCGTTAATTTTACATTACCATCACTTCATTGTAATGTCTATATTCGTTTTCTTTAGTTTTAAGTGGGAAGTTAATGCTTCAATGATAAGAATGTAATTCACAGATGACATAGCTAGAGGTAAATAGAGGAAAAGCATGGGATAAAGGTGAAGTAGGTCTCGAGAATCAGGCTGTGAATAGCAGGAAAACATGTGAAATGTAGCTCGTGATATTGGAAAATGTTGAGGTGGATCTTTCTGATAATCCTTCCCTTAGAGGGCAAATTCAGCTGTTGTATAGTATCCAAAGATGAGTGTCAGAGTTCATTCAAAGCACTCACAGTCACTTGGAAAAACTCTTTCCGCGTATACTGTAGTCACTGCCTCTACATTTAATAACCTTATTTTCTAACTTCCTCATGGGATCAATTATAGATCTTTATTTACAGATCCTTATCTTGTAACATTGCTATTAGTTAAAGATTTTGGAGATGAGAAACTGATTAATTTGTGTATATTGCATAATTCAAGATGGTTCTCCTGCCGAGTGTTTGTAGCGTAGGCCATATGAAGTCTATTTTAAGCTGACACCTAAGACGAACTACTGTTAAAACCCCTTTGAGCTGTCAGTTCAATTTCAAAATCATAAGTTGACCGGTTTTAAACAGTTGATAATCGATCCTACTAAGAACTACGGATGAACACCAAGTTCCTATATGGGATCTTTGCATTTGCTGTTTATTGAAAATGACTAATTAATTGACAGGACCGATACTAAGATATCTGCACTTGCAAGTATTTATTTTTTAGACATATTTAAATATCTTGATTTGTATATAAATTACATTATTCTGACTTGTTTTTTAATATATCCAAACTTTATTTATTTTGGTATGTTAAAATTTGTAGTCTGAATATATGTTGCAGAACACTCATTTTTTTAGTTTGTTTTTTATTATTATCCAAAAAAAATTTTGTACTTTAAACAAATTTTCATTTATTATATATATATATATATATATATATATATATATATATATATATATATATATATATATATGTTTTTTTTTTTTTTTTTTTTTTTTT
>Ga0099824_1001234_pt1 | contig 35219 bp, 23 predicted proteins | sample SiratrowhiteBW_FD_76837 | JGI IMG/M metagenome (GOLD analysis project Ga0099824, IMG submission 76837) | Root nodule microbial communities of legume samples collected from California, USA - Siratro white BW | ecosystem: Host-associated > Plants > Roots > Nodule | place: USA: California... | reverse complement strand
TAAAGTTAAGTTAAAATATTTAAATTTTTAATTAAAATTTTGTTAGTATAATTTTAAAATTAAATATTTTTAATTTTATAATAATATGCGAGTATTAAATTTTTTTTTAGGCCTTGAGACCTAAAGCATCTTAACGTTAAGTTAAAATATTTAAATTTTTAATTAAAATTTTGTTAGTATAATTTTAAAATTAAATATTTTTAATTTTATAATAATATCTGAGTATTAAATTTTTTTGAGGCCTTGAAACCTAAAGCATATTAAATTTTTTTGAGGCCTTGAGACCTAAAGGCCTAAAACATATTAAATTTTTTTGAGGTATTTGAGACCTTAAAGCCTAAAGCGGTTACTTTACTTGCTTGGGGTCTTGAGCCACCCCAACGTTAGGCTAAATAAAAAAAAGTGTAAAGTACAATATTAACCATTTATCGTTTTTAATAAAATATAATAAATTGAGAATAAATTACAATTATGTGTATTTAAGTCTTTGTTGGGTGAAGAAGCTTAATGACTTGAAGTGAAATAAAAGTCAATATTATTTATATTTTCTTTGCATATTTTCTTTCAACGACTCAAGTCTCTTCTTGGTCTTTGGCACTTTCCATATATATACAAATGTAGTGGGTTAGAGAAAAGATAAAGACACGTCAAGGAAAAAAAATGAAAACAATTATTGTTTTTTCTCCCATTCATATCTCTTTATAGTATTATTAAGATTTGGACATGAAAAAGAATGGGTCATCATATATTATTAACGTTTTATCCATGACTAATCTTTATCTTTATTTCTTTTATTACTTTCTGAAAGTTAATGGAATATGTTGCATTTGAATGTGGTCGGATCTTGGGCTGCATTCGTGTGTAAACTTTGGCCCAACTCACGTATGTTACATTACAACAATTAATTTAAGTTTAATGCTTCGAAGATTTCTTATGAAATGTTGACAAATGTCTCTGACAATCAATTGAGAATTTAATTAACCAAAATAAACAGTGAAATGTGCAATCATACTTATCCCATTCAGAAAGATAATAATTTGTTTTTTTTTTTTATTGGCATGATGTACTAAATATAATTATATAAACTGTAGACCTAATATAATATTATTTAAAATTTTCAAATCAATAATTATTAGTTAATCGTGAGTAGAACTACCATAAAAAAACTTTTACATTTTTTACATAATTAAGTTGAATATTTGTACAACATTATAACATTTTGTTTGGAAATGCATCATGAAATGCTACTATGTTAGCACCATTTTAAGACCATTTTTTTTAAAGCCAAGTACTAATCCTCTAAGTAGTTGTTTGTTCGTATGATTATAAGCTTCAAAAATACAAGTTTTGTTGTGGTTAAAGAGTATTACACACGGTTGATCTTAGAATGATATTTTATTTGTTATAATAATTACTTTTAACATTTTGACAGATTTGGAAAAACAATAAAATAATGGTTTCTAAAAGTTAACATTCTTGCTTAAAAAATCTCAATAAAAAATTTAATGTAACCAAAATTTGATCAATTATTTACTCAATAAAAAACAATAAACAGTGATAGTTAGATCACCTAGCAACATCGAGAATAATTTAAATTCACAAAAATGTAAAAATATGTATGTTGTATAAACTAAAGCATAATAAAATTCATGGAGTGCAGTTGTAATAAAACACACATTTTTCTCAAATTCATAATGAAGTTTTGCAGATTTAATATGAGTTACCTTATCTACATCTCTTCACTTGAAAAATTACTCAAGATATTCATAATATGATAGCTTATCCTAATATGTGTATAAATTATTATTATTATTATTATTATTATTATTATTATTATTATTATTATTATTACTAGATGTGTAACTATTTCACTTTTTCATTCATATTATTATTATTATTATTTATATTGGTCTAAGAGAATATACTAGAGGAGTTTTATAAATAAATAAAGTTTAAAGTGTCATGTTAAAACATAATAATTAGTCTCAAAATGATGTTATAATAATAACAGTGCATGATTTAATTGTTTGAATTAAGTTTAAAACTCACACTTTGATGTTTTATACATAAAATGGAATTAATATGATTTTCGGAATGTAAGTTCACAATCAATACCGTGTGGGAGGAATTGATCGCCACATTATTCCACTAAAAGTGTTATTTAAAAAAAATAATAATTAGTCTCAAAACGGCGTTATAATAATATGTAGCAGTAAACTTTAATTTTTGAAATAATATTCAAACATAACCATTTCAATATGTACTTCCTCTCTTCCTAAGTTCCTATAAAATATTAACTTTTTGAAAGAAATTTTATTCCTTTTTAACTGTAAATTTAAAATTTAAGATAGTTTTATTTTCTAATTATATCCTTATTTTAATTTTTATTATGCGTTGAAATTTTTTTACAAAATAAATGAAAAAGAAAAAATAGAGAATTTGTTTAAAATTGCATTGGAAATACAAGGATTGAATGCTTTTAAGCGAAAGAACCTTAAACCCTATTATATAGGAAAATGATGAGAAATATACAAAATATAGTTAATTTTGGACAACAAAAAATTAATATATACTCTACACTTAGGAACAAAAAAGTTATTTCATATAATTTATGAAGAGACATTAAAATTAAATTAAGATACTACTAATATTCTATAGTACCACTTGAGAGACTTAAGACTTAATTATCATTTTTTTAAAGATAGAAGCATTTTAGGTTTGGTAGTTTTTTTTTTTTTAATTTCCATTCCTCTCTTATTTTTTTTCCTTTTTTTAGACTAGATGTCATATGTTGAAGTGATGGTCATGATGAAATTAACAATTTATGTGACATGTTAATTTAGATTTAATGGTAAAAATTTAACAATGAATATAAAAAAAAGGACCATATTTACTTGAAGAAAAAGTTGATTCGGCCAAGAATCCATTAACAGGAGACAGAGATACACAATATAAAAGTCTCAAATTCAACACTGACATTATTCCCTTCACACTAATATTTTATATTAGTTTCAGCGTGTAAAATAAATAAAAATAAAGACTTAGGGAAGACAGTTAAGGAATATGGGCCACATATAAAAAAGAAAAGGAATATTATTAATGGGAATTTGGTTACCCACACACATTATTAACACCCCCTTTCACGTCAAATATGTGATAATAATAAAAGCCACGCAAAAACAATTTGTCGAAGCTTCCAAGAACCGCACCCAAACAGGTCCTTGCAATTCCAACGCGTAGCCTAAGTCACACGCATAGCCACGATTGCGATGTCACTAGTTTACGACCACTGTATGACACAGACACAAAAAGCAAACCTAGGAAAAAAATGGTCACGTACTAAACTATTTCTTTACTCCTACAGAAAAAAAAAATGTTACAAAAACCTTGGTTTTAAAAATAACGTTAAAAATAGTAAAAAAAAATTGAAAAATTATTCATAAGAATTAGGTATTGTGTTGTGGAGTGGAATGAACTGTAATAGATGGAAAACAGAAGAAGCTATGCCTTTTACAACGCAAGAAGATAAAAGGTAGGTGTGATGTGTAAGAAGAAGAAAAGTAAGGAGGAGGGGTAGAATGGTAATAAAAGGTAAGAAGGTGGGCAATTTGATGAGTAGAAGCCTTTAAAAAGGATTGTCTCCATTAGAAGAAGCTACGAACAAGAACATCGATTTTTTCTCTCTCTCTCTTTCTCTGAGATGGGTGAGGTGGGAGAGAAGAGGTATGCGCTGTTGATGTGCGGTGAGGATTCGGAGTACTTGTTGAAGATGCACGGAGGCTGTTACGGCATCTTCGGAAGAGTGTTGGCGGAGGAGGGGGAGAGGTGGGACCTCTACAAGGTGGTGCAGGGACACTTTCCGGAGAACCACCACCTCTCTCTCTACGACGGCTTTGTCATCACCGGAAGCTGCTACGATGCTCATGCCAACGATCCTTGGATTCTTGACCTTCTCCAACTCGTTCTCAAATTGGACACTATGCACAAGAAAATCCTCGGCATTTGCTTCGGCCACCAGGTTCCTACTTCTTTCAATTTCTACTTCCATAATGTTTATGCTTTTCAATTACTTTCTCTCTCCTATGTGTATGCTCTGAATCAATTATTGCTGCTATTATCTCTTCGATTCGCCGTTTTATTTTTAATCTTCGGAAAATGGATCTCCAATAATTTAAGATATGTATTGTTACTTGTTGACGATGTGTTCATTGTATAACTGTCAAATTACCTAAATGGCCATTGTATAGTTTATCTTTTCAAGCAAGATATCTAGTTGAACTTTTTTTATTTTTAGTAAATATCATCGTCAGTTAAATGCATCTTTATAACAAACTGGAATGAACTGTTTCCTTAAAATATTGAATCCATCTGTTTAAAGATTGCATCATTTTATTACCTAAATGGCCATTGTATTCTTTTCCGTTCGATTTACTCATGCAGTAATAAAAATTTTTTAGCCTTTCGAGAAAAGAAACGAATAAGCCGACTTAGAGATTTTAGTACGAGGAAAAAAACAAGTTGGGATACTTATTTCGGAATTGACGTGTGGTTCGGTCTGTGGGAAAGAAAAGTTGTGGATACGATATTTGTGTTCTCTTACGCTGGTCCATAGATGTTGGAAGGTTTGGTGGTCCTATCCACAGCGATCTTTTAACTTACGAGATTAAATTTGGAGTGTCTTATATTAAAGAGATGATCAAGGATTGGTTCTTGTTTGAGTCCTGTAATGTAACTAATACTGCACTGGTCCATTGTCTCTGGCTTCTGCACGTCACATTCCACATGGAGAAATTTCTCAGTGCACCACTCAAATATTGTGTGGAATTACATTCTCTGTTAATAGGATTCTTCTTTTTGGAATTTTTGTGTGGAATTTTGTGCCATGATAATATTCCCTTTTTTCCATGCTCCTAATTTGTCTATTTTGGCCCCACCAAAACAAAGTTTGTGGTCAGGTGTGCCTGCGTTCTGACAAAAGGCAAAATAAAGCCATTTTGTTTTTAAAACCTCTTTAAGAGTCATTTGATTGATGCTTTTCTTTTAATGGTTATAGATAGGGTTGATCCTTTTTTCTTTTTTCATTATTTGATGACTTCTGGTGGCTGATTTTTGATGTATCATTTTCAACTTTTTTTATTTTTATTGTCAGTTGCGTGTTCATGGACACATGGTATAAAACATTAAACGTATTTATTACAAATATATCTTAAATAATAATTAAAATAAGCATTTTTTCTGTATAAATATTCTTTTAAAATCTCTTATTGCATGTTTACGTGTAGATTTAGAAAAAGCCATGTTTTTATGCTGAAATCTCTTGTTTCCCTGCTATATGCTAGCCTTGTAAGAAAGAACAAGAGTAAGTAGGAATTTTCTATAAACCTTGTGATTATCTTGTGGAGAAAATATATTAATATCTTAAAAGTGTAAAATGTATAAAGTCTTAAATAGATGTGGCAGATACTCTGAATCTATTTGTCTGAAAGATGGCATGATTCATGTTTTATGAGTGTTGACATGTATGTAATAGATAATTGGGCGTGCATTGGGAGGAAAGGTGGGTCGTTCTCCGAAGGGTTGGGACATTGGTGTGAAAGCTATAAACGTGTCATCATCTTTGCCATCGTCTTTCTCATCTCTCAACCTCCCATCAAAGCTTTCCATATACAAATGCCACAGGGATGAGGTCAGTGTGTAATTTCTGAACATACTCATAAATTCCTAATACCCTTCGACATTTTTTTTCTTCTTCCAATTATTATTATATTAAAGTGACAATCTTGAATTGTAGATCCTAGAGCTCCCTCCTAAAGCAGAGGTGATTGCTTGGTCAGAAATTACTGGAGTTGAGATGTTTAGCTATGGAGACCACATCTTTGGCATCCAAGGCCACCCAGAATTCACCCATGACATCCTCTTGCACTTTATAGACCGTATTATTACCCGAAATTTGGTCGAGGTATGTTTATACACACACATATTAAATGCTCATTTTCTTGTCTTACATTGTTTCTTCGGATTTTTTGATGAAATTAATGGTTGGGTTTTATGGTTGTTTGGAATATTAGGAAGCTTTTGCTTTGGAAGCAAAGGATAAGGCGGCATTGCTAGAGCCAGACAAGGAGATTTTGAAAAGATTGTGCATCAATTTTCTAAAGGGTCGATTGTGACTGAATTGCTAAGTACCATTCAATAAGATATGAATTGAAAAAGAAAAAAAAAAGGATTACTGTAAAATAGTACCGTGGTGATATTTAAGATATTATTATTATTATTATTATTAATGTGTAAGAGGGTTTTACTGATTAAAGAAAGAAGACTTGGGTTGCCTTAGGAGTTAGGATGATGCAGTCTAATATATTAGGCATGCTATTACTAAGTTGGCATCCATTATGGATGTGCCAGAATTCCACAATAATTATCCCATTTAGTTAACTCTGAATTTTTCTTGCTAATACTTTATGTCCAATTTAGTATTATTTTAGTTCAACATTATCAACAAATGATGCTACGCTGATTAAGCCCTTCTTTCTTAGGTGGACTCCATAGCATCCTATTCTCTTTTAGTTGAGAATAAACTCCTTCGAAATAAAAGGGTCAGATCTAAATTAATATTCCTGTAAGAAAAAGGTAGTTTAATATTGAAGTAAATTATAGTTGAAAAATTTATTCAACTTTATGTTCTTTTTTAGTAATAATCGCTGTCATGATTAAATCTAAAATCTTTATTAAACACATTATTTAATTTATAACTTTGATATAAAAAATTATAAGAAATAAATGTATATTTGAGAGATTAGCGATGCATAATAATTCAGTTCCATCACTATATATTTCTTAAGGATAAAGTTTTGTGAATCGTGAATCCCTAAAATTATCGATTTATAATATTTTAGCCTGTTATCATATATATTGCTGGAGGCTTAATGTAGAAGTAACACAACATAAAAGGAAGATTTGAATTGGGTTATCGAAATATTATGGCACTTTAAAAAAATTTTCTTTCCTTTTTATTGAGGAAAAAAATGTTCATTGATCTAATAAAATATATAAATATTAAAAGAATTAGAAGAAGCCACGCTTTTCATACAAGATTTCGATAAATTATTAAAAAAAATTGATGATAAATTTGTGTTTTTGAACAAAAGTCTTATTGAAATCCGTGCTTGTAAAACATAATTTCTTTAGTTTGAAGTCATGATTATGAATCAGTATAGCTTATTAATTATCCCAATCCTTTCAAAATTTGTCCGTTATAATAGTTTCATAAAAATTAAACTAAAATACAATTTTCTTTACAAAAAATCATTATAAAGAAAAAATATTTTTACATTTTCTTTTCAAAATACAATCATTTAACAAATCTTTTTATTAATACAATAATAATACTTTTTTATATTTATTCATATTTATTATTATTATTATATTGATAAATAGGTAATTACATTTAAAAAAAGTTGTCAAAATATAAATACTTCTATTATAATATTATAAGATAATTTCAGCATGAATTAATTAAGCTATTTCGTTTGTGGTATTGTGATCGTTTTATTGTTAGAATTTCATATTTATAGTTTGTATAACAACGAATTGGAATTTTAATTGTAGTTGTTACACCTAAAATAGAAGTCTAAATTTTCTCCCAATAAAGATTATTTGTGGAAATGTATTGTTAGAAGCTTTTTTCTAATTAAAGAAAAGAGTCAAACTTGTTAGTAGACTTCTCTTTCTTTTTCCCCTAATTTTTTATTTGATACAATGAAGCCATTGAAAAAGTATAAGATTTATCAAAATATGGACACTCACAATCTTCACGCAAACGTGTGGATGAAATCAATCTTCCAAGAATCTTTCACAAAAGAATCCAAAGAAAAGTACATTGACTATTGGTCAAAATAACTTATATAAAGTAACGAAGAATGAAAGAAAACATATTATTCATATAATAACTTTTTCATCACTTTCTATTATAGTTTTAATTTATTTTTTATTATTACCATATCATGATTTTTTTTTATTTCATAAAATTTGTGTGTACATAAAAGTTTTTTATTGTAAACATACTCAATGGAGAAAATCTCTTCTCTAATATATTCCTATAGCTTCCTATTAAATCTTCCATTTTTTTTTTCTTCTTCTGTCTCCTTTTTTATTTTAAAATTATTTATATAAATAAATTATTCTCTTTTTAAGTTAAATTTGTGGATGAAAGTATGTAAAATTATCACTTTAGTGCCTAAAAAGTAGAATAAATATTGAAAAATGTCTAAATGTGAAGAAAAAGTCAATTTGATAAAGTCGATATAAGAGTTTCATCAATTTTAATACCTTTGCAAAGTGGCACACCCAGATCTAATTTAATGCCTTACTTTCATACTTTTCTCATCCAGGTTTCAACATGAAGCCAAAGACTCCTGCTGATCCAAAGCTTTGATGAAGATAGGTTTAAGGAGTGGTATGTGATTAAGAGATCAACGGTGATGAAGAAAAACTCACACCCAAACATATTGGATCTTTTTTTGACAATATATTCTACATCTATACATAAAATTCGTAAAATTTCTTTGTGATTTATTATTATTATTATTATTATTTAAAAATATTAGATCTGTGTCTTGAGACCATATATAAGTTGCTGCTGCAATTGATCTCAGACCATTCCTGCGTATCGGAACATCTGTGCCTTCTTGGTTCTTCAATGTCTCTAATATGGAGAATAGGATACTTAATTTACGTGTACAAATAACTATGATAACAAGAGAATACCAAAACAAGTTATTTCCAATTTTTTTTTTTTGGCGCAGCTTAATTTTCCGAGGAGAAAATACATAGCTTCATAATAAGTAAATTTCAGTCGAACACTTTTTCCCTTTTTGTTGTAATTTTTACGAAAAAACACTTCGAATTGAATGTTCTACAACAAAAATGTAGATGGATTCCAGCATTCGTTACTCAAATTTCTTATTCTATGTAGAACAAATTCATAACAGGTTCATGCCAGTTCGTAGGTGTTTAACAGCATGGGTTGTTAAAAATGGAATATAAAGTAATTCTAACCATAAGACGCATAATGCAAACTCCTGAATAATAGCATTGCAAGGCAAAGAAAATGAAGGAAGCATGTTCATGCACTCAATGTGGCTCCAGAGTTCCTTCTGCACTCTGCTAGGCTATCCATGTAAAACTGGCACTTGCTAAGGTCACTCCCATAGCTGTTCAGGCACTGCAAGCAATTCAACAGTAATATTCTGTTAGAAAACAAATATGCATGCACATAGAACACAATACGTGAAAACTGCTACAGCTTAACACGATTTGTGAGTGATATTACACCACATATGGGGAGACATCTTTGTATGTTCCAGTTCAACTACTGATATTACAATATAGAGTTACTAGCTGATTTAGGACATGTTTGATTCTCTTTTCACCTTTTAGTTTCCAATATTTTATAAAACAATTTCATACAAATCAGGAATCAATTTCTCAAACAAAACCTATTTTGAAAATTATTTAAAAAAGAAAGTATTTTAGAAACCAGAAAAAAGAAACCATTGGAAGAGACAAATGCTTTGAAATGTGTTCAAGAGGCAAGCACTTACAAATATGTTCAAAGGACAAACAGATTTTGGAAAACAGAACACTGTTTTTGAAAACAGTAAACAAACAAGGCCTTAGTGCCTACCACAAACACAACTTCATAGCTACAATAAAGTGGGAATTTATCAACAGAAGAGAACAGAGCCAGAACATATTGCCACTTACATCTTGGAAAGCCTTCGACTGAATATTACATGCATCACTACCAAAACTATTAGCAGTTGCTGCAGGGACATCAGTAGAAGGCCCGGTAGTTGCTGTTTCATGTCGAATAGTTCGAGGACCCAAAACAGAATCCATAGCCCTGTTGACCACAGCAACTCCACCACCAAAAGCCATTCCTAAAAATTGAAAAAGAAAACAAACCTAACTCAGGACCAGAATATACATATGACGGATGAAAAATCATAGTAACAGGTTATACATAGCAAACGGAACAGGGATGTTCCATGACATACCTTCAGCTACGGTCCCGAACAGAGATCCACTATTGCCACTCTGAGCAGGAGCTGGAGGTGGAGCAGATTTAACTGCATCAAGAAACCCATATAATGCAAATCAGCAAAAAAAATTTAAAATCTCCAATTACTACTAGTAGAAAAGAAACTTGGAAGACAAAAAATAGTTAACAACATGTGCTTTCAAAAGATACATTCTATATGATTAAGGCTTCAACAAAACAAAAGCCAAGTATACTATCATATTCATTCAGACCTGGCCGTGGAGCAGGACGTGGAGCTGAACGAGCAGATCTACCTGCAGACATAAGCAACAACTCAATATGATTGACATAACTAGAAAAAGAGCATTGAAATGCAAAATCCGTGTTCTATAAACAAATACTATTTGTTCCGCCAATACAATCTCTTCTAACTGTTTAATATTCCTAACACCATCACATTTATTAAATGCTTTCGTTAATGGTGATCCCGATCCTATACGGCAATATCACGGCAGAAACAAAATTAAAATGTATAAGAAACCTTGATTTACACAAATATCACAAAGTATAACAATCATCGGCATTGTTCATACCAAAAAATCACAGACACCAAACGACAGAGAAGATTTTCAAACAAAAACTAAAATTGAATTACCATAAAAAAGGAGAAAAAGAAAATACTCTAAAATTGTAAAGGTGCAAAATCTGATAGATAGAAGTGGAGGTTAATTAAAATAAAGAAAAATCGACGAAAAGAGAAAGGATGGGAAGAGATGGAGAGGCTGACCACCGGAGCTACGGCGAGGCATTTTATTCAGACGGAGTAGAGAGAATATATCGATCGATTCGGATGCTGTTATAGTATTTGAACGATGAACGACGTCGAAACGCAGTTACACTTCCAACGTTATATTTATAGTTGCGAATGTTTGAGGCGGTAACGGTCGTTGCGAGACGTGGCGCCTTCCAATTGGTCCTTTATTGGATTTTGACGGACTGTTCTTGCTGGCCAAGAAAAAGGGTTTTAAGAAATTTTTTACCAAATCTTTAAATTAATTGGCTAATTGTTGGGTTGTTCGGTAAAATGAGTGGCTTCTATAGAACAAAACACAAAACTCCCATATATTTTGTTACTTGTTTTGAGCCCTATTTATCTTTTACATCTTTCCAATATACTACTTTTGAAATTAAATTTGTCGTCATTAATTACTTCTTTTTTAAATTGAACTGTTGCTATTTTTAATTAAATAGAAAAGGTAGAGCTGTTAAAAAAAATAGAAAAGTTAAACTACAACAAATTCTGTGAAATCAACTGTCATAAACATATTTTTTATGTCTATATTTCAATCTTGGTTATATGAAATCAAGTTATTTTATAGAACTTTTATAAAAGAATGTTCTACTAAAAATCATTTAACTCATTGAAAACTGTTGGTGTACTAATTTTAGTTATATGGTGTTAAAGATAATTTTTTATACAAAATTTATATAAATACTAGTGCAAAATCCTCCTTCAATCTTTGATATGACATATTAATCAACATAATTTCTACTTTACACTCCACAACTCACTCAAAATATCATTTCTTATATCTATTTTTTCATATTTCAATGAAATAATCACATTTCTCAATTCATACTCATTTAATATATTTATACATTTGTTAATAAAATTAAAATTACAATAATATATATACATATAATACATGCAAACATTAAAATACCTTGAAATAAAACATGCATTATACAGTAAAAAATATCGACACATCCTCATTTATGCAAGATTCTTTAAAAAATGAGAACGTTGTCCCATCCTTTTTTCTTGCTCAAAATTTATTTGAAGGATACAACTTATTGCTTGAGTATTTAACAGGGTGTTTAACCAATAAAAAATTAATGTTATTTATCCCTAGCTCAAAAACTTAAACATAAATTAAATGTTAAATCTTCTGTTTAAACAACATATAATCAACATAAATAAACATAAGTTAAGTCTTTTAAGTCTAATTAAATAAAAATATTTTTTTAATCTAAACAATGTTTCTTCCGTACATTATTCCATTTATACTTATTTTATTTTAATTAAATTCAAAACACTTAACCTAATATATTTAATAACACATAAAAAAACATATAAATAAGAATTATTTTGGCAGAGTTATGGACTCAAACTTAAAGTACTAATTTACCATAGAAGTAATAAGAGCAGAGAGTGATTGTTTGTGTTGAATTTTTGCGTAAGGCCAGTCACCAGATAAATTCCTGGAAGGAGAACTATCGATTTCCATCAATCGGTTCATTCATGTTCAAATTAGACTTACATGAATTAAGATTCTGGGGAAACAATTCTTTTACATGAATTAAGAACTCCAGAATGCTACTAACACAACATTCACACCAGTCATGCTGTTGCAAGTATTGCTGCACATATTCAACTTCTATATGGATGATGCACTGTCTCTGTCTCCTCTTCTCGTACTGTAATTTCAGCCATGCAAATGCATCTCATCTGGTAATAGAAAATCCAAACCAATGAAAATATATTTAAACACAGTTGAGATATATAGAGAATACAAAAGAAATCCAAATTATCCATGCAGGGATTACAGAATATAATCCATACGGGGCAAATAAAACATATTTATTCATGAACAGATAGCGAAATATATAGAAAGAAACTCTCGAGTATACAGCAAAATGTGGTTACTACCTTAGTGCAATAATTAGAAGAGTCAACCTCGTGGTCTTCAAAATGAAAATCTCTCTATGTAGTAACATCTAAAGGTGTTCGCGGAATTTTCTCATACCCTTTTGAATGTCCAAGTGAAAACAATTCAGAGAGTTTTTCAAAGCGAGGCAATCCAGGCATGCATCAGCATCTTTCTTGCATTCTTGGTTTCCTGGCCCTTGTTTTTATCCCCACTCTGCTTTTGTCTTCTTAACAGTATATATATAATATAATGTAATAAAAAAATTCAAATTAAAAAGATCTTGCAGTAATTTCAGATCTTGAATATACTTTACTCTCTCAAATTTTAGGTAATTTTTTTCTTTAAATTTAGGCAAGTAGATCTCTCTTTCACCTGCCAAATTTTTTAGTAAAAGAAATTTAAAAAATGGATAAAGATAAATTTTATTTTTAAATTTTCCCAAACATTTTGAAAACTCTATATTTTCTAGTTATTGCTACCCCGTTTCCCAGACGAGCTCAACAGTCTGAAAAACCCAAAATCTTACAGGTATTTTACATGCACTTCATGCTACTTCCTTTATTTATTATTTATGGATACTTGTTTTATATATGCTTAATTTCAACAAAATTAGACAATGAGAAAGTGTAAAAGAAAAACAATTTCTTCACCAATAAAGATTTCAAGAAATATTATTAGTTATATACTCCATTACTTAAAATATTATTAGTTATATACTCTATTACTTTTAATATATAAATGCAAAATTCATCAAATAAGTAGAACTACTATTGTTTAATTAACAAATCACATTTAATCATATAATAAAACAATAACAGTCACAACCATAAATCATAACTAAAATTAGTAACTCAATATTGCTTGAAATTCATATAGCCATGACCTGCTATTACTTCAAAATAGCAATTCATTCAATTTTTGTAAAAAAATAAGCACAAATCGAACAACATAATTGTCGATTAATAACAAAAACATCTGACTAACCAAAAATGACAAGGTCATATACACGAATGTATAGAAAGCCAATTCTAAAAAATGTGACTGATCGCCAGCTCCTATTATTCTTTCTCTGAGACCTTGTAAAAAACGCCAGTGCTATATGAGAAGAAAAAGTGAACTTATGAAGAGAAAGCAGTGGTCATCATACAAGATCATTTTAGTTAGATAGAGTAATTTCATCCAGTCCAGCTCCGGGAGCCAGAATACTATATCCCGAAACTTGCAGCGTAATCAAATGAATAAAATGCTTTAGTTAACTCTTCCACCAACCAGTAAGCACATTCACCGGTAGCTCATGCATCAACCGAGGGATAAAAGCCTGACGTGAATGGCCTTCCACTTCCATTGGAATCTGATATAGCATGCATTGGTGATTGAAGTTCCCCAGAATGTGAAGACCTTTTCGACTTGGAGTACTTTGGAGAAGCTGCATAATAGTCTCCAGAACTGCTTGTAGAGTACATAGATGATGTTGGCAATCCATGAATTTTGGGCAATCCAGTTTTTTCAGGCAAACTGTATCCTCTTTCAACTGTCTCAGCTTCCATGGGCAGTTCCTCCAAGTCCTACAAACAAGTAATACAGTTAACAGACCAGTGGCTATATGTTGTTACACGTTTTGTTAGGTAGAAAACCTAAATAAAATAAATAAATCTTGGACCAAATACATCTGGAAGCTATGAGAAGAAATTTGTCTCGGCATTGCATACAAGTCAAAAGCATGCATGTAGAAAAGAAGCATCACGTCATATTGCAACCATAAACATGAATTTATAAAAGAAAAGGCACATCATGTTGTAACCTACAACCCTTGTAATTGGCTAACTATTTCACAAAGAATAAAGGGGTGAGTACACCGCGTGGAACCATATGTCGTCAAAAGTTATCAATTAGAATCAAGAACCAAATTTTTCTTCAGAGCAGTGGTTTGTTGGGAAAGGGAACAAATCTCAACTATTAGATGATACGTGGATTACCAAGACTAAAAAGAAATGAAATTCGGTAACGTTTTCAACTGATCACGTAACTTTAATTTTGGCCACTTATGTATATGATTTAACTGTCAGGATTAGTTTCTCTCACCACTCACAATAACATACACCTCTAACTAGAGATAAACATGAGAAAGCAACCAATTTAAATAGAACATAACTAACGTGCCAAGTACTACAGAAATTTTGTAAACATTGCCCATTAAAAGTGCTAGGACGGTCAACCTTAAAAGCCTGTTGATAAGCTCGAAGAAGTTCTCTACAGCGCTTTCTTTTCAAGGCTATCTCATCAGGTTCTTGCAACATTTCTTCAAACAGGTTGTCTCTGATTTGAATTTTAACATACAAAGTACAATCAGCAATCAGCAATCAACGTTAGAGAAGCATACATCAGAATCAATTAGCTTGTCACAACAACTGTTACCTGTATAGCTTTCTAATAAAGACGTTGTGCAGCTCTCTCTTGGTGTTGTTTACCTGATATGATTTTGTGAAGACAGTCACCAGTAGTTATTGAAGGCATGAAAAATCAAGTATTGTCAACCACTTCAAAATAAATAGCATAGTACATAATCAAATCAAATATTAAGAACATAAGCAATAGGACACCCCGTCGCAAAAAAAAGAAAAAAAAAAAAGTGAAATGCAGAGTTCATATACTTAAATTCATAAATGAGATATCACAATCACTATATTGCTTGCAACAGTGCAAAAAAGTAGGAGCCAACTCAATAGAAAAACCAACTGGATTTAAACTTGTTGAGTAGAATCACCATTTCCAGTAGGAGAGACAATGTACCTCAGATCTAGTAGACAATGTCATTTAGGTTAAAAACACGGAGAAATTCCAGCGTAGAACAGAATTTTTTATTCTGACATACTTGCATAAACTTAAGTACCATAATTATCACTTGTTTATTGGTTTAGTTCACACAGCAACTGGTGTACACACCTGTCTAAACAAGCTTTTTCATTACAAAATGGATAAAAAGGTGGAATAGAAGGGCACGCTAAATTGAGTTTTTAAAATTGTTATGTTTCTTTTAACAAAAACAACTCGATCAATAAGCATAGTTCTTGAAAAATATTTTAAAACCAGTATTTTTCTTTTTACAAAAAATGGTAGAATATCTTCGAGTTATGTAGGTTTTCTTACTTTTCTGCTTTCAGTTACTTCCTACTTTTGTTCTTCCTTACACACATCTTCTTCCAATTCTGTCTACAAATTGCTTTTGATAATTGTTTTATTAAACAACTTTTAAAAACTAAAGAAAATAACACAATTATACACACTCTAATTTTCCATAAGCAACAGAACCAGCTTATAGAAAACTACTTCTCGATTTATAATTGCAATACTTAATACAAGAAGTAGATGAGGTAGTAAAGTACCAAGAAGTGCATAATTGCTTTAGGGATAAGATCCTCAACATTTTTCCTGACAATGTCATAGTACGATCGCAGAAGCAACTTTGTCACTGTTATTTCAATAACTTCTGTCTCTGAACTGCTATCCGACGACCTCAAGACAGGAGGTGGCTACAAAATAAAAAAGCACACTAGGAATTTACCCATGGAACATATTGATCAAGCTCAAGCTGACATTAAAGGTGTCATGTACACATACCTCTCTCAAATGGATCATAGAGAATGAATGCTTCACGCTGTGAATGGGTTCAGTTTGCGGTTTACTAGCCATATTCTCCTTCACAGTCATTCGGCTATCACCTCCACCAAAAATGGATGAAATACCCCAACTTGATCCACCAGTGTTTCCTGAAAGATATTCAGCATTAAAAACGTAAATGCCATAAAATGAAAATAAAGTCCATAAATAATAAAATCACTTGACTAAAGATAGGACGGACAACCAAAAGATAGGCTTAAAAATGAGTTCATAATAAAATAAATGCAGTGAACGAAACATTAAACAGGACATGTAAATTACCAGAGGGTACACTTTTTTCAACATCTGATGCAGCTCGGACACCCTATTTATCATTTACATCATAAGAATACAGTAATAACAACAAGATACTAAATTTAGTAGCCCTTAACAGCAAGGAAAAATTTATTGTCAATTAAACAATATACAATTACAAACCGGATCACCAACTACTCCATTAGCTTGTCTTGCAAGAATAGCCCGGGTTTTCACACTTCTTTCAGAGGCTGATCCCTTATCAGACTCCATAGGATCCTATAGGAGATTGATAAGAAAATTTTGAAAGTAAAGAAAGGCTTGCATAATTACAATACATATCTCATGAAAAAAATATGGGGTACATTTGGAACTAGATCTCATAATAAGTATACCTTCTGCCTAGAAACTGGTATAGCAGCCCTAGAAGACTTGGTCTGTTGCACAGCAACTTCTAATGCCTTACTTCCACCAATAAAATTTGGGTGAGAAGTGTTTATGTAGTCCATCTGTAGAATTATTGAGAAGTTTAAATAAGTAATCATAGACATGGAAATTGATGATTCACTCTAATAGATTGCCTATCACAGTTGGCATGTCAATGGTTTCTACTACACACCAAAAACTTATGAATATCTTTAATTGTGATGATTTTTCCATTTGATTTGGAGAGAACATCATTCACCAATGTTCTAGCACAGCATCCCAAGCCATGCTCAGTCAACTAAACACGAATTAGGTGCAGTCATTTCAGTGCTGCTGAAATTTATAAGAACTGGAGGCTCAGCATACACACCATTGGCATAACTTACTAACAACTCCATTGAAAATAAATGGCTCATTCTGTTATGTGGAATGGTATTAAGTCAAAGAGTCAACTACACAATTACAGTTGAAAATGAAAGCAATGTCAAGAATGACACTTTCATCAGTTTCTTATTAAAAATGACTTGAAAATTGAAAGATATTTTTGGGTATTATTTAAGTGACACCAAGTTTTGGCCCAGCAACCAAATTTTGATGAGCTATTTTAAGTAGAGGATGGAGAAAATATATGTTTGTACTTAAACAAGTTAAATTTCAGCATACCTCCATTTCTATCATGTGCGCAATCATATTCTCCAATGGTCCAAGGCCTTCTCGTAAAAAGTTCCCTATAACTTCATCCATGCGCTTGCGCAAGAAAGGGAATCGCTGCAGTTCAATAACCATACAGCGATGGCTGATCTGAAGAAAAGGGATTTTGTTTAGGCACATACTAGATAATGCAAGACCAGAGAGATGGCAAGCTTAAAGCCCTGTCACTACCTTTATTAATTCATCATATATAAATCTGGCACACTGAAGACTTGGATCCAATAGACGAGATATTTGCCTTCGCACAAGGACCTCAAATGGCACCTGATTACATGGAAATAAATAGATAAACTTGTTCTAGAGTAGGGGGTCTTTTACAAACATATTTATGCATTTGGATTCACAAATTATAGCAAAACATTTACAAAATCAACCAAAATTTTAAAACACAATTTGTATTCTTATTTTAAAATATAATTTCTATTTCTTAATCTTTTAAGGAAAAAGGTTTGGGTAAAAAGACCTACTTCTGGAACAAACAATGCTGATTTTGGCCCCGTAGCATTCTGTATGGCAGTACGGATGTCATCATCAGTCAGGTCTTCACATGGATCCACCTCCTTCATGATAGCATGAAGTTACACAAGGAATTAGCAAAAACTTTGCCTATTGCTTAAAACTCGAGATAATATACTGTGCTAATAATAAAATCATTATTTCTCTTTCCCTTGAAATACATTGAATTATAACCTGTGATTTTCTCACCCCAAAAATAATAACATTCAGCATAGCATTTACAAAATTAAGCTGAAAATCTGTTTGGCAACAAAAATGAAATTACATATTTTCATAGTTAAATCGTACATACACTGTGAATATTCAGTTTTGTTTGTTTAACTATGTTTGATTAATATCAATTGAGTAGTACACAAATATTAATAATAAAAGGTACGATAATAGTGCATCCATCCATGAAATGCAATAAGGTTGACAGGCTAATGAGTTAACTATAGCCTCCCCCTCATTTTCCATCTTAATTGAACTGTGTAGCATGAGAAAAGACATCTCTAACATTACCATACGGAATATACCTCTAAACTTTTGACAAATATGGATTGAAAAATGTAATGGATTCGTGCTCCACCAGATAACTCGGATGTAGACATCTCCTCATTCTTTCCCTCAACCATTGAGCAGAATGCTGTTTTCAAGAAGAAAGAAATTGGAGATAGCATTTACTTAGTAGGAAAAAGTCACAATATATGACATAGCAGTCAACAAATACAGAAGAAAAACACAACTTCATTAATAAAAGATGAGAAACTAGACGGTTGGGACAGTTAAGTACCTTCACAATATTTTGAAAGAATATTCAGGAGCAGTGCACCCTGACCAGCCTGTTAGAGATTAACACTTATAAATAATGTATTGCATAATTACAGCCAAAATAGAAAAAAAAATGCCTTTTTTTTTTACAAAATAAGGAGATTATATATACAGCATACTTAACTATTTGAGAGTTTAACAAATCATAGGGACATATTCAAGACACATCTCAGTATTAACACATACCTTGGACTCAGTGATTTCTCCATAGCTTGCATGCTCCTTTGCAACCGAGACTAGTGAAGTACTTATACGTGCTCTCAGTCCAGGTAGCACAGTCTTTATATGTTGTGCTAGAATCTGAAAAAAGGATGGAAGGCAAATGTGCATGCCACATTGGTGTGCATTAGAACAGAAATCTCAATCTTGGTATCAATTCATAACGGTTTAATATCCAAGAAGTGCCTAACAATATTCTTTTTCCAAATTTGACACAGTATGTCTTTACTAAGCAAGTATTAATCTGGCTATTTGCATACACTCTTCAAACTCTTCACAGGCCCATTCAAGAAATAAAGTTCATTCCTTCACAGCAAATAAAAAAAAAAAAAAAAAAAGAAACTTCATTCTTTCAACTCTCTTTCATCTTCTCCCTTCCAAAAAAAAGATACAAATGATTCAAAGAAAAATTTCAAAGCCACCACCAAATCAATATTAAAGGTGAAACAACTAAGTGCATTTCTTTGATACCTCCCTCCTAAAGACAAAAGATAAACTATAACAATTTTGACTGCTTTTGTATAAAAAAAAACACTAAATATATAGTGTCAAGTAAAGAAAGAAAAAGTGTGAAGCCTGAAGCAAACTTTTACTCTGCATTTGAAATCCCTAAATAAGGATAGTATTATAGGATAGTATTATACATGTTTTCAGTGTCATGAAGACTCTACCTGGTTCAACTTCTTTGCTAGTTGAGGAACACCACAACTATCTGCCAGACCACTGTATACCTATGAATAACATAAATAAACACGAGTAAGCATATCTAAGCAATAGAACATGACTATTAACTACATGTAAGAACTTCCTTACAGGATGACTGCGGAAAAATTTCTCTTCAGCAACAAGAGCATCCTTTATACTCCGGTTCATTTGAATATCCTAATATGATGAAACAATAGCCAAAACACATCTCAACAATCAGCACATTTTACCTCCATGCCAATCAAGCAAATTACATATTTTTATTTATTTTCCTTTACAAAGTATCCTTATGTACGGTGTTAGTAACCAATGATCAGTACTTAATATATATATATATATAAGAACACGAGCACGAAGTAATTAACCAGAGCTTTTAGAATTATAGTATAACATCATTACCTCCTGACTACGATTTACAACACCTACATAACCAAGTCGGAGGGGGATAACTTTTCCTAGTAACAGATTCCGGGCATCAGTACCTCTGTCCATGATATCCAACTACATTCCAAATAATAAGAGCCTAATATTGTCAGAATAAAGCAACAGCTTAATAAATTTCACAAATGTTTTTTGACAAAAAGTTACAAGAGTATATCGAACCTTTGTGATTACGCCGATTGTTCTATTACCTATAACAGAAACAACAATCTTTAAAAATCAAACCAAAGAGATCCGAAAAGATTAAAGTTTCAGACACATGGAAGCAAAACTCACCATCTGGATCAGCCATCCCTGCCATCTGAAGCGCATCTGAATTAGCCAAATCTGAATTTGCCGGAGTGACAGCCAGAATGAGACATGTGGGAGTTTTGATATATGACATGATCATTGTTCTGATTCGAGCTTCAATATCAGAAGGCTGGTCACCAACAGGAACCTTCGTAATGCCAGGAAGATCTACCAGTGTGATATCAAGAACATTAGGTGAAAAAATCTTCAATCTAATCTGCTTGTCTGATACACCTTTGTTCCCTCCAGCTTCCCTATCAGTTTCAGACTGCAGAAAGAAAGAAAGAAAGAAAGGAATATAAAAATAAAATGTAAAGGATTAAACTAGTACATGACTAACATCTGATTACATCCTATATAGATGCAAACAATTTGTCTCAAATTTAATCACAATTCAAGCTTAAAGCATAGAAATCACTTGGACTCAATCTATGATAAAATATTGACGACTGTCAAGCAAACAATATTCCTAACTTACACATTCAATTATACTCTTTTCAAAGGACCAAGTCTCTAAAATATCTAACTACCAATGTTGGAGCATTAGAACCACAAAGACATAATACCAAAGCAAGATACAATACATGCACATAAGCACCACGAATAGCCATCGGATCAAGTTCAACTCAGTTCAGAACCCGTTAATATGCCAGAGTGATTACATGTCTAGTTAATGGGTGACCATGTAAAGAAAACTGGATACAACAAAAAAAGAGTGAAAGAGAAAATAATGTTCATTAATGAAAGGGTCACCTTCCATTTAGATGCCGGTAAGCGAAAAGAAAAGCAGTAGTCTACTGTTCAGTAGCCATCCAAGATACAATGTAATCGCCAACCGAACATAATATTCTACTTCTCTTATTATTTATTTTACGACCTAAAATAAAACTATCATCAGAGTAGTGAACACCGTCACAAGCATGTGAAGGTTGGCGATAAAAAGTTTAAGCACCTGAATTTCCCTGCGAATCTCGGAGAAATCGTGAAATTTTCTGCCAGGGAGATGGAGGAACTCGCCGTACTCATCGTCGGGGGCGTCGGGCTTGCGCTTGGTCTGGACGAGCTGAAGGACGAGGGGGCGGCGTGTGCATATGTCGTTGCCGCGGGGGAGAAAATCGCGGCCGACTAGGGCTTCGAGGACGCTGGACTTGCCGCTGCTCTGGCTGCCGACGACGGCGACCTGAGGAAGGTCGATGGTGGATTGGCTGCCGACGCGGGCAAAGATGTCCTGAAGGCGGTTCACCAGGGAGATCACGCTGGAACCAAGAGGAGCAGTAGCAGATGCCGCAGGAGTAGTAGTAGTAGTAGTAGAAGACGAAACCTCTTCTGCCATTATGGATGGATCAATCGACGGAGAAAACCCTAGCTAGGGTTTCGGTTCGAAACAATGGATCGATTGAAAGATTGAGTGGAGTGGGGACTCAGTCTCCCGGTGCTTGCTCGTGTTTCCCTCACCGCCTATTCTAATTCGTATTGCGTTGGCGTTGGAGAAAGTTCAAAATGAATGAATAATAATATATGACTTGAGTGTGTGACGTGTGAGAGCTGTGGGGCTTTATGCTGGAATAGTGTTTGCTACCATCTCCATTTCTAATCACGCCAACTGGGAGAACAAAGAAATGAAAAGTGAGCTTGGATTGGAGAACGGGTAACACAACACAGCCTAAACCCTATTTTGCCCTCAAGAGATACACGTCTCAAATTTCAAATCAAGAAAACTGAAAAAAAAAAAAAAAAAACTATTTTAGGGACAAAGGGCTTCCCTTCATTAGTGATTACTATTTCGTTACCGGATAATTATGATTTCTTAAAATAATGATTTTTAGATGTAAATTAATGTGTTATTTTTAGTAAAAAATTAATTCAAAAAGAATAATATTATCAAGAACGTTAGACTTTTATTTTTCCAATTTTTTTTTTGAAAATTTGTTGAAATCTATTCTCAGAAAATTAAAATATGTTATTTTTTAAAAGATAAATCAAATATAAAAAAAAATGAAACAAATTTTTATTTACATTCAATTAATTTTTTTCTCATCCACCAAATGTTTGCTAAGAACATTAATTAAGAAATTAGTTTTATTAAAAATTATATGTATACAAGATAAAAATTGGGAAAAAGTTGTTTTCTATTTTAATAAAATATTATTTTTGGTAATAATTTTAAAAGGCGTTTCTTATCCCAAAAGATTTGCGTATAGAATTATTATTATTTCAAAGGTTTTAAGAATTGTTTAATTATTTTTTAAAAATTTCAAAATTTATTTATTTTATTTTAATTCTGTTATATTAGTTTTAATTTGATATTTATTGAGACAATAATTCTACATATTTTAATTTTTTTAAAATTGTAAATCTCATAATTTGAAAGCTACTTTAATAACATTATAAGATTATGGTACGTATATTTAATATATCTAATAAAGAATAATAAGTGAGAATTATTTTTTTATTTTTTAAAAGAATTAATTAATTTTTAAAAATTAAATTTATTTTTATTAAAAAAATGATTATTATACTAAGTAATTTAATAGAAGTAAAATTATCAAGGAAGTTATATTTTTATCTTACATATTATTGTTTTGGAAATTTTGTCAAAAACTTATTCTCCGAAAATTAAAATACTAGATTTTAAAAGATAAATTGTTTTACACTTTTATATTCAGGGCAAATTAAAAAATGTTCGTTCTTCCAAATGTTTCCGAATAACATTAATTAAAAAAATTAAAACATTTGTTATTGAAAATTATATTAAAGAAGCGTAAAAGAGTTTTTTAATTTTAATAAAAATCATTTTAATTTCTCAATTAATGTCTTTAGAATAGTTGTTAGCATTTTCAGTCAAAAGAATATTTAATAGTTATATGTGATGATGTAATAAATTTTTATGATCATTTTACAATATAATATTGATATTGTAAAATCAATTAGTTTATTATATAACAGTTTGTTAAGAAATGATAGTAAAAGATTATTTTATATTGATAGGAAAGTTTTTTATCTCAAAAAGTCCTTTTTTTTTTATTGCTTTGTGTTTTGATTCAAATACACCAGTAACTAACGTCCACTGTTTTCCTAATTGGATTTTAAAAATGATACATAATCAGGCTTATTCTTCCGTTATTAAAAAGTTTTTTAAAAAATTAAATACTAACTTTTTACATTGATATTTTGTTAGGCTAACTTGATGTATTCATAAAAAAAGTTATGATGTCCTTACCATGAAATCTGAAAGGATCAAATGCTTTGTTTCAACGCTTTTCTTAGTTTAAATATTTTCATGAGTCTTAAATTTTACATTTTTGAAAAAACATCTTTTAGAATAAAATTTAAATTAGTCTAAAATATTTATTTTGTAAAGAGACATTTCAAAATTAATAATTTAAAATAGTTAAAATTTATTTATAGATTTTATAATTTAGAATGTATTATAAAATTATTATTTCGAAATATATTATTGTTGAATGTGTAATTAAGAACTTTTGAATGTATTTGGATCATTTTTTTAATTTTAAATACTTAAAATGTCACTTTTGTCCTCCCACGTTATGGAAGAAATTATCATTTGAACTAAAATACTGTTAATTGGGCTCATCCTTAGTAGTTTATTGTGTTGAATATTTTGAAAATTAGTTTCACAAAATAATTTAGAAAACTATAATAAAACTCAATTTATGGCACCTTTTGTTCAGACTTCCATTTGGCAGGAAGAATATCGTTACGACGACTTTCGTTTTCCCGCCACAATGTCACCTTCACGAGAAAGATCAATTTCCATCGGAAATTTTCCGGCGGTCAGGAACCGCCCCCGCGGCCGTCGCGGATCTTGCCGCTACGTACACCTCGCCTGCACCGCCTGCATTGTCGTCAACGTCATCTACATGCTCCTGCTCTTCGTCTGCTTCAAGCAACTAAACTCTCCCCTCCGCAAGGTTCCTTTCAAGTGCTCATGTTTTCTCTACTTCCAAATCCAATGTTACGCTTACACCGTTTCGTTTCGTTTCATCGAAGTTCGATTCCTATGCGCAGCGTGCGTTCTCGTTCGATTCCAGCGTGTTCCACTTTCCGGAGGAAGCTTTCCGCTTAGACTACGAGCAGATGGAGGAGGACTTCAAGGTGTTCGTGTATCCCGACGGAGATCCCGAAACTTATTTTCACACGCCAAGGAAACTCACTGGAAAATACGCCAGCGAAGGATACTTCTTCAAAAACATCAGAGAGAGCCGATTCGTCACCGACGATCCGCTTCGAGCTCACCTCTTTTTCCTCCCTATTTCTTGCCACAAAATGCGAGGCAGAGTAAGTCCTTTTTTCCGATTCGGCATTCGTTGAATCAATTATTCGAAGCGAATTTATGAATTAATTCACCAAGTGTTTTTTTCGAGCCTGATCTATTTATTCAACCATACCGACCGGATTCTGTAACAGTGCAGCTAAATTCTTGCCATATTGCAGTTAATAGCTTAATAAGATAAATTCACTATTGGATTCGATCTGTTCTTGAAATGAATATACCATTAATTTTGACTCCGAAAATTCAGCCTCACTGTAAGTAGTTAGTGATGAAAAACTATTTGAGTAATTCTTGAAGTATTTTGAATATTCATCACTTCAGTTCCTAAATGTATGAATTTAAGTAAATTTTTTAGGAACTAATTTGAATTATTTTTTAATATTGGAGAATTACCTAACATGATTCATAACACTTCTAAGATTACTTACTTTCATTTAGGAGAGAGGATAATATGAAGAAAATGGTGTTTTAGTGGTTCTCAAATGGTATAACCATTCAACAATCCTGTTTAGTTATATATTTAGTTACATCATATATAAGTTGATATCATTTTAAGAGAATTATTAAGTAGTTCAAAACTATCTTGTGTTTACAGTTGTTACCAATCTTTATGACATTTAAGTTTTTGAATTTTGATAAATAATAAACAACACATAATTGAGTAGCATATAGAGATTAATAAGGATATAGTGGTCTCGATACCTAATAATTTCTTCATTACAAGTTAGTTTTGCTTAAAATTTAAATTCTTCGTAAATCACTAATAGATTCTCGAATAGTATTTCTGCCTGGGATATTTTTGTGCCTGTGACATTCAAGTGTTCATAGTAGTGGTGGCAGTTGCCTATCCTAGTTCCCGATGTGAGTTGTAATACACAAATGAATTATGCAGGGGTTGACTAACGAGCATATGATTGATGAAGTAAAGAAGTATGTAGAGTACGTAAAGTTTAAGTACCCTTACTGGAACAGAACCTTGGGTGCTGATCATTTTTTTGTGACTTGCCACGATATCGGAGTCAGGGCTACCAAAGGAGTTCCGCATCTGATGAAAAATTCTATTAGAGTGGTTTGTTCATCACGTTATGACGACGATGATTATATTCCACACAAGGATGTTACCCTACCACAAGTGCAGCTACCATTTTTTCACCCTCCAGGAGGGAATGATTTCAAGAATAGGTAGCTTCACATTTTATTTTCTTTTATTCTAAATCAATCCAACAGACTTAGTATCTGAAACAAAAACTGGAGTTCTTTCACCCACGGGAAACAGAAATTTCATTTCATGTTAATGGAAATATTGCAGGAGCACACTTGCTTTCTGGGCTGGTCGTTCTGATTCAAGATTGAAAGATGATCTAACAGCTATGTGGGACAATGATACTGAACTAGACATCCAGAACAACAGAATTGAGTTTCCAGCGACTGGACATTTGGTTTTCATGGAGAGACTTTATAAATCCAAGTTTTGTTTGTGCCCTCATGGGCCTGTCGGCAGCAGTCGTATCTCAGACTCAATCCACTTTGGGTGTGTACCAGGTAAACCATATCTGGCAGCTGAAAATCGCAACTTCTTATGCTCAATTTTTTGTTTGTTACCTCCTCGTTTTATCAACCTATCTACCTCTCTTCTTCAAGGCACATGGATGTGATCTTGGAAGGGTCTCCAGACTCCAATAGGGAGTCACGGTGACATGCTTTTGCTCTCGAACGGATTTTGCTCTCGAGAACATACTTTTGCTCACTTGAAACATAGAATAATATTCTAAGTTACTAATCAACTTACCCCCATTGCCACTCTTGGTCTCGAAAGATGTGAGGATGTGAAGCTAAAATTACCTTCAACTTACCTTCACATAACCAGGAATGTGAAGCTAAAATTAACAAAGAAAAAAATTGTCAAGGTATTCATGGAAAAATTAATAAAGAAAAAAGTTGTTAAGGTAAAGAGATCCCTTCTCTAGTGCACCTCACCAGTTACTGAATCATGTTCGTAGCCCCCGGTATGGCATCTAATCTAAGTATCTTTTACCAAAGCATATCATGTAAAGTGGTTGTGGCTGCACATTCCCTTCTATGGTAGTTAACCTGTTACCTTCTAAGTTTTCACTTCAGCCATTCCTGCAATTCACAATGGAAAAGGTTATGTAGCTTACCTCAAACTTTTGGCTTTACTTCACATATAAGCTATGCCATTAGTTGCCATGAATAGAAAATATGCTGTTAACCATCTCCCTTGTTTATCTTGAAACAATGTTCCCTAATGGAAGCCTTGTCGGTCTTTCTACAGTTATCATGTCAGACTATTATGACTTGCCTTTTAATGATGTTCTGGATTGGAGGAAATTCTCTGTTATACTGAAGGAGACTGACGTTTATCCGCTCAAAGATATTCTCAGAAACATATCTGACAAACATTTCATGATATTGAATCAGAACTTAGTAAAGGTACTATGAATATAAAGTTCAGTTTATCAACTTATAAATATTATGCTATTTGAAGAGAAATTGTGAGGGTAGGATAGTACTATAAGAAGTTGGAAGTTTGACATCTACTTACTTTTCAGTTATACCATCCTCCCAAATTTTTAAATCAAAGAAAGGAAATGAGACATTGAGTATTTCTCTTCAGAAGATGATAACTTCCACATTTCCTATCTCTCTCTCTTTTAATTTGCTGCTTTTTTTGTTCAGATCCAAAAGCATTTCAATTGGAATACACCTCCTGTCAGACTAGATGCGTTTCATATGGTCATGTATGAACTCTGGCGACGCCGCCATCTGATTAGGTACTGATTTTTTCAATGAACTTACGCAGTGCTACAGAAAACAAGGAATTATTTCTGTACGTAAATGTTGATTCACCACTCCTAACCCCACGTTGGAAAATCCGCAAAACAATTTTGACCTGAACTCAAAATTGGCAATGAATTGTTTATGTACATAAATGTTGATTCTGTTGGATATTCACCACTTCTGAGCCCAAGTTGGAAAATCTGCTAAACAATTCTAACCACAAAACACGAGAACTTCTCTGAATAAAATACGGGAAGTAACAGAGCCCCTTTTAGTAGAATAAATGTTTAGGTCTGCATGAAACTCCTAAACAATGGAAGAAATAAAAGGTATTTTGAAATGTGTTTGCGAGTAAGCAAAAGATGCTGGTGCATACCCTAAAAGATTGTTTAGGTCTGCATGAAACGTGAGTGTACCTTTAGCAGGAGTACTCCAAGACTTCACTACAGAATTCTGTGATTTTCTTCCTCTAGTGAGATTGCTTCATTGCAGCAATTGGATTATTTTTTACAAAATAGGATAGTTTTTTAACAATCTCCAAAAAAACAAATTTCAGACTTCAAGTTCCAATCCAATAGAAAACCATTATTTTTTAGACTATTTTGATATCAAAGGAACTTTTAATAAAATATTTATTTTAAGAAAATAATAAATTCTCTTAAACAACCATTGCTTCTAGAATATGCTACTAAATCTAGTTCTTACTCGTAAACTTTGTACTCTGAAAATCAAATTTAGATAAAATTCTTAACAATTATTTATAAAAGAAGATGAAATAAATTATAAAGTTATAATAAATCAAGCTTTTTATTGACGTTAAAAATCAATTTACGCTACTCATCTAATAGAAAAATTAAAAAACTCCTAAAAGAAGCTAACATGTATGAATTGAATTTAACTATATGAGAAGCTTAATTTATTTTGTTTTATTTTTCTATTAATGTTTATAAAGAAGTATGAATGCAAATGGCTATATGTTTATGAAGAGAGATAAAAAGAAAGTGGGAAAGGATCAAATTACACCTTTCTTACTTCTACTAAATGTTACTCTATTCAATTAGATAGTGTATTTCAAATACTCACTATTAGATTGAGAAATCTTTTCACATAGTAAAAAATTATATTAATATGAAATTATAGTGTCTCATTTATGTAGAATAAAATCAACGTAATATATATTTTTTAAATATAATTCGTTAGATCACTTTTTTTATTGTTATTCAATTTTAATAAAATTTGACATAGATAATCAATTATATAAAATTATTGTTATATTTAATTAATGATTATTAAATCAATTAAATAAATCTTTATATATAGTAAAGTTATTTCCAATAAAGCACATGTGTTATCTTCTCACAATCACTTTCATTCTAGTTTCTTTGAATAACGTTAACATTTGGCATTATAGCCTCCTTACGCGGGACTTATTAAGCAACAATTTTCTAAGAAGATATTGATCATCAATGACACCCAAAAGCAATTTTGTTCAACCAAGAGGATCAAAATTTGATAGTCATTACCATCATTGGGTGATGTTCATAGACAATTTCCTTTGCTCATAGGAATATTGGAGCGCGATTGAAAATGGAATTCCTACAGTAGCAAGAGTTGTAGCCCTTACCGAGACAAAAAAAATTCATGAAGATCATAAGTTGAAGGATCTAAAAGGTAGGAGCTATCTATTTCAAGCATTTGATGGTTTTTTTCTAAAGACAATCATCAATAAAGACACATTAAAAAATATTCGGGTCTCTGACAAATATCAAGGTACAATACAAGTGAAATATGTTCATCTAAAGTTTTCCAATGAAGAAAGGATAATTAGTGAACGAACACTTTGATCCTACTTTTGCTATTGTTAACAAAAAAAGCTAATGGTGAAGACAAAGGAGATACTAATTGAAAAAGAAATTGAGGTCAGTAACTCCAAAATTCAATTATGTCATGTGTTGCATTGACGAATCAAACAATACAAGTACCTTATTAATTGATGAGTTGCAGATCACTTTACTCATGCATGAACAACGCATGAGTTACAACATCCACGAAGAACTGATTTTGAAAGTGACTCTTGGAGACCACTCTATTGGATGAGGAAATATTAATAAATTTAAGGTTGAGGAAGAGTGTCTATATATCAAAATACCGTATCTTAGTCTAGCTTCTAAGATTCATTTCCCTACTTCCTTTCTCCAGGAATCATCATATCTCATAACTTATTTTCCTAATTAACTAAATTTATAATTAGCATAAAAGGGCATACACCTCAATATATTACAATACATGAAATTTATATCAATTAAGTTTTCATTTTCTTAAAACGGAGAATATTGATCCGGAGTTCCTTTAAATTATCCGATCTAAACTGTACGAGGAGTCGAAAGAAGAGATCTGGTAGTAGACATACTAACCAGATGAAATCTTAAAATGAAAGCATCGGGCGAAACTGCTGCTTAACGTTGCTTTGGTATGCACTAAAGAATCAAGTAATTGAGTGATGTTAAATAGCTACACTAAACTACACTACACCAACGTCACTAACTAAAGATAGTGACTGTTCTCGAGATTGAATAAATGATACAAGGCTGGATATTACATGATTTGACATGTCCTGTCCTGTCATGATGAGCCACTAAGAATAAATGCTTGGAGAAGGCTCTGCGCTGCCTTGGTTTCATCAGGTGAACCAGATATGACAATAGTCCTGTCTCTTGTTCCAGGACGAGGTTCATGGACATAAACCTTCGCACCCGATATCTGATATGGACAATAAAAATAAATGAATTAACTTCATATGACCAAGCATAATAAAAATAAGAACAAGGATTCACAACATCAATGATAAAAATATTAAAACAAAAAAAAAGATACTCCACTATTTTAAATTCTCTGTTATTTAACTGCAAAGGATGAAAGCTATTGAATCGCCTCAATTATTGAAAATGTAAGAAAAATGGACTATTTTATCATCTATTATAAAATTGTCATTCCATCAACCCTTTACTCAGTCCATTGGTGAAAAATATCAAGAGACCAAGTTGATAACGATGAAAGAAGAATTACATGATCTTCAAAAATGACAGACTGAAACAGACATTTCCATAAGTAGTTAGAAATCAAATCAAATTTGGGTCACAAATGTAAGTTCATAAGGATAACATGGTAAGTGGGGGTGAACAAGTTAACAAAAAATTAACGTATATAAGCTTATTCAAGTTTATGTACCTGTCTCAGACGAGCCAAATTGCTACCATTTTCACCATATACAGAATCAATAGTATCATAAGGAACCAGAATTTCTACTGTCGTATTAGTCACGATGGCAGATTTACTTCCACTGCAGAACACAAAAAGAACAATAAGAAATTGACAGTTGTGGCATTCTATTTCATATGTTCAGCTAACTATTCCATCACTTTTTGTTGGCTACAACTTTACCCAAAGCAAGGGTTTCAAATAAGAGCAGATAAGCAATAGCACAAGAAAAGCAGTGTCCAAAATAGTATATACAAGTCAAGTAAAATAGAGAAAGGTTTGTCACCAGACTCAGAACATCAATCAAACGCTGACACAGAAGTCATGTAAAATAGAGAAGGGAAGTTTCTAATTCTAATACAGACTTGTTACAGAACACCTAGTGCAGGATATGGTATTTTCTATTGCATATTCAAATAATAAATCACCTGTCCTAATTAGTGCCAATGTAGTTATAATTAAATTATACCTAAAAAAACACTCAACTTTTTAAGAAAATTATTTTCATAGGATGCATGATACAATGCCCACTAAATATTCTTGAGTTCCGAAAAAGAAGGCACCCTCGGTACTTATTGCCTGTTAGAAAATATTATAAGACGGCAAAATTAAGCAAATTCTCCAGAGCACTACTTGAAAATGTTAAGGAAGTTCAAGCACATCCACATGCATTACATTACATCACACTAGAATAATTAGCACTTAGTAATACTAAAATCATAAAAATTGAGATAACAAGAAAGCTTGGCGTTTGTTTCTGATCTATATATAAATTTGCTATTTGGATTACAACAAGTTATTTAGTAAATCAACAACCTGACAAGTTCTAAGCCTCCTCTTCGAGATGTCAATCCCCAATCAAAATCATTAACTCCTCTTGAATTTATCCCAGACATCGTCTGCACTCAAATTTAAGTAGAAAAAAGTTAATAAAAATAATAATTTATCAGGGAAAATTTGACAGCACAGATAGAGGGAGATATACCGGCGGCGTCCATAACCCTGGTGAAGAAGGACGATCTAAATTTCTAGACCACAGCCCTGGTGAAGAAGGACGATCTAAATTTCTAGACCATAAGCCTGGTGAAGAAGGACGATCTAGATTTCTAGACCACATCCCTGGTGAAGAAGGACGATCAAAATTTCTAGTCCATGAGTCTGGGGAAGAAGGACGATCTAAACTTCTAGAAAGAGCAAGATGATCAATGCCATGAGCAAAAGTATGTCTACTCAGACTATGAGAAGTGGGTGCGGGTAGTTGGCTTCCAAGAGGAACAACATCCTGCAGTCTCCCATAGGGGCTGTTATCAACTCGTAGAGAAGAAAGGCTCCTTGGTCCAGTACTATTCTGAGTGATGGCAAAAAGATTATCTCGCAGTCTACCAGTTGCATTATATAAGGCATCTTGCACACTTGAAAAGTCTCCTGATATCTGAGGGAAGAAGAGGATATAGATGGTTATAACTTATGAACACCTAAACATCATTATCATGACTACTTAAACAAACATAGCGATTAAGATAGTAGGAGTTTTAGGCAAACATATAAATGCTTTGGGAAACAAGATTGATCTCTGGTCAATTCTAATCAGTGCAAGGAAAAACTAAATAAAGACTTGATAAATATTTCGAATGAATGAGGAAAGAACATATACATATAATTTAAAATATTTAAATATCACGTAATTAAGGTTGAAGAGTTTCGTCCAAAAAGGTGACTATCATCACAAGGTAGCCCGATGAAGGATGAGAAATTATTTTAGTTTGAGGTGTAACAATTTACTGGTGTTGCCAGATACACAATCACACTCATAAAAAATAAAATAGAAAGTCTTCTTCAGCACACTTTAATTGTAAAATGAAATAAACAAAGTCTAATCTCCACACCTGTACAACTTGATCATTATCTGATGCACATTTTGGCACCTGATCAGTCCCAACTATTCTTATGCTAGCCCCAGTAGCCTTCCGCATTTCTGATATTATTGCTCCACCTTTTCCTAACAAACAACCAACTTGGCTCGATGGAACTACAAGACGTGCAGTAACAAGTGACCTGTTACTTAATCCAGAGTCTAGCCCCTTCTCAAAACCAGATTCAATGGACCTGGAGTAAACAAGCACGGCAGCCTTTTGTGCTGGGGAATATCTTGACTCAGGATTCTGTATAAATGAACAATCAATAAGTTGATAAAAACAGTAATAATAACGATACACACACAACTGAAAGACACAAATAAGTAAAAATGGAAAGATTATATTTATCAGACCTCGGAAGCAGTAATGGTAATTATTCGATCCTCACACCCAGCAACTGAAGGACCAATACTTATTGTAGCCCCGGTCTCACTCTGAAGAGCTCTAACAATATTGCCTCCCTTTCCAATAACTCCCCCAACTCTATCATTTGGACAAAGTATTCTGAAGGTGACTTCCTGCTCAAGTGCCTTTGGTTCCAGGGAGGAGACCCTATTAACTTCTGCTGGCAATGAGTGAACTCTGGTGCCATAGCTGCTAGAGCAACTGGATAAAACAGACAGTGCAGAGCTCCTCAGCGGAAGACGATCTACAGTCTCATGTGGTACTGCAGTAACTTCAGTTAAAGTCTCACGAGGAAAGGCATCTATGGCTTCATACTGGAGCATTTCATAAGGTTTGCTTCCTATTATCATTGTTCTATCAACAGGATGACAATCTTGAAGACGTTGGGAAACTGCAACAAGTGCCTTCTTTACGGATGACACTCTGCCTTCTATCTGTCACAGTACACAACCAAAAGATATTTTCTCAGCACAAGAAAATTTTCACAACATACCTAATTTGAAGCCTATTTACCTACAAAACAAGAAAGAAAAACTAATCACACTACAATAAGCTAACAACTCATCGACCAGCCAGATGAAACACTTAACCCAAAATCTTGAATGAACACTAAATTCTTTATCCGGAAATCTTGAATGAACACTAAACACTTCACCCTGAAAACCCTATTCCTACCAAAACAGAAAAAACTAATCCACTACAATAAACTAACAAACCATATCTAGCAGCTCCTGAAACGCTTAATCCTAAAAACTGAAATGAATACTGGACAAGGAAGCAGCAGAATAAACACTAGCAGTAGTAATCGAAGGCCTCAGTGGTGTTAACATAAAAGTTCAAGTGACAAATGCAGAAGTGAAAAAGAGTAAGAAGCAAAAATACCTCAATGATTTCATCCGAAGAGGAGGCACAAAGCGGCAAATCATCAGTTAAAACCCTAATTTTACATCCAGTGTTCTTCTTGATCCTCTCCACCACTCTCCCGCCCTTGCCTATGACGGAGCCCGCTTGCGCCGCTTCCACCACAAGCCGGCAAGACATCATCATGTCGCCGACTTCGACGCCCTCCATCTCCGCTGCCACATCGAGGATCCTATCGAACACCAACAGCAGCGCTTCCTGCGCCTTCGAAACCTCAACCGCCTCATCATTTCCCAGCACAACCTTCCCGCTGATGGTGGCGTCGGCAATGACCAGGATGATACGGTCCGGCAACTCCGGCGACGCGTCCTCGATTCGGATCTTAGCGCCGGTGGACTGCTGGAGTTTTTTTATAATGGAGCCCGACTTGCCGATTACGCCGCCGATTCGGGAGGCGTTGCAGAGCAGGCGGAAAGCCGCGTGGCCGGGCGGCACGGAGAGCGGCGGCGGCGGCGGCCTGGACAACCTGGAGCGCTTGGAAGGTCCCTTCGGAGGAAAAGGGTGTGGGTCCGGTGCGGAACGCTTAGCTGGCGGAGAATGAAAGGTGCTTCCCATAGTTCTCTTTTTCCTCTCTGCGTATAAATTCAAAATTTCGGCAAAGATTTCGAAAGTTAAGAGTTGCAGAAAGAGGAAGCAGAACAGAGAGCTCTGAACTCTGACGCTAAAATGCGCAGAGAGAGAAACACGCCGGTGCGCAGCACGCCTAGGGTTTCTCAACGCGCGCAAACAGAGGCTTTGCTTTGCCTTTTTTTCTTATTTATAATAATAATATATATATATATATATATATATATATATATATATATATATATATATATATATATAAAAAAAAAAAATATATT
>Ga0099824_1001233_pt1 | contig 35242 bp, 19 predicted proteins | sample SiratrowhiteBW_FD_76837 | JGI IMG/M metagenome (GOLD analysis project Ga0099824, IMG submission 76837) | Root nodule microbial communities of legume samples collected from California, USA - Siratro white BW | ecosystem: Host-associated > Plants > Roots > Nodule | place: USA: California... | reverse complement strand
TATCTAAAATAATTTTTATTATTAATAAAATATTATAATATAATTAATTATTATATTTTTTATAGGAAATTATTATAAAAGATAGTTATTTATTTATAATAATTTTCTTTAATTTTTTTGTTAATATAGATATTTTTCTAAGTTACTTCTAATAAATTTAATATATTATTTGAATTAAGAATTTTATAAATTAATGTTTATGAATATCTAAATATGATTAGGGATTTGTTCTGAAGTTCTTTGTACCCTCGAGCTCCTTCTTTATCATTTCTTTTCATCTACTTTCAATTTGTTTAATCCGGTTGTAATCCACAATATGTGTTCAATCGGCTGTAGCTTCTTCTTTGTTATTCTTTTCCATCTACGTTCAATTTGTTGAATTTGGCTTCATTCAATATGCGAATCTATGTTTAATCGGCTTTGGGTTGAATCTCCCATTTATTCTGCTCTACGTTTAATCATTTGTTCTACGATCTGCGACGTTCACGTTCAATTTGCATTATGCACGGATTCACTTTGTTCATCTGCATACGTTCAATCTGCGTTTTGGATGGATTTACTTCGTTTTGTTCTTCCCGTTCTCATTGTTATATACTGTAACATCTTCACGCCAAATATTAGGGTTCGTCTTTTCTCGCATTTATCTCCAATTCTCTCAAATTTAAAACTCAATTTTTTATTCTTTACTAATAAATCAATGATTCATTATTCTAATTTTGCATTGGCTCAAATGGACAAAAGAATTGCAAATTAAGAAGGATACGCAGATTTTGTTCCTGAATGTTGGTTTGTGAAGGTAAGTTTTTTCGTTAAATTTCATATTTAAGAACCACTCTGACCATGTGTGCCACCCTTAATTTTTTTAATTTCTAAGGATTCGATTTTCATTTTCATGTTTGAACTATCATCTACTTTGTATTTGCTTTTAACTGACTGAGTTGGGGTTACAATTTGCAACCAAAGAATATTAATAAGAAGAAAATGAGATATGATTTAGGAACGAAGAAGAAATTGTGTCCAGTCTAGTCTAGAGTGGTGAGACTTTGCACTTATCTCAAAACTTGAATTTGAACTCTGGATGATAATATCTGCATCAGATCTTGGGAGAATAGCTCCTTTCTTGGGATATGTATTGAAGATTCTAGCACTTAAATGATCATAGAAAACAATATCAGCAATTTTTTTAGCTTTTGGCCTCTTTACCAAACTATTACCAAAACTGGAAGCTAAGATTTACTCTGGTTAATTGAAAATATACCATTTAGTACTTGTTAACCAGACATAATCAGAGAGAGTTATTCGGTCAACTCCTGTGAGATGTACAAACCAAAAGTTCTAGTTAAGAGCTTTTCCTCGCCACTATTTACTCCAACCTAATAAAAAGAGGATGCTAAGTGGGTGTATTAATGTCTTACCACCGTGATGTCCCATACCAAATGAATTCTTTCTTCAATACCTACAGATTTTGGTTGCAAAGTATATTAGTAAGGAAACATTTCAAATGAGTAAGAATGTATTTAGGCCACAAACATTCAGGACTTTCGTGTGATTACAATTGACAACGTTAGAAATTTTTTGAAGTCATCAATTCCACAAGCTTTTTGACTGGAATTAAAAGGACAATGATCAGTTCCTACCAGTTGCAAATTTTTAAAAGGTATCATTGGTCAAAAAGCATCTTAGTAAAAGAGTACATCAATGAGTTAAGGACATATATAATATATAAAGCATGAGTAATGATTATGCTAGGATGCATTTTGTAGCCGATACCACGTTAATTATTTCCTCAAACTCAAACCTTTATCTTTAAATGGTTATTGAACATAAACCTGAATCATTATGTGAAACCTGCAAAACTCCTGTTGAAAGGGCAGCTTGAAGAGCCCTATCATGTCTTCTTTTCTTAATTGGGGAACTCATTACATACCTGAAATGTGAGCATGAATAAGGCTTATGTTCTTGAAATTCAAAGCAATATAAGAAAAAGTGAAATAAACATTGAAACAAGTGAAGGTACTTGCTTTGCTACAATTTCAAAGTCAGGATACTGAAACTGTGAAATTTTATAGGTTCTCTTTCCTTTTTGCCACCACACTTGTTATAAAGACCAACTAATTTCTCTCCTTCTCATCTACTTTCTCACTGCTTCCTTTTTCCTCTCTTATTAACACAACAACATAGTTAATACAATGTCTTTGTTTTCGTCTTGCTTCTAATCTCATTCATTAATTGCTCACCCTACCTCATCGAGTTTTGTTACCTTTCTTCCCTCACTCTTTTTCTCTGCCCACATATCTTTATGTTTTTGTATTGCAATTATTGATATTTTTTGTTTATTTATTTGTACGTGTTTTTTGTTAGGCAAGATTACTATTATGTCTCTTTTGGAATGTCATAGTTGTTGCTGCAACTTGGATTAAGGGTGAAGGTGAGTTTAGGTACGTTGAATATTTATTTATGTTATTATATAGCTCAAATTACAAATTTTACATATCTAAATTTCATGCACGTTATATTGTGCTTTTAGATTTTTAATGCTGAAATTTTTTAGGCACCATCACATGATGATGCTCGACATAACTGAGACGCTGGGTGGTGAAACATCAAATATTATATTTTTATCCTTATAGTAGGGAACAAGTTCATAACTCCTTTTATGTTGATAAAAAAAAGTGCAAGCACTAAATTAAGCAAAATAGGTTCTAGCATATGTAATAGCAATTTTTTAGGATAGCATGATAAATATTCAATACCTAGCAACTGTAGAGTAAGTACAAGAAATGTTTGGAAGTGAAATTTAATACGATCCATAACCAGAGACTTATTGTTGTATGTATGTTAAGGGTGAAGTTCCAAGAATAATTGTTGTGCAGTAAAAATGTTGTCCACTTCTTTATAATTTTAAAGAGCATATTTTATATTAGTTATAATCATAATTGATTTAGAAACTAATTAATTTAGATATGTGTTTTATACTCGTCCCTCTCTCCATTTTATCTTAGAACAACTGCTAATCATGAGAAAGAACTTAAGAGAGGAGAATTAAACTATATAAAATAATATTATCTTTATTTTTATTTATCTCAAGTATAATATCTCATTCTGTGGTCTTTCAAAAGCTACCTTCTTAAATACAAGTGTGGTTACAAGATACATTCGTAATTTTTAGATAATGGAGAACTACAACAAAGCATTTTAGAAACAAAGCATTTTAGAATCAGTAAATAAGTAGGTTTCCCAATTATTTATACAAAATTTTTAAATTGGTACCGAGGTAGAAAAAGAAATTTGTGATGCATGTTTATCTTTTTTAACTATCATGGTAGTACCTCTATAGTTTCTTTTGGTTTGTTGGTTTGGTACCGTGCTCATCTAAAGAACTTCAATTATGTTCTCCGCTAAACGAATAATATATATCGTAATAACATTAAATTGAAACTGTGAACACCAAATTATCAACTTATGTCACTCCTCTGATGACAAGGTTGATGGCAATTACACATGTAGTGCCTATTTCTTACTAGAGCATATCCATTTATTTACTTTTCTGTTTTTGTTATATAATTTTAAGGACTAACATTCGTCATTGTTTTTGTATTAAGGATGCGTATATAACGTCCATTGATCACAAGGGTTTTGATGTCCTGACAAAAGTTACCAGTCCAAGTTTGAAGAATGGCATTAGTGATCACTAGTGAAAAGAATTCAAGTTCATGTTCTAGGACGAGGCAAACGTTGTTGAAATGTTCTTAAGTCAACTAGTCGAAATGGAAGAGGAGGTCATCAATAAGGTTTCGATCTCTAGTGGACTAAAATAGAAATGAAAATCCTTGGTCATAGTGATGACATCAATTTTCTTGAACTAATAGACATATTAAAATTGCAGATACATTGACTCTTGATAACATATTACAATTTTAGAAAACTAAGTTTATATGAAGTAGGTAGTTAGGTGAGAAAGCAACAACGTATCACATTGGCCTTCATATTTCTTTCAAATGAACAAGGTAGCAATTGCAAATTTTGTGCTTAGTCATGATGCCATTGCATGCAGAAGGAATGAATGAATGTGTTTAAATAAATGTGAATGGTACATTTGCGTAGAAGTGAATTATAAATTTATATTATAAATATTAAATTTTTTTAAAGATATACAAACAAAACTTGTTAGTGCAATAAATGATATTATTGCATCATTTTCTTATATTATTATATTTGAAAATCTAAATATTTTTTTTATTTCTCTTATCAAATTAAAAAATAATTTTACTTTTTTATTCTAAATTATTTTAAAAAGAAAAAATATAATATCACAACTTCCATTATTAAAAGTATAATATTATAATTATTTAGAGACTAATATAGTGACCATTCTTTAGTATTTATATATTTGGTTACTAAATTGGTTTTAATAAAATTGGTCACTAAATTAGTTTCAACGAGATTGGTCACTAAATTGGTTTCAATGAAATTGGTCACTAAATTGATCTCGATAGAGTTGGTCACTAAATTGGTCTCAATAAAATTGATCACTAAATTGGTTTCTAAATTGGTTTCTAAATTAGTATCTAAATTGATATCTAAAGTTAACTACCAAAATTTTAGTCACTTTTTACTTTTAAATTTTAAATTAGTCTTTAATTAAATGAATGACTAATTTTATCATTTTAGAGACTAATAAATTAGTTCTAAAAATAATTTTTCTTATAATGTTAATTTGTATTGATTCCTAATTTGTATTAATCTCATACTCTAATAATTGTACTGACCACTCAATCATTCGTCTTGTGAAATCTTATTTCTACAAAGTTATTCATGATGAGATATTTGAACAACATTTTAAAATAATATTACGTATCACGTTAAGGACTTCTCTCATATAAATATATTAAATAATAGGTGGTGCAGTAGTAAACTTTTAAATATCGTTTTATACGTGTAATTATGACAATAATAGTTTTCATTATTAACACATTAGTGTTTTTTTTTTACCAGGATAATGTTCTGTTTATGTTACCAATTTTTTGGAAACTATAAATCATTGTTTAATTTACAACGTAGAATGTTTATAAAATAAATCTGGAATTAAAAGAAAAACATTTTTATTCTACCTTAATCATTATATTTGTTGTTGTTTTAATCAATATAAAACATATATATTGTTTAGATTCATTGATGTCCAAAATGAAGTAAAAATACTTTTCTACGTTAATTGTTGGTTTAATGTAAAATAGTCTCCCTTTCTATTATATTTGTACATACATGGACTTCAATGATGGACCTCAATGGATGTGAAAATTCTCTATAGAAACAATAATGTAAAAAGTTTTCTAGACAATAATAACTGTACTAATTAACGCACAAGAAACGATAATGAAAAAAAAAAAAAAACACAAATAACAAGGCATTCCTATTCCAATCAACACCTCTCCAGCTAAGTGATTGATATAGAGCATTTTGTAACCATCAATATACCATGATATTGTTTTATCCGCAAAAGAATTTTAATTGAACCTTATATTTGTTACAAATTATGGACATAGTAATATTCTTACATCGTTAATGTACGTGCAATTTGTGATCCATCTAACGTGGGGTTGGAGTCCAATCTATTAACTTGTGCATTATCGCCATCATGTTGGGGTGGGATACACACAGATACATTCTGAACCTCAGTTCGTTGTGCATAAAGATTGTCACTGTTGTTTGAAGAAGTATTAACCAATACCTGGAAATATGCATGAGGTCCCCATCCTACAAAAGAAATTGACATAAAAACGTAAAAACATTAGGAAATTGTGAAAAAATATTCTACTTCAAAATCTACAAAAACAACCACAATAAGCAATAATTTGAATGTTTAACGAGCTACATATACAGATTGTTTATCTAACATGACATGATATATACATATATATATATATATATATAAATATATATACATATATATATATATATATATATATATATATATATTAAATAATGCCTTTATGTATTTATTTTTTATTATATAAAAATAAAATAATTAGATACGTTGTTTATTATACATTATGTTGAAGACATGCTATAAATAAAACTTTGATTAAATAAAATCATAGAAACTTATATTTACAGTTTAATAGTATATAGAATGTTGTCAAATAGTGGGTTACTTCCCACTATTTATTAATTTATTTTATGTTTCTTTTTTCTTATTTTACTATATTTTAATTTATTTTGCTTTTGTTAATTTCGTATTGTAAGTTTAAAATATTATTAAAAATAAAATAAAATAAATAGTTTATATACAGAATTTTATTATATAATTTTGTTCATCATAAATATTATTTTTATATCATAACTTAATATCTTAGTGTTAATTCTTTGTCGGACAATGAGGGATATCTTAAACTTTTTGAAGAACAAATGAGAAGTAGTGAACACATCTCCCTTATTCAAAAAAGAGAAGTATGATTATTGAAAAAAAAAAATAAGTATTATTATTCAGATATGATGGACTTGGTGGTTTGTTAATAAATAAATTTCTTTTAATAGCACGGAGAGATACCTACTCAATTTCAAAGCCCACGATTCTCTTATATGCACTTTATAAGAAGAGTAGTCTAAATCCGTGCATTTAAGAGAATTAAGAAAATATGAAATACTCTTTGAATGAATTATGATGGTTCCGTTCAGATAAAAGAAAACAAATTTAATCTATCAATATGAACTCTTTATTGTGAAAGAAAACAAAAACGTACAAAGTATTTTAACAAATTTCAAACTATAATAAATGAGCTTAAATCACTTCACAAAACTATAATAAATGAGCTTAAATCACTTCACAAAAATAGTATGAAAATATGTTGGTTGTTAAGACCATATTGATATGTTTTGAATTAACTTTTGAATCATAAGAGTTAAGTAGGGATTGTGGGGTTAATATGGATAATCTGAAATTTTTAGCGAAATACTTAAATTGTACAAAGATGGATTATCTATTTGAGACTATCTATAAGAGGGAATTTGAGGAGAGAAGGGGCTCCAATTATAATAAAATAAAATTTAGACTCTCAAGGTGGAAAGGCAAAAGTTTGTCTATGACAGGGAGGATATGTTTAGTTAAATCAGTCATCAGTGTTTTACCCTTGTTTTACTTATCTTTCTATAAAGTCCCGACCTACATGTGTCAAACAATTAGGAAGTACAAGCAAGATTTGTGTGGAGGTGGGGCTTTAAAGGTACAAAAATTGCCTGGGTAAGGTGGGATAAGCTTTATAGACCTATGAAAGTTTGAGGGTTAAGCATTAAGGATATAAGAAGATTTAATTCCGCCTTACTCACTAAGTGAAAATGGAGGTTAGGCACGGAGGATGAGGGACTATGGAGGGATGTGTTAGAATCTAGATACGGGTCTTAGAGGAATCTGAGTGTTGACTTAAAAAACATTAAATGTTCTATTTGATGGAAGGATTTGGGTAAAACGTGCAGTGTAGGACCTTATAATATCTGGTTTGATTGCAATATTAAGTGGAAGGTAGGGGATGGTAAGAGAGTGAAATTCTGAGAGGATAAATGGTTGGATGATGAACCACTTTAGGTTAAGTACCCTAGGCTCTATTCACAAGTACCCTGTAAAGACATATCAGTGGTGAAGGTAGTCTCGTGGGAAAGAGGGGATGAGAATGGCATTGAGCGTTATAGTTGGAATTTATTATGGTGTAGAGAAAGTTTTTTTTGAGAATAAAATATTGAGGAACAACTGATTAATAGTATCTCAAATTTCCAGTGGAGGAGGGGGACACAAGACACCTAGTGCTAGACTGGAGATTTACAGGGTGAGTACATGGTCAAATCAGGTTATAAAATATTGAACCAAAGGGTCTATGTCCAGAAAATTGAATACTTTGACTAGTTATGGAACATAAAGGTGGCACCATCAACGAAGAAGTATGGATGTAGGCAATTCAATGTGTCCCATGTGCTCGAAAGGTGTTGAAACACAAAACACTTATTCTTCACGTGTAAATTTGCACAAAGAGTATGGAATGCATGTGATAGATGGGTAAGAATAGAGGTTGTTAGACATAACAATCCCGATTTGCACTTGTTAAGCTTTCATATAATGGGTGTTAACGCAAAAGCAAATAAAGCTTGGAAGGGGATGTGAGTAGCTATCATGTCAGAGATATGGAGTCAGAGGAATAAGGTAGTGTTTAACAATGGTGTAGTGGACAATAAGGAAAAATTTTTACTAGCACAATTGAAATTTTGGTCTTGACTAAAGCACACTAAGCCTAATAATGATGTTTCATATCCTGAATGGTGTCTTTGCCTTTTAGAATGTCTCAAAAACAGGGAAAATGGATAGATGATGATGAATGTTATTTGTTATTAGTGTAGTGCATTGCTGATAGATGTAGTCTATAGATAGATCATGGGGTGAGTATGGGGTGATGCTTGGACTTAGGTTAAGACATTTAGAATTCATTGTGATACATGTCTGTTTTCAAAAAGTGGGACTACAAAGGCAAATTCAGTTGCACGATTTTGAACAAGGCAAAAATGAAATATGGCGTGTTCAAGATGATTAAAAAGGAGAGCACAGGAGTAGGCTAAATCAGAATTCAAGAAGCATGATGATGTGGAACAAGAATGGGTCATAAATTCTTATATGATACTCAACAACCCATTACAATGATTACAGTTGGTTAGGTGTTCAAAGTTGGATACTTCTATGTAGTTTGCTTATTGAATTTCTTGTAACCCCCATTCCTTGGTCTGTGATCCCTGTCCTTGTTGGGTAATGTTGTTTGATTGTTTACATTCAATGGTGTGTAATGGTGTGCATTTCACTGGTTTCTTCAGTACTTTACCTATTATCTATACTTTGAGGACTGTTTTTTCACTTTGTGTATTATTGAACCTCTTAAAGGGGTTGGTGCACTATGTTATTTAGGAGTAGGTAAGGTACTTGTGGAGTCTGTTATCCTCTTATTTTTATCTTTTTTTAATATGGTTGGAATATCCCTGAAATGCTCTTATTAATTTCATTTTTTGCTGTTAAAAAAATGATAGTCATGATCATATTAACAAGTGACGATGCTATCTAAAGGCTTGGACAATATATTTATAGAAAAGCTTGTAAAAAGTGCACTGAGTTAGAGCTATAATAAGATTAAGGTCAAAAGAGAAATATCTCTAATCCTCAAAGCAGAGAAACACAAACACACTTACTCATAGAACATAAGAGATGAATGATGAGATATCTTTCATCGCTAAAACATTCCATCAAATATAGAGAAAGAGAGTAGGATTATGAGAGAGGAAAGCTCGAAAGAAAATATTATTTTGGAAAGCAACTTTATATTATCTTCACCTAGGGGTATGTACAAATTACACTTCAAATATAATATGGAAACATCAACACATTAGGAAAGAAAATGCAGGGTTAATAAGAAAAGGATAATATAAGAAATTTAATTAGGGTATAGGAAGAAAGATATCCGATCTAGAAAGGGCTTCTTTTGACACCTCCATACACTCTTCCTCAGCCTCCATACCATACGAAAATGACAATTTTATTCTTAGGTAAAAAACATTTTAACACCACTCCTCCTCACCCTCCACCCATCACTGTTAGTGTGCACCTCCCTTTGTTGTTGTCTTCTTTCTCTCAAATTCCATTGTTCCTCCACTGAGCATCTCACAGTTATTTCTTAGTCTCATTATGTTCTTCCACAGCTGGTGAGTGATGACGAGTTTCGTTTGATAATATGCTTTTTGTTTAAATTGGTTTTGAAATAAATTTGGATGAATGTGCATATTGTGTATGTGTGAAGTTTTTTATTTTTCTCATAAAAAAGTTGTTCCAGATTGTAGAATCCGGTACATACCATTATCAGAAAAATAAAAAGACACACAATTCACCAATACACACACGCAATTCACCTATACACACAAATTCATCTTCAAACAATCTAAACTAAAATCGCAAACTAAACTTACCTTGAGTCACTACCTACGAAGAAATGTGATGGGAGGTGATGGAAGGGAGCGTGGAACAAGAATGGAGGTGTAAAATGGTGGTGCATAATAGAGGTGTAGAGGAACCGATTTGCAACGCAAGGAAACAGTGAATATTGAAGGGTGGGATTAAAATGTATTTTTAATCTGAGCACATGTGCGTCATTTTATCTATGTTGTGGAGGTGCAAAAAGAACATACGAAGGTGTAGAAAAACTCATAAAAAAGAAACTCGAAAAAAAGAAGTAGACTGCTTCTTCCTGCACCTCCATAGTCTATGCTAAATTACCATTTAACCCTTCTTAAAAATTTTTAAAACCTATAATACCCTTCACCCCATCCACGCCATTCCCTTAGTAATCCTACACCTTTTCGCAGCCTCCTCTGCTTCTCCGGCTGTGGTAGTTCCCACACCTCCTGGACCTCTGTAACTCGTGCACCACTTGCACCTTTTGCACTTCCGATCTGTTGTACCTCTTGCACTTACACTTACGACCTCCACTTCTCCTCCACTGCATGCTCAACGGAACACACGTTCCACAAAGAAATTTTTTTCAATTACTTACGGTTTGTAGAACTTGTAAGTATTGAAATATTTTTACGGTTTGTACAAACAGTAAAGTTAAGTTTCTTCTGCAATTTGTATGGACCGTAAAGCATTAAAACTTACAGTTTGTATAATCTGTAAAATTCTTTCATACACCTGTACTATTACGGGTTGTATAATCCGTAAGTTTTTACGTATTTCAAATTATTTACGGTTTATACAATCCATAATAGTCTAAATATTTACAAATTGAACTTATGGGCTAGAGAAGTCGTAAGTGTACGACTCTTACTGTTTTTCCAATCCGTAAAAAATATAAAAATCGAATAACAGATATTTCAACGATGAAACTCGTTCACCCATTACTAACGGCCGTCGACAACGGCTCGATCCACCCCTCCAACACCGACGTCAGATTCTGCCACCACTAATTCTGCGTTACCTTCCACCAATGATTTTTTAATATTCAGAACTTCTCCACTTCTCTCGACGACAACCACATTTTGTAATAGTAGGGTCAATTTTGTCATTTACTCATGTCTAGTTTTAAAATTTTAAAACTTATGGAGATGCAGGAAGAACATGTGGAGGTTTTGTTTAGGCTTGGACTGCCTCGCCCAAAGTGTTTTTTTTTTTAAAGAAGAAATGGATCCCAACCTAACCCAAATCTCAAATTAAATTAAAATTTAATCTTAAACCATGAAAATGACTAATTACTTTTCAAGGAAAATTATGTGGAAATAAAAAAGTTTATGACAGACTACTACTGCTGCCTACTCTTTGGCCTTTTAGTTTTAATTCATATTTGACAACGAACTATAATATTTTGACATTTAATACATTTTTACAAGTATTTTATAATTATTCTTATTCTTTTTACTTTTTTTATAAATACAAAATTTTATTTTCATAATATCTATAATATTTTTAAAAGATTATTTTCCTATAAACGGTAAAAATAATCTCACCATTATACACGCGCTCGTAAGAAAAAAAGCACATTCTAGCCCACAATACCAAAAAATAATAAAAGTTTAAAAGAATAAATTCCTGGACATACCATCTTTATCATATGGAGGTGGAAAGAATTGCAAGTAACAAAAGGAAGCGATTGTCAAACCTGCATAAAATCTCGTATAAAAATGTCCAGAGAAAGGTATATTTATATGTTAATAAATCAAAAAAAGAAAATCCAATCTTCAACATACCTATAAGCCCTCCAGTACAAACATCTTGCCAATGATGCCAATAATCATCAACACGAGAGACAGCAATCATAGCTGCCACAAGAAGGGGAAAGAACACTATACAAAGCTTTGCAACATGACCCCTACGGTCAAACGCCTTAATTTTCCCAGATAGATACCATGCAAGAAAACCAAGACCAGCAAAGGACCCTGCATACCAATTATTTGATTTTTTTTAGCATATATTACATAAAAGGAGAACAAACTATATACATAGGTCTTTTTTCACACACCCTAAATGCCCAATGATAATTTCTGGCAATGTAACTCCTATTATATTTATTTCCATAGAGAAACTTTATCCTTGACAATATAGACTTGTAAATGGAACTGAGTTTTACTATCATTTAATTATCAGTTCTTCAAAAAATCTATCATATTATGATGGAGTGAACTTTGATCAATGAATATTCCATGCTTCCTCAACTTGGAACCCTGTTTCTTCTAAAACACGGTATGCTTTTTTAAATGACGCTTAAGATTACCAATTTATCAGTTATGCTGACTTAAAGAGACAATAAGACCACTGTTTCAAATGAAATGTAGAACATGGAGGAGGATATATAGCATTTAACACATATCAAAATAAAAACTAAGGTCCAAGAGACCTGGTTAGGACTATGGGAAAGAAAGAGTTATCGCAACAGTTACGATTCTAATTAGTTGGTCAGGGGATTAATGTGTTAAATAACTAGGAGAAAGCAAGAGGAGAAGAAGATCTAGATGTATTCTGATTTGTAAATTGAGCATTAGTAATTTGTAACTCCCTCCTTTTTACATTGTCCTACAGAACTCGAGGTTGTTTTGAGTACTTACAAGAGGTATGTCCACTTGGAAAACTTTTGTGCCCTTCTCTGATAACAGTCTTATCTCCCGTACATCTAACATTTTTTGTTACTGGATCAAACACCTGAACATATCATGAATCAATACCATGTTTCTTGAGCATATCACTAAGTAAAACCAACTATGCATAACAAAACATGGTAAAGGTATTATTTAGGAAATCTGGTTTATAATTGAGAACCCACCCCTTTCCCATCAGGGAAACAACGCCAGAAGAAGTCTGGGCGTGGCCGTCCCACACCATCTTTGATAGCATCCGTTATCACCGCAGTAATGAGTACAGAGAATAAAAGGCCTGAATAGCATTTAGCAATGCATAGTTATAACAGAGTAATATTCAAAAAAAAAGGACAGGAAAAAATTTCTGAAGGTGAGAAAAGTACCCAAGATAGCATGGTGGAAGTCATAAACATCCTTTCGGAAGAAATAGTAAACAAGAATGATAGCTATTGGCAATAAAATTGCTACTATCTGTCAATTAAGGTCAATTTTAAATTTGAAATTCTAGAATCTTGAATGTCAACTAAGGTCAATTTTAACAAGGATGCATAGTTCTTAGTAGCAAAAACATACTGGTACAGCCCAAAAGGGTATAGTATTCTCTTTCAAAGGGTATCTCAGGTCGGTCATCATCCCCTCTCCAACAAAACGGTGAAATGGCTCTATCACATTCAAAATACCATCAATGATAGCAAGAAGCAAGAGAATCAACCAGTCATGCATATGTATTCTTGCAACTTTAGCTCCATGTGATCTAATCGTATGTCTGTTCAACCTATCTTCTGGCATTTTTCTGAAGCAAATGACAAAAATAGTGCTCATTAAAAATCATAAACACAAGAAATTAGAAAAATACAACGCCAGAAAAAAAAAAAGAAAAAAAGTGAAACGTAGATAATTTTCAGAGTGTTCCTGACATAGTGAATACAATGGCAATCTGAATGTAACTCCCAAATTCCAATTTATTATACTTTCAGTCTTAGAAAACACTCAGCCCCTTGCTCATGCCTGAAAAATACGTAATGCAGTGATGTTAGTTGATCTTTCATACAAGTTTACAGTGCGAATTTTAACAGAGAACGCAAAATTGAAGTGAGTTTTCGACACATTGAAGCAAGAATCACTGGTAGAAAACCAAAATTCACAGATCAGAGACATGAACACACATAAACAGCTGTTAACTAAATTACATATTTGCCCCTACAGTGTCTTGCTAAACTCATTTTGGAATTTTGATGAAGAATGTGAATCATTTGCAAGTGGATCATTTTCCACAGCTTTATGAACAGGAATCTAGCATAAATTTGGAGGTTTTGGAATTATACAGTGAGAAATTGCGTGAGCCTAGAGAGCGAGGCTATTGAAGTGTAATTAAAAGACAGAAGAAACTCACCTGCACAAGGTTAGGTGTAACAGAATTTAGAGGAAGAGTGTGTGTATGAGAGAGAGAGAAAGAGAAATTTAAAAGAAGGAAGTGTATGGTTCATGTTTATGGGGAAAGTGACAAAAGGGGAAAGCCTCCTAAGTGGAGAGGGAAAATGATGCTTTTGTCTTTTCTTTTCTTATATAAACTGAAGAACGAACAAGGTAATGCATTTTTATATTTTTTTTATCATATTGTTTTATTTTAATTGATTAAAAATTTAATAATTTTATTAATTTTAATTTTCTTATATATTTATTCAAATAAAATTGTATGCATTAATATTTTTATATTTGATATGTAATTTATAATTTGAATTAAAACAACATTCAAGAAACAATACATATTAAGATTATATTTGTATGAAAAATAAAGAAAAAATGTAATTGTACTATGGAGTATGGGTGTGTTTAATTATTTGAGACAATTGAGTTTATTTAAACTGTGTTTTTTTATGTATTTTTGTATATATAAATAGTTTCAAGGTTTAAAATATTGATTTTAAAATATAATTTGGGTAATAAAATATGTATTTATTAATATAATTATAGATATTTAATGTGTAATTTGTAATTATAAAAAAATAGCATTAGAGAAGCATTATTGATTACATATTATATTTGCATGAAAGTGAGAAATAAGATATAACTGCATTAAGAAGTAGTGATGTGTGCAGTTATTTCTATTTAATGGTAGTTTATCTCTATTTTTTTTTCTTTAGTGTTGCATACAAAATAGAATGATAGGTTTGAGATTTAAAATATAATTAAGAGTAAAATATAAAAAATAAAATGTAGGTATCCATGTTATTCATAATTAGTAAAAATATATGTATCTATGTGTATCTGTATCCACTTTTTATATAATAAAAATTAAAAAATTAGATATTATAATAATTATTAAAATAAAAAATATTTGTTAAAATTTATATTGAAGTAATAATAAAATAAGTTAATGGTGGTTGTAAAAAACAAATAATGTGTGCAATTAGTTTTAACATTTAGGTATTTTGTTTCCATTCATTTTTTTTATTTTAAAATATAATTAAGGATAAAATAGAAATATGTCAATGGAAAATCTTTTTGTAAAAAAATAGGTAGAAAATACCATAAGGAATAATTGAATTGTGTATTGAAAATTTTCAAAATTTTTGGTAATATGAGTGTCTAGTGATGAAATATATAGTAAGACACAATAACTTCAAAAACACATTTTTAAAAATTTTCTCAAGATAAAGAATTGATTAAGATAGTCAAACACACTATCAAGATATTTTTTAAAATTTTATTTAAAAAAAGATCTCTCCTTTTCTGGTTAGTTGTAATTTAATAATATGTCATTTAAAGAAGTTAGAGTTGAGAAATATTTATGTTTGAACCTTTTATAATGTTTTATATGTAAATCTAAACTCTATTTAGATCTTAATTAAGTTCTACTAATAGCTAAGGTTGCAAGCTTAAGATTTTATCTACATACATAAATTGTAAATTTGTGTAAATGATCATATATTCGTAACATTTCTTTTTTAAAGACATCTTTTATATATAGGTATTTCTAAAAGAGTCCTTGCAAATGCTTGGCTAGCTTTGTTAGCTTTGTAAATGTAAGAAAAAGTCTTATTTTTCATGTTATGTCTTTTCATGTTTATGCAAGTAGCATTAATTGCCTATTTTTTTTTTCTTGAAACAACATGACATTTGGCATAACTTATCATACTTAAGTCAAATAGCTTTCATTCAAACTAGAATAAAAGGCAATATCATATAAGATTAATGGTTTGTGTAGAGTTGAAATCCAGTTTTAGAAAAGGGTTACCGTGTGGAACAACATTAGTGCACTCTTCAAGCGATCTTGGAAGTAGAAAAGTCTTCATGAGATCCTCTTCTAAGACCGATTAGAATGAACATTTTCTATAATGTATAATAAACATTTATTAGTTAAGATCAGACTTACATAAAGTTTTGAAACACACATCTTATAGTTTGTCTTAATCACAAGCTTATCATACGTAACTATGCGTAGTAGGTTCTTTGCATCTATTTTCATCACATGAAATATTTGTTTTTATCGTCATCAAACAAAGTATTGCATTTGTCGCAATCGGGATCACGACGGGAATGACTATCAGAAAAAATTTAATAATTTTTCAAAACAGAAGAGTCGCCACTATAGTTTTTATAGAAAACTATGGAAAAAAAAACAAGGATAAGGCTAATTTGTGAAAACCGGATCTAGGTCCGGGAGTCGATTACGTGTGGGGAAGGTATTAGCACCCCCACAACGCCCGTCTTATGACGGTACCTTTTAATTAAATAAGTAAAATGAGTGTATGTTTTAAAATATTTATTTTCCCAAATAATAGAAATAAGAGAAAAATAATGATTTTTAAGTTAAAGGACCCGACAAGGATTGACCTTGCTCCTACGTTTTTCTATACGTGATAGAAAATCAGGGCTACGTAGTTCTTAGAGAAAATTGATTGTTTGTTGTTGATATTTCTTTAATTTTGGAAATTTTTGATGTTTTTTTTTATTTTTGAAATTTGATATTTTTTGAAATTTTATGGTTTGTTAATTTCGAAAATTTCGGATTAAAACTTGAACGTCTACACGAGACAAAGTAATTTCGGATTAAACAATGTATGATGTGAGCGATCAATTGGATGTTTAACCGAAATAATTACTTATTATATTTTTGAGTTTTAAATTTTAGAAATCGAACGATAATTTCAATTTAAATACCGCGTGACGCATGCAGTCATTTAATATTTAATTGAATTATGTATTTATGAAAAAAGAGAAAAAAAAAGAACCAAAAGATCTATGTAAAAATAAAATAAAATATTAGCAAATGACAAATTAAATTTAACTTTAAAATCTAATAGTAAAAAAAATTGTGTTTATTTATTAAACATTGCCAAAGCAAAAGTAAATATAAAAGAAAACTTATGCATTCGGTAACAAATAAAGAAAGAAAAAGAAAAGTGTCAAGAAGCATGGGTTCAGTGGTAAGGGAGCTTGTGGGTGGTGGGTTCAACGACAAAGAATGCACCAAGTGGGAGGTTTCCTAATAGTTATTTGATTGTTGTTTTGGTGTAATGCCAAAGGAGAATGCGGTGGTTTAGGTTGTCATCGGGGTTGCGCCGGTGGTAGAGAGGGTGACGGTGATCACTAAAGTATTAGACTCTAAAGACCTTGATTGTTCCCATGGATTGCTTTGGCTATGGTTTAGAGTCAGGGATGTTGATTTCGACTTTGAGATTGGATTTCCAAACTAAAAATTTGGCCTAGGTACTGATTTGGTTCCTGTTTTATCATAGGTCTGGCTTTCGAGTTCATAAGGACTGGCCATTTGGTTCAAATGGATTGGAGGAGGGCACGAATGGGAGCAAGCTTTTTATTAACTACCATTTGTCATTCTTGCACTTATAAGTTTTGATAATTATTCACATTTTGGTTAGATTGTGAACTGTGTAATGTGTGAAATACAACCTATGCAAATGAATGTGTGAAATACAACCTATGCAAATGAATGTGTGATGCGCGAAACAAACAAAACACAGAGATGCATGTTATATGAAATGTAAACACTAGCATACCTCCTCGTGTCCTCCTTTCTTTATCTTCCCTTTTTTTTCTTTATTGCTCCTGATCTTCCTTTCCTTTTCTACTGTTGCGTTTTTTACGGTTATCAGAATGAAGAATATTGAGTGAAACTCTGAATCTCTATGAGAAAGAAGTCATATCTAGAGAACTATTTTCTAGAGGAACTATGAAGATTTTCCGAGAAGGTGTGGATGCCCCATCCCTTTTGCCTCAAGATGTTTTTAAAATAGATGAGGGGATTAGTATGGTGTCGTGTTGTGTGTGTGAGTTCCCAGGTTGCCTGTTTATCCCAGCAAAAGAGTGATACGCTGGAGTGTTGACTTGATCATGCATTGACAGGGGAAATCAGTTTTTTTGTTAGAATAAGGAAAGGTAGGTTGCAGGGAGGAAGTATTACAGGCCTGACTTTATTAAGAAGAGGTAAAGATGTAGGGTGAAGCGCTGCAAAAGAGCTGCAGAGGGCAGCATTGGAAGCATTACAGGAGTGGATCTTGAAGATTTGAGAGAGAGGGAGCAACATTTTTTTTTATTTTGATTTTTGTTGGTTTTTTTTTTGTTTTTTGTTTTTACTACATTTTTAGGAAAATGTAAAGAATTATGAAAATATAATAAAAGTAATTACAAAAAGAAGAGCTATATTTTTTCACTTTTTTTTCTAAAGTGAGAAATTAAACCAATTTTGTTTATATCTTGTTCAAGCACAAAATTAAGAGAAGCATAAATAAACATTTTAATTAATAATAAAAAAACAAAATCCTAAATTCAAACTACAAATAAATTTATAAAACTTATAAACATTCTCTTTTTTAAAAAAAAAATAACATAATTAAGAACTTTCCCTTTTTTTTGAAATAAAATTCATCCACCCGAACAAAATTGGGTTTTAACAGCATTTATGATGATTTGATGTTAAGATAAAGATTGCCTTCATATATTACACTTTATTGTAAAAACACTTAATCAAAATTATATGGGATAGGAAGAACTTTCCTCCTTCACCTTTATATATTATTATATATAAATATTTTTTATTAATTTTATAATTTTATAATTACAAAGTACTTAATAAATTATTCATCGCATGTATTTTTTTAAATAATAAAATCAATAAAATAGATTATGTATATAAAGTTAAAACTAGTAACAAAATACTAATGAGAAAGAAGTATTACATGTCTATATACCTTTAAAGAAAATAAAATTATCAATGATTATTATATAAAATATAGTGAGTGTTTATGAAAAATATATAAGTGACTTGCTTGCATTGTCATGTTCAAATGTATATATAGTTACTTCTATAATTTGGATAATTTATTTTATTTTTTTAAAGAATATAAAATGGTTATAATAAATTGAGGAATTTCCTTTATATATTATTATAGATTTATAGATATATAACTATATATAAATGGATTCGTTCTCATTTTTTCTATATTTTTATCTTTCTAATATACTTTTATTTTATTTAAATACTTATTCCCTTTCAAATGACAATCTAGTAATTTCTCCTCACATTCTATTTCTTTATAACTTTAAAGTTCTTTGCTCATATTTCATTCATGTGAAAGTCTATTTTATATGATAAGATACTATATCAAACGATTGGAATCATTGTAGAATAGAAAACGATTGCAAAAAACAGGTAAAGACACATAAGAAGGGATAATTCACTTGTACTTTTTACAATTTTTATAAAGTTGTGTATGATAGAGTGGTGATAGACGCATGTTTTTAGTATGACAAATAGTTTGTCAAAATGTTATAAAAACTTACCATTTTTAAAAATACTATTCTTTTTGTTAGGTTAGTTTATATAACATGCAATTTAAACAAGCTTAATAAAAGTAAGATTAATGTATCACAATTTTACATTGGTTCATCTATAAAATCAAATTATGTCTAGTTCTTGATTAATTAGATCAAGTTTCACTATGCAAACTAATACCATGATGATACAAGTGACTATTGTTTGGACCTCAATTACTCTTGACTAAAACCACCAAAGTATTATTTGAACACACAACAACTCTTGGCTAAAAAAAAGTATTATCTAGAATGCAACCACTTCTAGTTAAAACTAAGTATAGTTTAGAACAACAACCACCATTGGTTGGACAACCTAGGGTATTTTTGGAATGCAACTACCCTTGACTAGACTTGAGTATTGATTGGAAAACAGTCACTCATGACTAGATGTTTTGTGAAGAAAGAGAGTGATCTAAGATATCACAAAGGTTTTTCTCACTAGGTAGAGAAACACTTCTTTCAATGAATACAAGGTTTGAACACTTTACTAGTTGCTAGATGAATATGCATAATGTTCTTTTGAAGCTTGGGGCACTGAAAAACTTTAAACAACAGAGCTTGGGGCACGCAACCAAAGTATCTTTATTCAACTTGGAAGATTTCTTTATATATTGAGTTGAGAAAATATTCGTTGCAATTATTTTCTACCTATTTAGAAATTTTAGTTCAAAATCTCTATCTTCAAGCCTTCATTTGTTCAAACTTGAACATGGAGATGTATTAAATGTACTCTATGCAAGATTAAATGTTTATATCTTCTTTAAGCAACATCCTAATAGTTGGCATTACATATCAAGCCTCGACTAGAGAGCTATCAACCAAGCTAGAGTGAAGGATATGACCACACATGACAGATAACTTTCTTAGGGTTTACATGAGGTACGCTAGAATGTGCATTGGCATGAAATAGCTTTAACGCGTCTTTCAAGATATCCTTAATGTTGATATGTGTTTTGCAAGATCTTTTTGGTAGACATGAAGATGAGAATATTTTTCACAACATAGAATAAACTCATATTTCCGTTAGGTATAACATTAGCTTGGAAACTATTTGCATATTTTCTTAACAAAAGTTTTGCTTATCAGACAAAAGAAACATGTGTTATATCATCTGTCAAACTGGACAATCTACATCTTACATTATCTGTTTAAAAACTATCATCTACAAATGAAGTATAATCATGTTTATACTTTTAACAAGACTTTATCAAAATCAATAAAGATTTGTTGGACTTTATTAGCCCCTTCGTTATGGTATAAACATGATAACAAATCTAGTTTTCTCAAATATTTTGAGAAAAAAAATCAAACTTAAATATATAAGCAACGTATCATAAGTTTGACAGGATTTTGAACTTGGTCATTGAATAAGACTTTTCATTATATTTGATTATATTAAGGAGATAAATCTTGTTTGAGTTTATACATCTTATAGGAAAAAAGAATGAATAAATGATTTAAAGAATGGATTTAGAATTTATATTTCAGTCTATTACAATATGTTTCCAAAAAAGAAACAAAAAAAGAAATTGTTTATTCTTCATCTTTGTCTTTATCATACTTCTTGAGATTGCTCCTCCTTGACATAAGTTCCCCTTTAGATTAACATCTTTTGTTAACCTTTTTCTCTCTCTTTAGCTTTGAAAGCTTTAACCATTCTCCTCCTTAAACTTTAACCATATTCTCCCCCTTAAGGACCATCAAAATATTACCTTAGTCGACTTCTTTGTCATTATAAGAAATAACAATGGGAGCAACCGAAGACATTGGTCAAAGAGGCTTAGATCTCAGAACTAGAAGTCATGTAATCATGTCATGCCACTTCTTGGATTCTCTTCTAGCTTGATCATGGTAGATGATAGAAGAGTGGATGAGTGCACTATAGACGTTCAAAGCAACCTTGAGACAAGGTTCTCAATTTGCTAAGCATCTGAAGACATGCGTGCCTCAGGAAATAACAAAAAGACACATGGGTAACACCACGATGAAAGTCATCTCAGATGCAACAACATAAAAGTATAGACAGATAGGGGTTGTGGTGGAGGGATTGTGCTAAATCTCTATTGTAAAGGAGAAACAAGATAGGGGTTCGCTAGCAGCATCTAGATGAGGCTTCTCCTTAGGTGCAAGATCGTTGGTTTGAGCACTTATAATGTCTAAGACTTAGGGTCCTTTTGCATAAGATATTGGAGTTTCTCTTTGGTTGGAAAGATTGACGGATACTTACGTAGAAAGGATGACTCGTCATTGTTTGCTTTGACCGTCACTTTACCTTTATAAAACTTGAAAGGTATGCATGATTGAGGGTTATCTACAATTAGCAGATAAGACATTGGTGAAGATATACAATATTGTACAAAGCTAAAGGCGAATCACTTACCTTTAAGATTGCTCCAAAAAGCATCGTCATCTCACCCCTTCTTTGTGAAGCATGTGAGTTATCATTTGGAATTCGAATATGTCTCTATCTCCTTCCAATCTTTAATCATCACTTGGTAACATATCCACTGGTTAATCTCATAAACCAAAGGAACTAATTCAAACTTGGTTTGCTTGACCAAAGGAGTAATTAGCTTCAACGAGTGAGCAATAAGCTCAAGGGTGCATGGAATGGAAGATTGGTTGATGGAGACTTTTGAAACTTCCATATACCTGTCCATTAAAGAAAAATGATTTTGTTAGATTGTGAGTGTATCATAATGAGATTTGTATGTGTAATAGATGAAGTTGATTGCAATGTATACACCATAAAGTGTAGCTCTCTATCAACTTATAACTATAGAGAAGATTATTTATCGTATGGGATTGTAATCCCTTGGAGTATTCTAAATGTTAAGGAAGTATTCTAGTTCCTACTTTACTAGATGTTCATAGTTGTTATCACCTCAATAATTTTTCCATGGGTTATGATGCTTTAGGTTGAATCTACGTCTACCACTAGTTGAAGGGATAGACAAAGTTTGGCACATTGAAAGAATCCATGAATAGTCATCAATTGAAAGTGACTTATCCACTAAAACATAGTCACTTACGTTTATTGTCCTTGGTGAGTCTTTTACATCTGTCATGTGCTCATATCTATCTATCGCAACTTCATCTACATCTAAATTCATTGTAGCGACTATTGGAATTGCATCAATGACCATATCATCATTAGCATTGATCACTTCATATGCATCAAGTGGGGTAAGTTTAGGTTGGGTGGTGGAAAGAGAATGTTGAGGGTGGCTTGGTCAAACTTGATTCTAGGTAATAGAAAGGAAGGTGGTGATGGTTGGAAGGTATCAGGCTCAAAGATGTTAGAGACAATGGTGAAAATAGCTTGAGAAATAGGTATAGGGATAGGTCAAGTGTGTGGCTCTACACGCCATCTCATAGGATCGGTGGGTGTAAAGGGAAAAGATGTCCTACTCTAAGACAACTAAGAGTTTCTTTGAACAATGTGCTCTCTCATATCTTGAAGTGTCTTAGAAGTAGTCTATTCACCTATGTTTACCAAGTACTGAAAATTAAGAATAGAACTAAATAATATTGAATTAAAATCAAGAAAAATAAAAAAGAGAAGAAAACTGAACTCATGAAGTGTAAAAACATCAAACATGAACCATGATCATGTTCACTTCATTCTTACATGTAAAGAAATCAAATATGAATTCTTTGTTTTACGAAGGAACATACTGACCAATCAATTTTCACATTCAAAACAATCAAATCTCAGTCAAGAATTGAAAACTAAAATATAACAAGAGTAAAAGTAAACTTGAACACATCCATGATTGACATTCTTCACTTATAGAGATTAATTTTCTTCAAGGCAATGAAAATATGAATAAAAAATGTAAAAGTTAAGATTCAAAAAACACAGTAAGAGAGAAGGAAGATGAGCCGTGCAAGAAAATAGATGAAGAAAAAGTTGAAAAGACAAAACTAGAGCATTTTATTAAATTACAAAATTGAAAACTAACAAAAATTGAAAAAATGAAATCTAAAAATTTGAATTCTCCATTTATGTCTTGACTAAAGTATTTTTATAAGATTTGATACAAGGTAATACACGACCCTAAGAAGCTAAGTGGACCTATTTTTCTATAGTGTGAAATTATAAAAATGTCCTTAATTACAAGAATCTACTAAACTACTAATTTTGTTGTAGCTTTATGTGATTTATTTCTTTTAGTTATAAATCCCAATTTTTATGATCTAAGTGTTCACTTTGAAGCTCTTAAAGTGAAGAATCCACTACAACAAGAATAAACTCGAAAAGATATTTACAAAAAAAAAATATAAATGAAACGGTAAGTACTAATCAAATAAAGAAATACAATAATAAATTCTAAAAACAACATTAATACAGTTTATAATAAACACCTATTTCTATAAAAAAAATACAAATCTTTACTAAAAAATGAATAAGAGCAAAAGAAATACTTAAGAGATGAAAATGCGATTAGTTTGTAAAAACCATTTGAAAATAATGCTTATTTGAAATGATGTAACACTTTCTGAGTTTGAGAGTTTGTGTTGAGGCCATATCTCTCAATACCAGTTGGTGTAGTCATTTTTTAGCCAAAATAAGGTGAAATTGATAAAGAAAAAATGAATTAAAGAAACAAATTATAAGTATAACATGCCACCTTAAATAAAAATATAAAAATGATTACAATGTAGATTTTTCATTTAAAAAACTTTTCAAGATAAGAATCAATTGAAAAAAGTTTTATATTTTCAAAATAGTCAAACCTAATTTCATTTAATTTCAAATGTGAAATTTAATTTTATTTAATTTTATGTGAAGAAAATTAGAGAAAAAACTTCTTATTTATAAATAAAGAAGTCCAATCACCCTACGTAATAATTGGATAAAAAAAATAAAAACATAAAAATGACATATAAGAGTCTAAACATATGTACAAAATTATAACCTTTATTACAATAAGGTGATTAGGTATATGAAATTTCTTAACTATCTTATCCATTGTTAATTGAGTTAATGTATCTTCTTTACACATTTTCCAACTTTTTAAAAACTATTAGAATCTAGAAATTTTTGAAAAGTTACAATTTACTGTGCCTCCTAATTTCTTCTTATAAGTCTCATTTGTAATTTTTCTTTTATCATGACTTTTGATGGTTAGACTTATGAATTATACTTTATTTATTAAAAGTTTCTTGGTAGTTTAAAACGTAATTTATTAAGTATAACTCATTCAAAGATATTAAAGTTTATAAAATGATTTTGAATGTGTTGGGAAAAGTTTTTAAAGATCTTTTTAGCATTATTAAACCCTTTTAATTGATTTGTTTAATATAATTGAAGGTTACAACAAATTTACCTGTTTCCTCGTCTATAAGGAAAAAAAAAAAAAAAAAAAGTCGTTGGTCCATTGAATTCGTGACAATCCACGCGCGAATAACTTTCGTTTTAATTTTTTCTCGTTTAAGCTTGCTAACAAAGGTCACAAAGCGCGTTGTGGGAAGAGATAGAGTTTGTGTCAGAGAATTTTCCTCCTTTATAGGAAAGGTGACAAAGAAAAATCTAGGAAGAAAATACGCCACGTGTGGCTGAAGAAGTGGGGTCCACGTTTGCGCCTTGAGATGACATCAGCACTGAACCCTTGTAAAGAAAGCTAGGGTTCACACTTTGAAACTTGTTTGGCTCTTTCCAATGGAGCAATGGAAAGCAAATCTAAATCCCAGTCACAGAAAAACGCAGTCTTTGGATTCTGGCCGTGTTCAAGCACCGGAAAAGAAGCGTGGCAGAAAAAGTAAAAAAGATAAGGAGGCCATGGAAAAGAAGAAAATGTTGGATGCAAAAAAAAAGGGTGGGGTTTCCGAGCAGAGAGCCATTAGGAAAAGAAAGAATGGTGATGGAAATGGTGAGCTTGAAATGTCTAGCGCTGAGAAACCGTATGGTCTTAGCGGTTGTAAACAAGAAAGGATGTCAAAAGTCACCAAGAGAAGGGCTAAGGTGACATGATTTATCATTCAAATGTGCATGCATGTTTGAGTTTGTCTTTGCACAAAGCATTGTATTTGATGTCTTGTTTCTGTTTCTTAATCAGCAGTATGGTGAAGAGGAGCGCTTAACTTGCCACCAATGTAAGAGAAACGATAAAGGTCGTGTTGTGAGGTGCTCGAGGTGTAACAAGAAAAGATTTTGCCTATTCTGTTTACGAGCTTGGTATAACTTTGCCTTTCTCTGTTTTTCTCCTTTCCTTGTCATGTTTACAATACTACTGCATGGGCGGGTTGGCTACTGTTTTTTATTGTTGGGAGAAAAGTCTTAAATGATAGAGACAGTTGCGAGATCAATGCCCTGAAATGGAAAGTTATTGCGAGGTTTGGTCTTGAAGATGATGATTACTTGACCAATGTTTTCATTTTTGATCTTGTTAAGGTACCCTCATTTGAAAGAGGAGGATATTGCTGAGGCATGTCCTGTGTGCCGTGGTAATTGCAATTGCAAAGCGTGCCTTAGCTCTGTTGAACTTATTAATGTTAGCTTTTCCCCCTTCTATACATTGACTTTTTCCGGTGATTTTCTGTATTCTGCATTGAAATGTTACTGTTTGGTTTACTGTAGCAAATGAAGACAAATGCAACGAGAGATATGGGCGAGAAGGTTGAACACTCTTTGTATTTGCTGCAAGTACTTCTTCCGTTTATAAGGCAGCTGGATGAAGAACAGATGATTGAGAATGAGACAGAAGCTAAGATACAAGGTATTATGTTACTCTTTAAAGATATTAAATTGATTCTGAAGCAAAGTTAGGTTTGATTTGTGTATGTTTGTTCTAGATTATAATACACATTATGCTACACAACTAAATCATTGTTTTGAAGTGATGCCTGAAGCCACAGATCTCTATGCACTGAAGTTTTACTGCAAAAAAAGAGAATTATCTGTTTTACAATCATGGATAAACTTTTAGCTTTTGAACTGCCTGACTGTTACATGTTGCAACCAATTTTCCTAGTTTCCCCTCTAGTTCGTTATTCTAGCGAGTATTTCCTGGTTTTGGTTCCTTATTTTAGAATTAATTCTCTCTCTCTCTCTCTCTCACTTTTAGATCAGTTACATATTTTGAACTTTTTTTCTTGTATGCACTTTAGTAGCATAGCTTGAGTTTATATCTCGTCTCATACCCCAGTCAGTTCAGTACAATTTCCATATTTTTGCATTGTATAATTTGCTTTTGGGATGTGCACTACAGGGCTCTCAGTCTCCGAGCTAAATATAGTTAAGGCAGATTTCTCTTTAGGAGAGCGTGTGTACTGGTTGGGAATTTTCTGATTTCTTATCTTTTATTCCTAAGTTATCACATATTCCTTAGTTGTTAACTTAACACTCTCATGTAGTGACAACTGCAAAACATCAATATTCGATTACCACAGAAGCTGCACAAAATGCTCTTTTGACCTTTGTCTAATCTGTTGCCGTGAGCTTCGTCGTGGGCAGCTTGTAGGTGGTGCAGATGCAATTGAGTTGGAGTTTGTTTGGCAAGGTCGTGGTTACTTGCATGCTGAAAAAGCAATTGAAAAGGTAGAACAAATTGCATCAAATGCTGGTGCTAAGCCTGAGGTTCACGAATGGTCAAGATCTGGGTGGCATTCATATAGTAATGGTAGCATTCCTTGTCCAAAATCCAATGATGAATGCAACCACGGTTTTCTTGAACTGAGAAGTATATTGGGTCAACATTTTATCTCTGAGTTAGTTTGTAAAGGGAAAGAACTTGTGCAAGCATACAAGATTCAAAAAGTATTTAAGCCCCCTGACTGCTTCTGTTCATGTTTGGGGCTTGATAGAAACACAGATGTTAGGAATAGTAATATGAGGAAGGCTGCTTCTCGTGATAATTTGGCTGACAACTATTTATACTGTCCTAAGGCTGTAGATCTACAGGACAAGGATTTAAAGCATTTTCAGTGGCATTGGGAAAAGGGGGAGCCTGTCATTGTCAGCAATGTGCTTGAATGCACTTCTGGTTTAAGCTGGGAACCACTTGTCATGTGGCGTGCATTACGTCATGTAACTAGTGCTACCAAACGAGGAGGTCAACATTTGGACGTGGAAACACTTGATTGCTTAGATTGGTGTGAGGTCTGTTTCATTTCTCAATCTTTAACTTTCTAGACCTTGGAGAGCTTTTTACACAAATTTCATTGTTCACCTTCATTCTCATGAAGCTTATGCTTAAATATTTAATTAATGCTGATACTTATTTATATTGGAACCACTACAGTTGAAAATGGCATTTGTAGAATAATTTAATTGTCCCAATTTTTATGTTGTTGAATATCCTACATGTTCCTGAATTTAGTAACTCCATTTCTGGATTGAGTGTTGTTTCAGTACACTTAATATTGGTAATTACTGAATTCCATAGTTATCGGTGCTGAGTGTCCTAGAAATAATTTGGGAAGTACTAAAAAATTATAATTTATGGGGTGGATGGTTCCACTACAAGAAACATTTGTAGATGTTCTGCTGCTGGGTCATAAAGAGATACCAGTCCAAGGTGGAATTTTGGTCAACAGAACAGAACACAATAGGGATGGTACAGTAAGTAGATAAATTTAAGCCCTTGTTGCTCGTTTTATATATAAATTTCTGTTGAAAATATTCTTTACTGCTTTTAATTCACTTGTTTCTTCTGTTGCTGCCGATTTCAGCATTTTTCATCCGAGTTGTTTGTTAAATGCAGGGGGGAATTAATATCCACCAATTTTTTATGGGGTATACAGAAGGTCGTATGGATTGGCTTGGTTGGCCTCAGATATTGAAACTAAAAGATTGGCCTCCTTCTAATTTATTCGAGGAACAGTTGCCTCGTCATTTTGCTGAGTTCATATCATCCTTACCCTTCAAGGAGTATACTGATCCTCTCAGAGGTGCTCTTAACCTTGCTGTGAAGTTGCCTGACGGTTGTCTAAAGCCAGACATGGGGCCAAAGTCTTATATTGCTTATGGATTTCCTCCTGAGCTTGGGCGTGGTGATTCTGTGACTAAGATCCATTGTGATATGTCTGATGCAGTATGCTCTATTTGCTTATCTTTTTGCTGTGCTGTCATCTTCAAAACTATATTTTGACATTTGAACTTTTTAAGTCATTATTTTAAACAGTTTTATATTGGGAGGTGCATAGCTTGTAGGAGGTACAAATTGTTGTCTTTGATAAGCCATTGCATTTCTCTCTTCTGGTTTTTTTAAAATTGATTTTGGTTTGAATTCCATGTCAGTTTCTTTGTTCTGTGCATTGTCTTCATTGCTTAAAGTCTCATTTGACTCTATATTTGATGAGTTATTTCTCTGGTTGGTTTAATGATTGATTGATAATTAGAAAAAGTACTCTTTTATTTATGGGTGCAATCATCATACATTCATATTAGTCTTTTTAAGGAATTGAAAAGCTGTAATTTGGGTATATATACTTCTGTCAGTTGCATAGCTTCTACTGATCAAATATTTGTTAGTGCTTTGTATTTATTGCTGGAAGTGTGTATGCTTATCAATGAAGGAATTGACTTATCATTTTTAATTTGGCTGTTTTAGGTAAATGTGTTGACTCATATTGCTGAAGTGAAATTAAATTCTAAGCAACTTACTACCATTGAGAAGTTGAAACAAAAGCATTTTGAGCAAGACAAAAGGGAGTTATTTGGTGATGATCACGGTGGAGAAACTGACACTGACATGCTTAAGAATTCATCTTCTATCATAAATGTTTTGGACAACCAGAATAGTGTTCGAGTAATGGAACATGAAATTGGATTATGTGATTGGAAAGAAGTCGACCAGTTTCATCAATCTGGTTATAATGAGATTGCCACTGCTAAGGAGGATGGTCTTTTATGTGAATCAGAAGTCAAAGAGGTTGACAAAGTGGAAATAAAACTAGAAAATGATTTGTTGGTTGGCGGTGATGCTTCAGAAGGTGCTCTCTGGGATATTTTTCGGAGGCAGGATGTATCTAAATTGCAAGAATATATGAAGAAGCATTTCCGGGAGTTCAGGCATGTCCATTGCTGTCCCTTAAAGCAGGTAAAGTAGTAAATGTTTTCCAGCTTTCCGTCTAAATACTGTGTCAACTTGAGTCATTTATAAACTTAGTTCCTACCCAATACTTTTACTGCTAGGTTATATTTGTAATATTTGGAGCTTTGCACCCTTTTAATATTCTTCCATTCTCATATTTTCTTCTGATAAAAAATTCATTAAATATACACGTCAAAAAAGATTGGGTGAAGGATAACGGTGCTAATTGGTAGTTGTGAATAGGTATGTTGAAAATAAAAGTAAATTATTTTTGTTTTGGTTATTTTGGGTACTGGGCTGTCACTAAGATGACAATATGGGGCGTTTTGTAGAAGAAAATTTGTTTTGTACTCGGGAATCATGAATTCTGGGAATAATGATTTCGAGGAGTTACTAAATTCTATTTGGTTAGAAAAAAGTTATTCCTATAAATATATACATGTTTTCTAAAGAAGAAAGAGTAATGTATTATTTTTGTTAAACTATTTAATCATTGTCATATTAAAAGAGGAACATTGTATTCTTTTCATTTACTTTCTTTTCAACACGGAAAAGTTAGATTCCCACCTTCCTCAATGTTTTAATAGGTAATTTGGCAAAAAGCCGTTCCTGGAAAACACTGATTTCATGGGAATGTTATTCTTTGGAATTTAAATCTAACATATATAAACATAGTTTCCCAATCTTAAACTCTTGGGAAACTAGAAATTTCCTGCCTACCAAACTCCCCCTAGATGTCATGCAATTGTGTTTGTTCTTTAAACAAAGACTGTATCAAAATATATGGAGAAGGTTGAGTTAGTTAACGTGTTAGAATATGAATGAGTTGATATTAGTGAGATATAAGCACACACGAAGAGATAAGATAGAAGAGACTTATTATACTAAATTGAGCATTGGCTCCTTGTGAAAAAAACTTCAAGAGGATAGTTTTCCTCATATTCACTGTTCTTTTCACCCTATTGTGTATATATATATATATATATATATATATATATATATATATATATATATATTTCTTTCCTGTATTAATTCTTGCTATCTAACAATTTTGTTTGACCCATCGGATCTTCAAGTGAGAGGTAGTGTTAAAGTTGGAGGAAGCATGAATTTGGGCCTAGCGGAAGCTACTAGTGTATGTGGGGGCAAACCCAATTGGTTGGATTGCTAGGGTAAAAAATTTGGAGGTACAAGAATTTTGATGGAGTATTTGCTATGGTAGAAGTTGTAAGCACCTAGTGTTGTAGTTGTTTATTCAACTTTTGTTGTGACTAACTTACTAAAGTCAATTATGTTGAGTTGTAGTTAGATCTATAGTCTATTCAGCAAAGCTTGCAGAGCATGCTACTACTATATAAATATCGTTGGAGATCCCACTATAATTATAGATATGACCAAATTATAGGATAGTAGTGGGTGCAAATCTTACCTTCCAAAACTGTGTGTGAGGTTGAATAGGTTTAGAGTCTACTTTCTAAGATGGTATCAGAGTCTATCCTATTAAGATTTGTCAGGTCAGATTTTCTTGATTTCCTCACTTGAAACGTCCAATTCTTAATTTGAGGGGGTGTGTTGGAGGTCCCACATTGATTAAAAATGACAAAATTATTGTATATAAGTAGATCCAAACCTTATTTTATAAACTGGTTTGTGAGATTGAATTAGGCTTTAAAGTTTACTTTTTAAGAAATACCTGTGAACAACTTTGTAAGAGCTAGTTTTTGTTGTAGCTATTTGTTACATAGGTTCCTAGTTGTTGACTTCTTTTTATTATCTATTTTCCTTTGAGGCTTTCTAATATATTCATGCATTTGTGTAGAGTTCCTTGTCTCTCGCACATCCATTCTAGCACATTATTCTCAAGTTTTTATCAGAGTGAGTCTGATCATGCTCTGACTATTAGTGTCTAGTGAGAAACATTGCTGTTTGTTACCGCCAACCTTCCCATGCTCAACTTTTATGACAATAATTGAATTTGGTGTGCCTCATCAAGCAATATAAAATCCAAGTGGTCATAGAGGTCAAAACCTTCTCATGCGTCTATACTTGTCACTTCTTTGCATGGCTTAGTTAGGGCGTGAAGCTTACATGCTGCCTTTCAGATGTTGGAGTGATGTGCCACCTCCATTCGTTTCATTGGTCTGTATGGTTCTTTTTTCAACCCCCTGTTTGACTATTCATCCTTGTTTGGACTGTAGGCCTAAGTAAGAACTCTTGTTGGACTTCTTATCTCCTTTGACTGCAAAATGTTAGTAGGACGTGCCATTTTTTTTTTAATGAACTCTCGTAATTACTTGAGAAAAACCTTCATGACAAAGATTACTTCTCTTGGTTTGCATTTGTTGAGTTTTGGTTCTTGGCCAAGGTTTCCATGATCACTTCTAAAAAGAAAGTAGTGGAATATCATAAAAAAGGTTTGAATAGTGGTAGAAGCTGGATTTTGACGTTGTGCTTTGTTTTGGTGTGGAACCCAATATATTAGGAACTCTTGGAACATTCAAAACTTTTAACTCTTTGGAAGAAGACTTAGAATATTTTGACAAATGATATTCAATGCCTTTATGATTTTGCATATAAACTGACATCCCTTAGACAAATAAATCATGACATACTTATGTTACTTCTATTTGGACTGGCATCAAAAGAAGTATTACTGTGGTGAATATTAATATTGGTATGATGGTAAGTATCGTGCAATACACAATACGAATTGTACAATATGATACGATTCATCTCCCTCTTGATAAAAATTTCGCACTTGTATAGTGTGAGTCAATCACAGAGTCGTATGAATCATGGATTCAGGTTTGTATCCTACCTTAAATTGTTGTAAATTTACACTTGAGTTTTATCGTGAACCGAGTAGGGTCGCGCAACTCGATTTTCTAAAAGCCCTACCTAATTTTATTTTTTTTAAATTTTTTAAACCACAAACTTAATAAAAATGTGTAGTAATGGTTCCTCTGCTTCTCCTTCAACCATTAGCAGAAACTCAGTGAAGGAGTAGGTAGAAACTCAGTGAAGGAGTAGGACCATGGAAGAGAGAACCTGCGAAACAATGGAACAACATAACAGTAGACTAGCGAAACAGTGGACCTGTAACGGACCTGCAGAACAAAGGGAGGATCAAACAGTGGGAGAAATGAACAAACTATTGAGTGAATTTTTTTGCTAGAGTCTTGCTTTTAAAAATGGGTAAAAAAAGGACTTTGATATTACTTGGAACTATTGTGAAAGTTTTCCTACAAATAGACTACAAGTAAAATGAAAATTTTGTTCTCATGCTTGTTGGAGAGGTGGCATAGCAAGGAAGAAGCATCATCTTGCTGGGACAAAGAAAGATGTTATTCCTTGTTGTAGTGTTTCAGACGAGGTGAAGGAAATATTTGTGAAGTTGCTAAAAAATAAAGAAAAAGAGAAAGAGGACAATAACTATATGAGTTGTTGGATAGCATAGTGGATGAAATTGGAGAAGAGCATGTTATCCAAGTAGTTGCAGATGGGGCTTCTAACCTCGTGGTTGTTGGAGAATGTTAATGGAAAAAATAACCGAATTATTTTGGTCTCCTTGTGTAACTCATTGTCTTGATCTAGTTCTTGAGGATATCTGAGAGCTTCCGGTATTTTACAATACCATTGGCAATGCAAAGAAAGTCACCACTTACATATATGAGCACACATGGGTACTTAATTTTTAAAGAAAGCACTCTATAAAGGAAGGGAATTAGCAAGACCAACTGTCACTTGTTTTGCTACTTATTATCTTACATTAAATTGTATTAAGCAACAAAAAAATGCTCTTAGATCAATGTTTGCTTTAGAGGAATGGGCTACAAGTCTACATGCTACTAAAATTGAGGCTAAGCTAGTGATGAATCTAGTGTTGACTGATGACAAATTTTGGAGATCAATCGCATATTGCCTAAAATGTGTGAATTTGTATGTAAAAGTGTTGAAGCTTGTAGATGGTGATGCAAAACCAAACATGCTATATATATTTAGGAAGCATAGGAAGCAATGGAGCTATAGATCAAATTGCTGAAAATTTCCAAAGGCAAGAAATAAGGTATAAAAATGTATGGAAAATTGTTTACACTAGATGGAATTTACAGCTACATAGACCTCTCCATGCAACAACCTATTATCTCAATCCTAGGTAAGGTACTTACATCTAAATTTGTCCTATTATGTAGCACTATGTTCTTTGTTCTCATCAACTTATTTTTCATTGTGTTAGATATCACTACGACAAGAATTTCAATCCGAATAGTGAGGTGTTAGTTGGTTTATATGAAACATTTCAAAGAATGGTCTTGGATGCAAGAACCAGAGTTGCAATTGAAACAACATGAAAAGTTCAAGGGAGCTAATGGGTTCTTTGGAATGGACATGGCAATAGATACTAGAGATAAGAATAAACTTGGTAATTAAATTACTCATCACCATTCTTATAAGATTTGTAAATTTTTAATTACATTATAATTTCAATACCTTTTGTTTTGACAGCTTTGTGGTGGGAGACTTATGAGGGAGAAGGTAAAGAGTTACAAAAGGTATCCATGAAAATTTTGAGCCTCACATGTAGTGCAATAGGGTGTGAAAGGAATTGGAGCACATTTGACTAAGTACATACTAAGAGCAGAAATAGATTAGAACGTGTGAAAGGAGTTGGAGCACATTTGACTAAGTACATACTAAGAGCAGAAATAGATAAGGAGTTGGAGCACATTTGACTAAGTACATACTAAGAGCAGAAATAGATTAGAACAACAAATATTAATGTAAAATTAATTTGGAGATAGAGGGAAGACCGTAATACTCTCAATTTCTTATTTCTTTTCTTCTCTTTGCTTACAAACAGAAAGAACAAACTATTTAAAAGCATTAACATGCCTTGTTTTTTATTTCTTTTCTTCTTTTACAAACAGAAAGAACAAACTATTTAAAAGGATTAACATGCCTTTTTTTTCAAAACTGAAAGCTTTATTATAGCCATAAAAACAACTCTTGACCTTGCATCTGCACAATTCTGCACAACTATGCAGAACCCTTGACCTTTCACCTACAGGACTCTAAAATTAAAAACCCACTAAATAACATTTAATGTTTATTCAACAATTAAATACTGGTGTATGGGAAGTACAATCTTCTACTTGAGATGAGAGAAAAGAATAGAGAAGTGAAGAGAAAGGGGAAGCTTATGATCCCATATGTTTGTTCCATATTGAATCGGATAATGAATGGATCACTGAGAAAGAAAATCAGATAATGAATGGATCACTGAGAAAGAAAATAGTTGTTTGCCTATTGATCCCTCATGGATGAATGTACATGAGTGTTTTGATGTTGAAGAGGGAGCTCTAAGCAAAAGAAAGAAGAGAGGTAATTAATTTTATTTAGAATTTTTAAAATTTAGAAATTGAAAGTTCAACAAACTAAAACTGTAATTTATTTGTTTTTCTTTTCCTAATACAGGTCATAGAAACTTAAATGCCAAGACCAATGAAAATGAAAAATTCATAGTAGGAGATGAGGAGGAAGATGTTGAAGATATTGAAGAAGGGGAAAAACTTTTAATAGAAGAAGAATATGACTTGAGTGATGTAGGTCTTGGAGAGGAAGAGAATGAAATATGAGTGATTAGGATAGAGTGTGTTTTTTTTTTTTTTTTTTTTTTTTTTTTTTGTGTTTTGGTTTTTTTATGTAAAAATTTTTTTTTT
>Ga0099824_1001229_pt1 | contig 35259 bp, 25 predicted proteins | sample SiratrowhiteBW_FD_76837 | JGI IMG/M metagenome (GOLD analysis project Ga0099824, IMG submission 76837) | Root nodule microbial communities of legume samples collected from California, USA - Siratro white BW | ecosystem: Host-associated > Plants > Roots > Nodule | place: USA: California... | reverse complement strand
GGCCGCATGAACCATCGTTTCTTCAAAAAGAAACTAAACCGCCCAATCAGTTTACCGAAGCGACTTTATTGCGTGCGATGGAAACCGCAGGAAAACAAGTCGACGATGAAGATTTGCGAGAACTGATGAAAGAAAACGGAATCGGGCGTCCGTCAACTCGTGCGAATATTATCGAAACGCTTTTCAAGCGCCAATATATTGTTCGAAATAAAAAACAGGTTTTACCTACTTTAACTGGAATTCAATTGATTGATACGATTCAGAACGAATTGGTAAAATCAGCTGAACTTACCGGAACATGGGAAAAACAGCTAAAGGATATAGAGAAAGGAACTTTCACCGCCGCGGCATTCATTAGAAACATGAAACGCATGGTGGAAGCTTTAGTGTATGAAGTGCGAAGCGAAACCAAACATGCTAATATTTCTCATGCTGCAACGATTCAGCAACCCGTTGTAAAAGCAGAAAAAGAGAAAAAAAAAGCTTCTGGAATTTCTGCAGAAACTTGTCCGAAATGTCAAAAAGGAAATATACTGAAAGGAAAATCGGCTTTTGGATGCAGCGAATACAAATCGGGTTGCGATTTTGTATTGCCTTTTGTTTTTCACGATAAAAAAATTACAGAAAGCCAGTATTTACGATTGGTTCAGAAAGGTTCTACAGTAAACATAAAAGGTTTCAAAACTGATTCTGGAACTGTTGAAGGTTTAATCCGTTTTGAAGAAAACTACAAACTGAAATTAGAACCAAAGAAAACAGATAAAAAAACCGAAGCAAAAGAAAGTTCAGATGCTTTGATGTGTCCGAAATGCAAAAAGGGAACTATTCTAAAAGGCAAAACGGCTTATGGCTGTGCCGAATACAAATCGGGCTGTGATTTTAAGGTTACTTTTGATGAAGTTCGAGCAAAATTAAAAGACCAAAAGCCAACTAAGGAATTGGTTTATTCTATTTTGAGCGAAAGCGTTTAAGTTTTTTTAGAGCCACGAATTTTCACTAATTTATATTTGTTTCACGCAGATTTAAAATGATTTAAGCTGATATCCGCAGATTTTATTTAAACAAATCAAAATAAATCTGCTCAGATCTGTATAATCTGCGTGAAATAAAATCATTTTAATCCTTTAAATCTGTGGCTACTTTTTCGCGCTTAAATATTCAATAAATAATTCGTGGAAATTAGTGAAATTCGTGGCAAACATTTTTTTCATACTTTAGTAGTCTATTACAAACCCAAAATCTCATAAATATGTTTCAGAAAATTACTCTTTTAGCTCTTGTATTAGCCGCAGTTTCTTGCCAGAAAAAAGAAACAGTTGAAAAAGATAAAATCAAAAAAGCCGACTGGTTAATCGGGAACTGGGAAAATAAATCTCCTGAAGGCGTTTTATCTGAAAACTGGCAAAAGTTAAACGACAGTACTTTCAGCGCTTCTTCTTATTTCATTAAAGGAAAAGACACTTTGCATTTTGAGACTATTATTTTGGCTCAGCTAGGCGAAACGCTTACTTACAAAGCAACTGTAAAAGGGCAAAACGACGACAAACCTGTTTTCTTCCCCTCTACTTCTGAAACAGAACAAAAATTGGTTTTTGAAAATCCAAAACACGATTACCCTCAAAAAATCACTTATACAAAAGGTGCCAATAATACTTTGACAGCAGAGATTTCTGGGAATTTGAATGGAAAACCGAGTTCGGAGAAGTTTGTGATGACGAAGAAGTAAGCAAATAGAAATTTAGTAATCCTATTAATATATTAGATGAGAATATATTCATCGCTTCAAATTGGCGATTACCATCAAAATAATTGTGAAGATCATTTATTTGTTGGCGAATATGGCAAAAATAAAATTCTTTGCGCTGTGATGGATGGCTGTACCACTGCTTTAGAAAGTCAATTTGCTTCTTTACTAGTTGGGAAAATTCTAAAAAAAATCTGTATAGAAAAAGGTTATAAAGAATTTATTGAAAAAAAGACAGAACCTATTCTTCCAGAAGAAAATCTAAAGCTTATTTTACAAGATCTATTAAGCGAACTCCGAATTGTTAAAAATCAGTTGCTGATTGATGAGAAAGAATTACTGACAACGCTAATAATTCTTTTATTTGACAAAGAACAAGAAAGTGGTATTGTGTTTGTAATTGGTGACGGTCTAGTAAATATAAACGGAAAAATAACGGAATTTGAACAAGACAACAAACCCGATTATTTAGGTTTTCATCTTACGGAGGATTTTCAAACTTTTTACAATTTACAAAACCAAAAAATTACATTCAATACATTAAATGATATTAATATTTCTACTGATGGGATTTTTACTTTCGAAAAATTACTACCAAAGAAATCTCAAGAAGAAATTGATGTAATTCAATTTTTAACAATTGACAAAGTAAACTCTGAAAAGGATGATTTGTTTCCTTTTAAATTGAAGACATTAGAAAATGAATTCGGATAAAACCAACAGATGATTTCTCAATTATTAGAATTATAAAATAAGGGAATTATAAAATCGCATCTTACTTTATTCGATGTAAAAAAACTACTCATTCTCCCCGATCTTATTCACCATAAAGATCATCAGAATCCCTAGAAGCGCCATAATCAGGAAAGCCCATTTCATGCTTAAATATTCGGAGATAAAACCAACCATCGGCGGAACTAGTAAGAATCCTAAATAACCAATTGTGGATATTGAAGTTAGAGCAGAACCTGTGCTTAATTTAGATGATCTTCCGGCAATGCTAAACACCAGCGGAACTACGCAAGAAACCCCAAATCCAATTAAAACGTAACCGAAAATAGTTGGGTAAGCATACGGCATGATAAAACAAATCCCGAAACCTGCTGTTATTAAAATTCCGCTGTAAAGAAGGATTTTTTTAGTTCCAAATTTCATTACGCCATAATCACCAAAAATACGTCCCAAAGTTACTGCCGAAGCAAAAAACACGAATGCAGCACTGGTTAATTTGGGAGAAGCTTTTAGGATATTTTCGAAATAAATTCCGCTCCAATCGTACATTGTATTTTCGCAAGCCATAGAAACGAAACAAATCAAGGCAAATTTTACCAGATTCTTTTCTGGCATAGAAAAGAACTTCTTTTTAACCGGAACTGGTTCGTTGTGAATACTCATTGGGTAAAAACAAGCCGTCAGCGCCAACATAAAAATACTCACTCCTAATAAATGATGCGATGGCGCAATTTTCTGTGTTACCATTACATAACCTAATCCTGCTCCCGAAAAAACGGCGATACTCCAAACTGCGTGAAAACGTGTAATAATCGATTTTGGATATAATTTCTGCACTTCCAGAGATTGCGCATTAATCGATAAATTGAAAATATTACGAGAAGCGCCAAAGAATAAAAGTATGATGACCAATTGCCAAACAAATGCTGCTAAACCTGGCAAAGACAAAGCAACATTAAACATAACCGCTCCAAGCAGCATGATATAACGGCTGCTGTATTTATTTAACAGCTTTCCTGTAAATGGCATTGTAAGCATTAATCCTATTGGAAAAGCAAATAAAACAGCTCCGAATTCGGCTTCAGAAAGTTTCAATTGGGCTTGTATATGTGGAATTCTCGAAACCCAAGAAGAATAACCAAAACCAGAAAGAAAGAAAAAAACGGTATTGGCAATACGATATCCTCGAGGCGTATTTTGAATCTTTTTAAAGAATGGTAAAATCATGAAATCGTTTTTCAGACTGCAAAATTAAGCCTTTTTATAGTTTATCTCACTACAACTCGTAATAAGAATTTTGATTAATCGCTCTAAAATCAACATTTAACAATTTCATTCATAAATGACAAAAAAATAAAATTGTTAAAGTTATTTTAATTTCTACATTTGCACTGTTTTTATTTATTCTAAATAAAATTATTATCAACCAAATTTAAAATAGTAATGAATTATCTCAGTTTGAAAACTTCGCGTTTTCTATTTTCAATCAGCTTTCTATTTTCGTTTTTATCTGCCTTTGCACAAAACCATGGAAAAATTAAAGGAACAATTGCAACATCTGATGGCGATGCCGCTGCTGGTGTAAATATTATTCTCAAAAACACTAAATATGGCACCGTTTCTAATGATGACGGTTCTTTTGACTTCAATAAAGTAAAAGCCAATTCTTATACCTTACAAGTATCTTTAACCGGTTATGAAACTTTAGAAGCCGAAATTACGGTTACAGAAAATGAAACTACTACAGTTAATTTACAGCTGAAAGTTTCAAACAAAGAATTAAAAGAAGTTATCATTAGCAGTCCAAAAAGCATTGTGTCCAAAAAAACAGATTATGTTGCTAGAATGCCCCTTAAGAATCTGGAAAACCCACAGGTTTATAGCGTAATCCATAAAGAACTTTTACAGGAACAAGTTGCGGTAGACATTAGAAGTGCTGTGCAAAACTCTCCTGGAGTAGTTTCAATTAGTTATCCATCCGGAGGAGTTGGCGTAATTTTTAGAGGATTTTCTACAGGAATAAATGCTAGAAACGGAATGGAAACGGTTTCGGGGCGTTCTTCTGTTGATCTTGGAAATGTAGAACGCATTGAAATCCTAAAAGGCCCGTCTGGAACTCTATTTGGTTCAACTGTATCTTCATTTGGAGGCGTTGTAAATTTAGTGACTAAAAAACCACACGAAACTACTGCTGCCGAAATCTCATACACAACCGGAAGCTATGGCTTAAATCGTTTAACGGCTGACGTTAATACTCCGCTAAACAAAGATAAAAGTGTCTTGTTCAGAATAAATATGGCTGTTAACAGAGAAAAAAGTTTTCTTGATTATGGTTTCAATAATGCTTTGCTTTTTGCCCCTAGCCTTACTTACAAAGCATCTGAAAAGCTTACTTTCAATATTGATGCTGAACTTTATAATGTAAACAATACAAGACGCACTTATAATACTTACGCTGCAAATTCTGGAATTACAAATCCGAATGACTTAAAGATAGATTACAGAAAATCTATGTTTCATGATGATAATGATGCTAAAACAAAAGCAACAAAAGTTTTTGCTCAGGCCGAATATGAAATATCAGAAAACTGGAAATCTACTACTGTATTTTCATTTGTTGGAGAAGATGTAGAACGCAGTTATCAGAGTTATGCCGTTTGGAGTTCACCAACTCAAGTGGCTAGAAGAGTTGGTCTTTGGGGACCGATTTATAATAACTACACTAACATTCAGGAAAACTTAAACGGAAAATTTTCTACTGGAAACATTAAGCACAAATTTCTTGCGGGTATAAACTATAGACTCTACAGCGGTGCCTTTTCTGGAGGAAGTACTTTTACTCTTGACAATATTGATGTTACTGCACCATTTACTCCTATTAGAAGAAAAGCTGTAGATGCTGGTCTGGTTCTTACAACCTCTCCTATTGCAGATCAGAAAACGTTTAGCGTGTATGCGTGTGATGTCATCAATTTTACAGATCGTCTTTCAGCTATGTTGAGTTTGCGTCTGGATAATTTTGACCGTGAAAAAGTAGGAACCGTTGAAGGTTATAATCAGACAGCTTTGGCTCCAAAGCTTGGATTGGTTTATGAATTGGTTAAAGACCAAGTTTCTGTATTTGGAAATTACATGAATGGCTTTCAAAACATGCAGCCTGTAACACAGCCAGATGCTTCGATATTTGTTTTGGATCCTATTTATGCAGTTCAATATGAAGGAGGTATTAAAGCCGAAGCTTTCAATAAAAAACTGACTGGTTCTGTGAGTTATTACAATATTACAATTGATAATGCGACAAGAGTAAATGCTACAGGTTTTACAGAACAAGATGGCAAGCAAGTCAGTAAAGGTTTTGATTTTGAGTTAATGGCCACTCCTATCAACGGATTAAGCATTGTCGCTGGTTATGGATATAATGATAACAGAATTGTAAAAGCTTCTGACACATCTATCGAAGGAAATAAGGCGACAGGTTCTCCTGAAAATGTGGTGAACTTCTGGACTTCTTACACCTTCCAAAATAAACTAAAAGGGCTTGGTTTGGGTTTTGGTGCCAATTATGTAGACAAAAATTTCTTTACAGCAGATAATACTTTTTATATGCCTTCTTATACAACTCTTAACGGATCTGTTTATTATGATCGTACATCATGGAGAGTTGGTCTTAAATTTAATAATATAACTAACGAAAAATACTGGGATTTCTGGGGTACATCACAAGCTCCGACAAATATTCTAGCTAGTTTAACAATTAAATTTTAACTCAGAGTTTAAATTTAAGCAAAAGCATCTCAGCATAAAACTTGAGGTGCTTTTTTGTATAATTTTATTTTTAATTATTCTAAATAAAACTTATGTTTGTGAAAAATATCAATTAATAATTTAAAACTCGATCTTATGAAATTAAATACTTTAAAAACAGTAAGCTTTTTATTTCTAATGCTTTTTGCTGCACCTCAACTTTTTGCTCATGCTCTTTGGATCGAAACTAAAGCAACAGGAACAAAAGGAAAAGCTCAAGAAATTTCTGTTTACTTTGGAGAGTTCTCTGATAACGACATTACAAAAGCCGATAAATGGTTTTCTGATTTAAAGGATTTCTCTTTAGTGGTAATTTCTCCTTCAAAAAAAGAGACTAAATTAACTTCTAAAGCTCTAGACAATAAATACCAAGCGTTTTTTACACCAGATGAAGATGGGGTCTACACGATTGTAATGCACCATACTGTAAAAGATGTTTATGGCACGATGAAATTAGATTACAATTCTAGTGCAAACGTTGTGGTTGGCAATAAGGCTGCAGGAAATACTATTACTTCTAACACCAACAAAATTGCTGTTTTCTCAGAAAATGTGGATGTTGCAAAAAAAGACACTAAAATTACTGGCGTAGTCTCTTATGACGGAGCGATTGCAAAAGAAGCTAAAGTTAAAGTAATTGCGCCAAACGGATGGGAAAAAGAGTTGTGGACAAACGATAAGGGAGAATTTTCTTTTACACCTATTTGGTCAGGAAATTATATGGTAGAATATGCTCACACAGACAAATCATCTGGTGAACACAATGGAAAAAAATACGATGAAATCTGGAAAATGGCTACTTACCAAATTGTAGTAAAATAATTTTTCGTTCATTCTGAGATTTAAATTCAATTTAAAGCCTTGCTGTGGAGCAAGGCTTTTTAGTTGTTATTTATACTAAATTAAAATAACAACTAAAAACTCTTAAGCAAATCTTAAGAAAAAAATAATAAACATTTAAGAAATAAAAATGGTTCATAATTTTCTGTTAAAGAATCTGTGTCTTTATATTTGCACTCGATAATTTTTATTGAATCTAAATAAATACCATGAAATATAATTTACTATTTGCATTAGGATTATTAAGTTTTGCCTCTTACGGTCAAGATTATTCAAGCAATGAAGCGACTTCATCTGTTACTGATACTGTAAAAAATAAAAAAGGAGAAATTCTAAACGAGGTTCTGGTTACCAAAACAAAAGAGCCGAAACCAGTAACTGCAGTTCGCTCTGGATTAAAACCAATGGATAATCCTCAAAGCATTCAAGTAATTGGTTCTGAAATCATCGAACAGCAGCAAGCTATCAGATTAAGCGAAGTTCTTAAAAATGCTAATGGTGTATATGTAAGTTCTGCTCGTGGAGGTGCTACAGAATCTTTTTTCTCAAGAGGGTATGACATGTCGGCAAACAATATGTTCAAAAATGGTTTTCGTTATAATTCTGGTTCAATTCCTGATGTTTCTGGCTTAGATAAAGTAGAATTCTTAAAAGGTGGTTCTGCCCTATTATTTGGAAATGTTGCTCCAGGAGGAATTTTAAACTTAGTAACCAAAACGCCTCAATTCAAAAGTGGAGGTGAAATCTCAATGCAAATGGGAAGCTACGCTTACTATAAACCAGCATTTGATTTTTATGGAGGCCTAAATAAATCTATTGCATTTAGAATTAACGGTTCTTATGAGAATTCAGAGAGTTTTAGAGATGTTGTAAAAAATGAACGTTTATACATCAACCCATCGTTACTTTTCGTAATCAGCCCTAAAACACAAATTACAGTTCAAGGTGACTATTTAAGCGCAGATTGGACGCCAGATTTTGGAACCGGAATTATTGGAACACAAATACTTGATTTGCCACGTAATGCTTTCTACGGATCGCTTTGGTCAAATGGTACTACTAAATCTTCTAGTGCTTCTGTATTATTAAATCATGATTTCAGTAAAAATTGGAAGTTAAATTTTAATTCTTCTCTTCAAAATTATGACAGAGCTTCAAAGTCTACAGCACAGCTATCATCTGTAAAAGAAAATGGAGACTGGACAAGACCTTTAGTTCAAAACAAAAACTTAGAACAAATACTAGGAGACCAATTAAGTCTTCAAGGAAACTTCAATACAGGATCTGTAAAACATCAAATTTTTACAGGGGCAGACTGGGAAAACTCATTTGCAACAGCTTATACTTTTGCATTTGATCCTTCGAATTATGATACTATTAATCTTTTCAATTTTGACCCTACAACACAAAGAAATCATATACCAAATGCAAGAACAACTCAAATTGCAAAAACAGAAACAAATCGTTTTGGTGTTTATTTCCAGGATTTAGTTACAATTACAGAAAAATTCAAAGTATTGGCAGGTATACGCTGGTCATGGCAGGAAGCTGAAGTTACGACTTATAAAGAAACTTACGCCAATAAAATACAAACTGTAAAACCAGAAAATGCCGTTCCTACAGTTGGTGCTAAAAAATTAGACAATGCATTTTCTCCTAAATTTGGATTAATATATCAGCCAAGAAAAGATGTTTCGATATTTGGTAGCTATTCTACTTCGTTTACTCCAAACACAGGAACTACAGCCGATTTAAAACCAATTGAACCTTCTATTATTGATCAATACGAAGCTGGTATTAAAACCGATTTCTTACAAGGTTTATTGAGTACAAATATTACTGTTTATCAAATCGTGAATAGCAATCTGGCTCAAACAGCTGAATTTAAGGCTGACGGAAGTTTAAATTCAGATACAAACATAAAAGTTCTAAGCGGTGAAACTAAAAGTAAAGGTGTTGAAATAGACGTTACAGCAAGACCAATTGATGGACTTAGCATTATTGCGGGTTATAGCTACAATGACATGCGTTACACTAAAACATCTGGCCTAAATGGAAGTTTTATTGAAGGTGACCGTTTAGTTAGAACTCCAGCAAATACAGCAAACTTAAGCTTCTTTTACACAGTACAATATGGTTTCTTTAAAGGAGTATCTTTAGGTGCAATCGGAAATTACATTGGTGATCGTTTAGGTGGCTGGAATGATCAACACAGTACAGATCTTGTTAAATATCCTGATGGCATTTACCACAGAGAAATTCCTATTGAAGGCTACGTTACAATCGATGCATCTGTTGGATATACTTGGAGAAAATTCTCAATTCTTTGCAAATTATCAAACATTACAAACGAATTAAATTATACAGTTCACGAAAACTATAGTGTGAACCCAATTGCTCCTCGTCAGGTTATGACAAGCTTGCGATACAAGTTCTAAAATATTGAATTAGATGTTTTTTTGATTTATCCCGAGATTTTCCTGTCTTCTCAAAAACAGAAAAATCTTGGGATTTATATTTTAAGTCCAATTCTAATTCAATTAACACTATTTTTGCTAGCAATAATATTCCCTAAAAAAATCAAAAATGTCAGATTCCAAGAAAAACCAATTGCAAAAAAGTTTAGGCCTTAGTTTTAATATAGCCGTTTTAATTGGAGGAACAATCGGTGTTGGGATCTTAAGAACGCCTGGAACTATTGCAGAAATGCTAAATAACTATTGGCTGATTCTTGCTTCTTGGCTATTTGGAGGCTTGTATGTTTTATTGGGAGCTAATTCGTATTCAGAACTGGCGACAATGCTGCCAAAAGCTGGTGGGTCTTACAATTATATAAAAAGAGCTTTGGGCGAGTATGCTGGATTTCTTTCTGGCTGGTACGATTATATTGTAAATGCCATTCCTCCTGCTTTTTATTGCATTGTAATTAGCGAATACACTATCATTCTATTTCCACAATTGGCCAATTATGCAACAGTAATGTCCATTTCTTTATTAATAGCATTTGTATTGCTGCATTTAAGTGGTGTAAAAAACGGAAGCTTGATTCAGCAGATTACTAGCTTATTAAAAGTGATTTGTTTTGTGGCTTTGGTTGTGGCTTGTTTTATGTACTCTGGAGCTGAAATTCCCCCAATAAAAACTGATAATTCGGTTTTTCAAATCGGACTAATTTTTGGATTTTTCAAATCATTGCAACTAATTATCGGGACTTACAATGGCTGGAATGCTGTTTGTTTTTTTGCTGAAGAAAATGAAAATCCAAACAAAAATATTCCGAAATCTTTATACAGCGGAGTTTTACTTGTTGTAGCCATTTATATTTTGGTAAATGCCGCATTTTTTCATGTACTGCCAATCGAAACACTAGCAAAATCTAATCTTGCCGCTGCTGATGTTGCTAAAATTCTTTTTGGCGAAAGCGGAGCTAAAATCGTAACGGTAATTTCGATTTTCTCTTTAATCAGTATTTTGAATGCCTTTATGATGATTCCTCCAAGAATATTGTACGGATTAAGCCGTGACGGATTTTTTATCGAAAAAGGAACTCAAGTAAACAAAGGCGGAACACCAATAGTAGCTCTTTTGGTTTCGTCATTTTTTAGCTTGTTTTTAATCTGCATTGGTTCTTTTGAAGTTTTGTTTTCATTCGCCGCTTTTATCTCCATAATCGTTTGGGGATTGGCGTATTATTCCCTTTTAAAACTAAGAACCTCTGAACCGCATTTACCAAGACCTTACCGCTCTTTCTGGTATCCGTGGACCACAATAATAGCCTTAATATTTTCTATTGCATTACTTGCTGGATTTATTTACAGCGATCCAAAAAGCTTTATTATAATTGTAGGTATTGCGATCGCTTCTTATCCTTTGTTTTTAGTTTTGAAGAAAAAACAAAAGTAATACAAAACTTACTTTTATTTTGTTTTTTAATAAAATGCACTATTTTTGCATTTAACAATATGAAACATGAATTACAACTTATCATTTCAGGAAAGAGCAAAGTTAAGCATGGAACAATTATCCAAGCAGCAGCCAGTTACCTTAGAAGAAGCCAAAGCTCAAGTACAATGGCTAAAGAATTCAAGCATTTCAAAAAACAAGAAAAAGAGACCTTAGAAAGATTTATAGAATTAAATAATCTTTGGATTCTAGATATTAATCTTGAAGATTACCTTTCTGAAGGAGCAGAGCAAAAAGTCTATCTAAAAGATGGAAAGCATGTAATCAAACTTAATGATTCTATTTATTACAATTCCTGGATAGATTACTTCAATAATATTGTTAAATAACTTCTTTTTTCCAGATACTGCATACAATTTACTAGGCTTTTTCAAAAACGAAGATATTATATATGCAGTTGTTGAACAACCTTTTGTAAAAGCAACTGAACCAACAGATTTAGAAGTTGTAAAGAAGTTTATGCTTGTAAACGGTTTTCTAAATACCAAAAACAATAATTATTATAATCCCGACCTAGGAATTATTCTTGAAGATCTTCACGACGAAAATGTATTGACAGAAAATGGTATTCTCCAATTTATAGATACCGTTTTCTATATAAAAGATAATTTTTACGAGAATTAAAAAATAATTTCGTAAAAAAAAGAGAACTTCTACTGACATAACGTTGTCACTTCATGCCATTTAATTTGCATAATAAAACACAAAAAAATGAGCAAATTAGATTTAACTAAAACAGACAAAACGTACTATAATGCCAAAATCAACCCCGAAATTGTCTTTATCGAAAAAGCGAATTATATATCGCTTACAGGTCAAGGTGATCCTTCTGGAAAAGATTTTTCAGAAAAAATTCAAGCATTATACACCACGGCGTATGTCATTAAATTTATGCATAAAGTGATGGATAATGATTTTGTTGTTCCAAAACTAGAAGCATTGTGGAGTTTTGATACTGAAAAATACGCATCAATCTCAATGGATGAAGCTCCACTGAAAATACCTCGCGCTGAATGGAATTACAGAATCATGATTAGAATGCCCGATTTCGTTAGGAAAGAACAGACTGAAGAAGCTATTGCCATTGCGGTCAACAAAAAGCAAAATGCATTGGCCGAAAAAATTGAATTCTTTCAAATGGAAGAAGGTAAAGTAATTCAGGTTCTTCATATTGGTCCTTTTGATACAGAACCGCAAACGCTAAAAAAAATTCTAAAATTTAGCACTGAAAACAATCTGCAACAGAACGGGTTGCATCATGAAATTTATCTTTCAGACTTTCGTAAAACAGCTCCCGAGAAATTAAAAACAATACTGAGAGAACCTGTCAAATAGTTTTTTTATTAGCCACGACTCGAGCGAAAGCGAACAGGCGAAGCAATTTGTGGCTAATAAAAAAAGACCTAACAGGTTTTAAAAACCTGTTAGGTCTGCTTATAAAAGAAATATTTCTTATTTCAAACCAGCCAAACTCTGCTCGATTGTAGCAATTTTTGCTAAAGCATCAGCTTGTTTTTGTTTTTCTAAATTAAGTACTTTCTCCGGAGCTCCGTTAACGAATTTCTCATTTGAAAGTTTCGCTTCAACCGATTTCAAGAATCCTTTTGTATAATTCAATTCTTCTGTCAGTTTTGCAATTTCTGCTTCAACGTCAATATTTCCAGTAATCGGAATGAAATATTCATTAGATTTTACACGGAAAGACAAAGCGCCATCAACTTTTTCAGAAACATATTCGAAAGCAGAAACGTTTCCTAATTTCGTGATGATTGAATCAAAATAAGTAGAAACATTTTCGCTATTGATTCCTTTTAATTCAATTGCATCTTTAAATGGAATATTTTTATCTTTTCTGATGGTTCTAATTCCTGAAATTACTTCAATAGAATTTTCGAAATCGGCAATTAATTTTGCATCAAACGGTTTTACTTCTGGCCAAGTAGAAACAATTAAAGCTTCTTCTGGAGTTCTTTCCGTAATTAACTGCCAAATCTCTTCTGTCAAGAAAGGCATAAATGGATGCAATAACTTCAAGTTGTTTTCTAACATTTCGATCGCTTTCGCGAAAGTTACGCTATCAATTGGCTGTTGGTATGCAGGTTTAATCATTTCTAAGAACCAAGAACAGAAATCATCCCAAACTAACTTATAGATTGCCATCAATGAATCTGAAATTCTGTATTTCTCAAAATTATCTTCAATATCAACCAAAGTCTGCTGTAATTTTGCTTCGTACCATTCGATTGCCACTTTTGATGATTCTGGCTGTGTGATAGTTTCAGAAACTTCCCAACCTTTAATCAGTTTGAAAGCATTCCAGATTTTGTTTGAAAACGCTTTTCCTTGAAGGCATAATTCTTCGTCAAACATAATATCGTTTCCTGCAGAAGCACTTAAAAGCAATCCTACACGAACACCGTCGGCACCAAATTTCTCAATTAAATCTAAAGGATCAGGAGAGTTTCCTAATGATTTAGACATTTTACGGCGCTGTTTATCACGAACTAAACCAGTTAAATATACATTAGTAAATGGTTTTTCACCTGCATATTCGTAACCTGCGATAATCATTCTTGCCACCCAGAAAAATAAAATATCCGGACCCGTTACCAAGTCATTTGTTGGATAGTAATATTTAAAATCTGGACTTTCTGGATCCATAATACCACCGAAAACAGACATTGGCCATAACCACGAAGAAAACCAAGTGTCTAATGCGTCAACATCTTGTTTTAAGCTGTCGGTTGTTAGTTGCGGGTTGTTGGTTTTTTCTTTTGCTAATGCTAACGCATCTTCGATGTTTTCTGCAACTACGAAATCTTCTTTTCCGTCTCCGTAATAGTAAGCCGGAATTTGTTGTCCCCACCATAACTGGCGAGAAATATTCCAATCACGAATATTGTTTAACCAGTGCGCATAAGTGTTTTCGAAACGTTTTGGATGCAATTTAATGTCTCCCGTTTCCAAAACCGATTTAATTGCTGGTTTTACCAATTCTTCCATTTTCAAGAACCATTGGTCAGATAATCTTGGTTCGATTACGGCTTTTGTTCTTTCAGAAGTTCCCACTTTATTTAAGTGTGTTTCTGTTTTTGCTAAAGCACCGATTTCTTGAAGTTCTTTTTCAATTTCCTTACGAACTACAAAACGATCTTTTCCTTGATAGTGCAATCCGAAGCTGTTTAATGTCGCATCTTCATTAAAAATATCAACGATTTCTAAGTTGTGTTTTTCACCCAACGTTTTATCGTTCATATCGTGTGCAGGCGTTACTTTCAAACATCCTGTTCCGAATTCAATATCAACATATTCGTCTTCGATAATTGGAATCACTCTTCCGCAAATTGGAACAATAGCTTTTTTACCTTTTAAATGTGTAAAACGCTCATCATTCGGATTAATGCAGATAGCAGTATCTCCAAAAATAGTTTCTGGTCGCGTTGTAGCAATGGTCAAGAAATCTTCTGAACCTTCAATTTTATATTTTAAGAAAAATAATTTTCCTTGCTGTTCTTCGTAAATTACTTCTTCGTCAGAAAGAGTAGTTTTTGCTTCTGGATCCCAGTTTACCATACGGTATCCTCTGTAGATTAATCCTTTGTTGTATAAGTCTACAAACGATTTAATTACAGAAGCAGACATGTCTGGATCCATTGTAAATTTAGTACGTTCCCAATCGCAAGAAGCACCTAATTTCTTAAGTTGTTCTAAGATTGTTCCACCATATTTATCTGTCCATTCCCAAGCATGTTTTAGGAATTCTTCGCGGGTCAAATCGTTTTTATTGATTCCTTCAGCTTTTAATTTCGCTACCACTTTTGCTTCAGTAGCAATAGAAGCGTGGTCTGTTCCAGGTACCCAACAAGCGTTGAATCCTTTAAGACGTGCTCTACGAATTAAAACATCTTGAATCGTATTATTCAACATATGTCCCATGTGAAGGACTCCAGTGACGTTTGGCGGCGGGATTACAATGGTGTACGGTGTTCTGTGATCTGGTTCTGAATGAAAATAGTTATTTTTCATCCAGTAATCATACCATTTACTCTCAATCGTCTTAGCGTCAAATTGTGCTGGAATTGTCATTTATATATGTTTAATCGTTTACTTTTTTTTTTGATTCGTTTAATCGTTAAATTGTTTAATCGCTTGTTTTTTCGTGAAATCAATTTAAGGTAAATCGGTTAAACGATTAAACAGTTAAGCACATAAGCGAAACTTTGGTTCAGTTTTTGTATTTTATTAGCTGACAGCAAAAGTAAATAATTAAGTAGACTATAAAAAGAGAAATAATAATTTGTGTGTTAATTAAAAGAATGTATATTTACTTACAATTAAAAAAAGATTTCATATGAAAAATGCAGCCTCTTTTATTGCAGTCTTATTGTTTAGTGCAATAAGTTATGCGCAAAATGGCCCAAAAATTGAATTTGCAGCCCCTGATAATACAATTGATTATGGAAAAATTTCTAAAAGTGACAATGGGCTTCGTTCATTTGAATTTACCAACACTGGAGATGCTCCTTTATTAATTACAGGTGCAGAATCTACAGTAAGTTCAATTATTGTGACTAAACCTGCGGCAGCCATTATGCCAGGCAAAAAAGGAAAAATTGATGTAAAATATAATATGGTCGCAGGACCTATCCGTAAAACTATTACTGTTGAAACAAACGCAGTAAACTATCCTGACGGAAGAGTAGCTCTTAAAATTAAGGGTGAAGTTCAATAAGAATCAAATAATCTAAAATAACAAAAGCCGTTTCTAAATCTAGAAACGGCTTTTTATTTTGCAAAGCATCTTGCTTCTCAAATCTTTCTTCTTTTATTTCTTCTCAGCGCATTCAGCGGTATCAAATTTATACTTTACGCTTTCAAAGTCAATTGGTTTGTCTTTTACTAAATAAGTAACTCCCATTGTTGTCTGCATCGTTCCGTTTCCTAAAATAAGCTGATTATTGCGTTTAAAAGTGCCATCGGATTTTTGAATGTTTTGTCTCCATTTACGTTGTCTTTAAAAGTATAATCTACAAACAGCGTATCTCCATGAAACTCGCCTGCTACTTCTCCTGTTCTAACAGTTGAAGGTGCGACTCTCATAACCATGTCTCCAGTTAATTTTCCGTTTTTTAAAGTATTTAATTTTAAATCTATTGTGTCCTTTTCATAAATTGCTTTGTAACATGCCGTGCTTACTATTGTTGCACCTTCTGCTTTTGCAGCTTCAGCGGCTTTTTGTTTTTCTTCATTTTTACAGCTTTGCAATCCAATGAAGGATAAAAGCAAACAAGATAAGGTTAGATTTCTCATAATATTTTTCATTTTTTTGATATTACTATAAAATTAAAGAAAAAGAATTTATTTCTTCAATAATTTTCATCTGTTGGTAAAAATTAATTTTAACACATAGAAACATAGTTTCAATAAACTTTAAAAGGCGTTTCACTAATTTCAATACACATAGCTATGTGTTAAAGCTAGCTTTTCCTATAATCTTAAACAAAAACAATAAAAATCTATGTTTCTATGTGTTTAAATTCAATTTAACTCAAAAGGATGATTTTTATAAATTTTTAATTACAAATTCAGATCTTCTGTTTAATTCATGTTCTTCTTCTGAGCACGAGTCATCAGTTTTGCATTTTATAATTGGCACCGATTCACCATAACCTTTTGCTGTAATCCTTTGGGCATCTATTCCCGATTGAATAATAAACTCTCTAGTAGAATTAGCTCTCTTTTGCGATAAGTCTTCATTAAATTTAGCATTCCCTCTAGAATCGGTATGCGATCCTATTTCGATTTTCATTTCAGGATATTTCTTCATTAATTCGACAACTCTTCCTAGAACCACTTTTGATTCTTTACGAATGTACCACATATTATAGTCAAAGTAAATTGGATCTGTTTTAATTATTAAACGGTCTTTGTCTTTTACAACATCTTTTTCTTTCGCTAAAATCTCTTTTACTTTTTCCTGTTTTTTAACTTCAGCTGCAACAATTGCTGCTTCTTTGGCTTTTTTCTCTTTTTCTTTTAACTCAAGGGCAACCAAAGCTTCTTTTTTCTTGTTCTCTTCTTCAATAATAATTTCCTGTTTTCTCTTATTTTCAGCAATTTGTTTTTCTTCTTTTTTAATGGCTTCTAAAGATCTCAAAGCCAAAGAAGCATCGTTAACTTTATCTCTAGTTTTATCTAAGGTCAATATTTTAGAAGCATTGGTATAGTTTTCTTTGAAAGCGCTTATTTTATACGAACTCTCACAGGCAACCGTAAAGCTGAATTTTCCGTCAGCAGAAGTTGTGATTGTATTTAAGGTTTTATTTTCTGAATCCTGCAATAATACTGTTGCACTTTCTAGAGCCAATTGCGTATCTACATCTATAATTGTTCCTGCAATAAACTGTTTGCAATCTTCAACAATCAGATCTTTTATTTCTTTGAATTGATAAATGTCGTCGCTTCCCTTTCCTCCTTCTCTATTTGAAGCAAAAAATCCTTCTTTGGTATTCGAATCGATATTAAACGCAAAATCATCTAAATTGGAATTTAACGGAAGCCCGACATTTACTGGTTTTGAATAGTCATTTCCATTTATTTCAGAAACAAAAACATCTAATGATCCGTAACCTAAATGTCCGTCTGATGAAAAATATAATTTATTGTCTCCCGAAGCAAAAGGAAACTGCTCTCTCTTACCGGTATTGACTTGCGGCCCTAAATTCTTTGGAGTATCAAATGCTCCTTTATTTATGTTTACCGAATAAATATCAAATGAACCCAAAGAACCTGGCATATCTGAAGCAAAATACAATACTTTTTCATCGGCACTCAAAGCGGGATGCTCAACAGAATAATTCGGACTGTTGAAGGGAAGCGATGTAATATTGGTCCATTTTCCTTCTACTAATTCTGCTTTAAAAATCTGAAGATTTGAGATTTTTTTATCGTCTTTTTTCTTCTTGCCATTTTTAGAATTGTTTCTCGTAAAATACATCGTTTTGCCATCTTTTGTAAAAACTGCATTCGATTCGTGCATTCCAGTTTTTAATTCTTTAGCAAAATAATGAACGATAGAATCTGCCGAATTGATGTTTTTTAAAGGAATTGAAACTAAATTCAAATAGGTTTCGTTATCCCATTTGTATTTTTTATCGAATAAACCAGGTTTCAATTTAACTCCCGCAAAAACTAGATTTTCTTTGTATTTAACTGCTCCAAATTCAGAATTTGGCGTATTTATAGCAAGGTTTTTAATTTCAAAACGTTTACCGATTGCAGTAACATTTTCTAAAGTTTTAAGTTCTTTTTCAAAATTGGCAAGATCTTCTGGATTACTAGATTTAGCATAATATTCTTTTAAATTGGCATTTGCATCATCGTTGCTATTTGTTGCTTTTAACGTTTGTGCGTATCTAAAATAATATTCTCGGTCTAAATTATTGCTGTAATTGCTAATCAGAAGACGATAATAACGCTGCGCTTTAACCAAATCATTGGTATAGAAATAAGAATCGGCCAAGTTTTTAATGACTTCTTGAGAAGGTCTTTCGTCGGCTAATTTTTGGTATAAAATAATGGCTTCGCTGTAATACGTTTTATCAAAAAAACGTTTTGCTCTAATCAATTCTTGATCCTGTGCACTTATAAACTGTATTGAAAATACGAATATAATAACGAGTAGATTTTTCATATTTTTCATTTTAGAAGAATCTTGGTGATTTATCGAATCCTTTTCCTAATAGATCTAAATCGAACAACAGCATAATTTCGTGTGTTCCAGAATTAAACTGACCAAAGTTCGTGAGTGTATAATCGTAGGCATAACCCACTCTTAATGTCGGTGTGACATTGATATTGAAAAGCGCACTTACCGAATCGTCAATTCTATATGCGGCCCCAAACTCAAATTTTTCATTGTACAAAACATTGGCTGTAACATCTAAAGTAATTGGCGCGCCTTTTACAAATTTTGACATAAATGCGGGTTTTAATTTTACCTTGTCGCTAACTTGAAATACATAACCTGCCGTTAAAAAAGTGTGTATTTCTTCAGAACCAAAAGCATTCATTCCTGATTTTTCTTCAATGTATTTTGATTTCAGCAAATTCGGCACAGATAGTCCAACATAGAGATTGTCTCTAAAATAGTAAGCTCCAACACCAATATTTGGTTTGGTTGCATTTATATTTTCTGCAAAAGCTAAATCAGTCTGAGGATCCGTAAAACGAAATCCGTTAAAATTAGTTTGCATGGATGAAAATCCCGCTTTTAAGCCCAGCGACAATTTATTTTTTCCGCCTAATTTTAAAACATATGCAAAATCGGCGTAAACATTATTTTCTTTTTTGGCACCATCTCCAATATCATCTGAAATAAAGGAAATACCAGCTTCTATTTTATCATTAATCGCCGTATGTCCAAAAAACGTAAATGTTTTTGGAGCCCCATAAGCGCCCACCCATTGCGTTCTGTACAATCCACCAAAATTCATCATGGCAGGAACACCTGTCGCATAAGCAGGATTGACTACGCTCATATTGTACATATAATGCGTGTATTCTGGATCTTGCTGTGCAGAGACCGATAAATAGAAGAAGAAATTTATAAGGAGTATTATTTTTTTCATTTGAAAACTGTATTAAAATGTAAAAAGAGATTTTATCGATTTAAATAAAGACGGCCTTGTTTTGGCGGTTTATTGTCTTTATTGAAATGCAATACATAAAAATAAACTCCGTTGGGTGCGACACCTCCTGCGATACCGCTTTTTTCATAATTTTTACCATCCCAAGCCGGTTTACTATTATCTCCTTTATACATTCCGTTTCCGTATCTATTATAAATTTCAAGTGTATAATTCGGGTATAAAAACTCAATATCTTTTATCACAAACGAATCGTTTACACCATCTCCGTTTGGTGAAAATCCGTCTGGAATAAAAAACTCGTATTGAGCCACCTCGCAGTCTTGCAAAGAGACTTTTACTTCTCTGTAACTTTCAGACAAGCATCTTGTTACTTCATTTAAATCATATCCGTAATAAGTTGCATTATGGACTAATAATGTGGTTGACGGCAGTAAATTTCCATCTACCGCATCATACCAAGCAACGGTTGTGGGAACATTGGTTTTACTGGAAAGATCACTTATTTTCGGATTTGCCAATCCGCAGAAGTCTGGCGTTTCTGTCATTTCAGGAGCTGGCGTATCGTTTATAATTACCGAAATTTTGGCTGGTTCTGAAGTACAGCCCGCTGCTGAAGTTTCTCTAACAAAATAATCTTCTGCTTTTAAAACATAATCAACTGCTAACGGTGTTGTTGCTGTTGCCGAATTATACCATTTATATTGCGCCCCTTTTGGCTCTAAATTGGCTATTACTGCTTCATCAACTTTACAAAACTGCTGATCTGTTACAGTTGGTGCTGGCGGAATTGGATTTATTACAAAATCATCTGTAACATTGATTAAATCTACATCGCAATTTGTAACGGTATTGGTTAAATTCAATAATGTAATTTTTGTTGTTCCTGTATTTAAAAGCAGTTCGGCAGGAATAATAAAATCTAATTTTCCATTTGTGACTGCTTTTGTAATAGTTTGCACGGATGAAGAATTGCTTTCAGACAATGCGTAAGAAATACTGGCATTCGTTAAGCTTCCTAAACCAGAAACTGCAACAGTAACAGGAGCATTCAAACAGAAATCATTAACTTTTGCCACCACAGTTACTGCATTTGGAAGCGGATTTATATTTAAATTTCCTGCTACATTTGCCGTATTGCTGCATTGAGGCGAAGGATTTGTAATATCAGTGATGCTATAAATACTAATTACCGATAATCCGCTTCTAGTATTCAAACTTCTTGGAACTATAAAAGAAGCCTTTCCTCCAATAGATTGCATTTCTGCTGTTTCGCCAAGAGCCAAATTGTCTCCATTTACGTTATAAGAGATACGGTAATTTCCATCGAGCAATTGAGGCGCTGTGACTTGAATTGTAGCATCATCATTTTGACAAATAGGAAGCGCCGATAATGTAGCATTAGTCAAACGCGGTAATGGAAAAATAGTCAAAATAGTTGAAAACGGACTAAAGATATTTACACATTTTCCTTTACTTGATGTTGACACTATACGCGTAACCGTTATGGTATATTGCCCCACTTGTTTAAAATAAGAAGATCGAATTGGAAAGTTAAATTCTCCATTTGCAAAATTTCCTCTTATAGTTTCAGATCCAGACGCTCCCGGTCCGACAACACTAAAACTAACCTCGTATACTCCGTTAGGTATAGAGTCTGGCCCTTGCGTAATTTTTGCCGAATACGTTGCTGTGGCAATTTCCGATTCGCAGATATCTTTGCTAACTGCGATTTTTGATTCTGTAAAATCGAGTCTTTTTTCGAGCAATATTTTTACAGTAGCATTATCATCAGGACATATAAAGCTGTTAGGAACAGCTAAAACAGTATACGTATAAGAATATTCTCCTGGCCCATTTGCGTCAAATAATTCTTGAAGATTAATAGTATGATCAGTGGGCGATGTTATTCCGATACCTGTCCAAGTTCCATCTGGGTCTTCACCAGTAAGCCTATCATTTAAATTCAAATCGGCATATGCTGCCAAATCGGTTGTGCCGCACAACTCCAAATGCTGTGGTTCTCCTGCTTCTGGAGCTATATAAATAGTTACTTGCACATTGGTAGACTTTTCGTCGGGAGAACATGCAAGCACAGCTGGAACGGTATAGATAAAGTTAAGTGTAGTTTTGGTTTTATACTGGTCAATCGTTATTGAAGATTCTACGGGCTCTCCTTTGTCAGTCTTAAATGTCCCGTTTACGTGTGGTCCCATTACTTTACTGTCAAAAGCCGTAAAAAGATTAAAAGTTCGATTTTTATTACAAACAGTAGCTTCCGAGCCAACTCCCACATATGCACCTATCGTAATTGTAACTACAGCTTTATTATCTGTACATCCTGAAGTCGCTGGGGCAGTATAAGTATAATAATACGTCCCACCGCCAAGAATAAGTTGCACGTTCAAAATACCATTTACAGCATCTAAACCTTGCTTGCTGCTTCCTGTCCATGTTCCGCCAGGAACTGGAGAACCTCCTAATAAAGAAAATAAATTTACCGATTGATAAATTGGATTAGAGACGTCACAAATTAATTCATTTTTATTATCATCACCAGCACATTGTGCAGTTAGTTTTGAAGAAATGAGGGTAAAAAAAATAAAAAACAATACAAAACAGTGGTAGCTAATGTAGTTTTTTGCCATAGATTAAATTTTTTACTAAACATAAGAAAATATTTAACAAAAAACACGCTTTTTAGTAAACTTATTTTCACAAAAAGCAAACATTTCTACAATACAACATCTTAAAACGCTGTTTTCATAATAAATCAAAAATTATGACCTAGTTCTTTTTTACAATTCATCTTCTAGCCTAAACCTAAATTTAAGCACCACACTATTTCGTTCAACCTCGATATTAATCCAAATATCATCTTCCGATTTTAAAAGATTATTAATCTGTTGAAGAGTATATTTATACGGCTGTGTCTTATTAATACTGATAATAATGTCACCTTTAAGAAGTCCGCATTTTTCGGCTGCAGAATTCTTACGCACGTTTACAATTTCATAAACAGGCTTTAGAGCAAATTTATATTTAAAATTATTGCTGTTCTTCTCTTTTTCCTGCAATTCATCCATCGAGGAAGCAACTCGCACTGTTTCTAAATGCACTGTTTCCTGTACCCACTGAAGTCCATTGTGCTGAACCGTGATTCCACTTTTATTGTAGGTAAAAGGTTCTCCAAATTTGCTATTCTTTTTCAGGTAGAGTTTTTTCCCTTTATAATCCAAAACCAAAGTAAATCGTTTTAAAACTTCGCCACCAACAGATCCAATACGTCCTGGGACCATCTTAACGTTCCGAATGGAGGCAGAATCAGGAAAAGAAACGATTGGTTTTTTAAAATCAAATTCGTCAATCGAAAATTTATCAATTTTAGCACGATGCCCTTCAATATCCCCGCTAAATCCTTTTCCTAAAAAATCTGGAAAATTTTTATTTGGGAGTTTGATTTTATCATTCTCAAAAACCCAGAAAGCATCACTATTTCCAATATCAATTAGAAGCTTTGCCGGAATTTCTTCATTATTGACCGTTGCTGTTGTCATGATATAGGGTTTTGATTTTTCTACTGTTATCGGAACCATTCTAAACTTTTTATTTAGCCTTTCCTCAAACTTATTATTCTTCGCATGAACTATTATTTTCCTTTTCTGGTAATTAACTTCTACATAGTTATTTCGAAAGAATTTATGGCCGATAATTCCATTGACAGGAATTCCGATATGAGAAGACAAATTGAAGCTTTGGTCTAAAATAATAAAGACCATATGATCATTGGATTTCAGACCATGCGTTTCCAAAATATTCTTTGTCGATTTCAAGCCTTCTATTTCTTCCTCGCTTCCTAAACCGCGGAGTTTAATTTTTTCCACATTATTAAAACTGACTTCCTGCTTTTCTTCCATACTAAACAGAATCGTTTCTTCGACACCAGAATCTAAAAGAAAGTTAAGCTCAACTCCATTTACTTTTATCGGAATAAAAACAAGATTATTTATCAATTTAAAAGGAATTGTGGCCTTTGTTGCATTGTTTTCCAATAAAAAATCGCCTTGTCCAAAAAGCAAAAAAGGTAAGAATAACCCAAAAAACAATACTATATATTTTTTCATTGACAATATTTTATTATAAAATTAGTAAATATATTTATTATTGTTACATTTTTGCAAGTACCCGTATTGTTTACGTTAAATTGGAAAAAAAAATGCAAATTTGCACTTCAATAATTTATACTCATGCCGACAATTTCACACAAGGGAAGAAACATGCCCGAATCTCCGATACGCAAGCTGGCTCCTTTTGCTGATTTAGCAAAGAAAAAAGGACACAAGGTGTATCACTTAAACATTGGTCAACCGGATATCAAGACACCGGAAGTGGCCATCGAGGCGGTAAAAAATATTGATTTGAGTATTATAGAATACAGTCCGTCTGCCGGATATGAAAGCTATAGAAAAAAATTAGCTCATTTTTACCAGCGCCAAAATGTAAACGTTAACACAGAAGACATCATTGTAACTACTGGTGGTTCTGAAGCCTTACTTTTTGCACTGGCCACAATTACAGATCCTGGAGATGAAATCATTATCCCGGAACCTTTTTATGCTAATTATCATGCGTTTGCTTCTTCTACAAGTGCAACTGTAGTTCCTCTTGTTTCTACTATTGAAACTGGTTTTGCTTTGCCAAGTATTGACGAAGTTGAAAAACTAATAACACCAAGAACAAAAGCCATTCTGATTTGCAACCCTGGAAATCCGACTGGATATTTATACTCTGAAGCCGAAATTAAACAATTGGCTCATTTAATTAAAAAACACGATTTATACTTAATCGCTGACGAAGTGTACCGTGAATTTTTATACGATGGAGATGATGTGCATTTTTCTGTAATGAATCTAGAAGATGTACAGCAAAATGTAATCATGGTTGATTCTGTTTCTAAACGCTACAGTATGTGCGGAGCAAGAATTGGCTGTTTGGTGACAAAAAACAAAGACGTCTTGGCAACCGTAATGAAGTTTGCTCAAGCGCGTTTAAGTCCGCCAACTATTGAGCAGATAGCTTGCGAAGCTGCTATAGACACTCCGCAGAGTTATTTTGATGAAGTAATTGGCGAATACAAAGAACGTCGCAATACCTTAATTGCCGAATTAAACAAGATTGAAGGTGTTGTGGTAACAAAACCAAAAGGCGCTTTTTATTGCATTGCCGAACTTCCGATAGAAGATTCAGACGATTTTGCGCAATGGCTTCTTGAAAGTTATAATTTAAATGGCGAAACGGTAATGATTGCTCCTGCAAAAGGTTTCTATTCGACTCCTGGAATGGGATTAAATCAGGTTCGTATTGCTTATGTGCTGAACAAAAAAGATTTGATTACCGCAGTAAATATCTTAAAGGAAGCTTTAATAATTTATAATAACAGATAATCAATTCATTATAATACACTTTGAAAAGGCAATAACGTTTTTCGTTATTGTCTTTTTTGTTTCTAATAACAGTATTTCTCTTCAAATTTTAAATTATATCTAAAAACGAGTAATTAAATCCTAAAAACCATAGAAAAGGTTTCCCATTTATTAATTATCTTTACCGCCTTAAAAAGATATACCACATTATAATAGTAGTTCTTAATGATAAATAACGAAGAATTTTTAGACGAAATAGGTGACAGTCATTTCAGCAGTAATGCAAAAAACCCTCTAAGAGCGGATGCTTTTGATATCACTGATGAAGAAAAAATAGAAAAAATTAAAAAAGATGTCGAAAACATCCTGCAAACATTAGGAATGGATTTGACAGATGACAGCATTAAAGGAACTCCAAACCGAGTTGCAAAGATGTTTGTAAAAGAAATTTTTGGAGGTCTTAACCCAGCAAAACAGCCAAAAGCTTCTACTTTTGACAATAATTATAAATATGGCGAGATGCTTGTAGAAAAAAACATCACGGTTTATTCTACTTGCGAACACCATTTACTGCCAATTATCGGGCGTGCTCACGTTGCTTATATCTCAAGCGGACGCGTTATTGGTTTATCAAAAATGAACCGTATCGTAGAGTATTATGCAAAAAGACCTCAAGTTCAAGAGCGTTTAACTATGCAGATTGTTCAAGAGCTTCAAAAAGCTTTAGGAACAGAAGATGTAGCCTGCGTTATTGATGCAAAACACCTTTGCGTAAACTCTCGCGGAATTAAAGATATCGAAAGCAGCACAGTAACTTCTGAATTCGGAGGAAAATTCAAAGAGCCACAAACAAAAAGAGAATTTTTAGATTATATTAAGCTAGACACTCAGTTCTAAATTATTTGGGTTAACCGTTTATTTGTTTAATTGTTTAATCGTTTAATCGAAAAAGAGTTAAACAAATAAACGGTTAAACGATTAAATCAAAAAAAACATGTACATTTTTTCTTTTGAGAAACTTGAAGTGTGGCAAAATGCAAGAATGTTCATTTTGGATATTTATAAATTGACTAGTAAATTTCCATCAAATGAATTATTCGGAATAACATCTCAAATAAAAAGAAGTGCATCTTCGATTGCAACAAATATTGCTGAAGGAACTTCAAGAAATACAAGTAAGGACAAAGCTCATTTTTTAACGATTTCTTATTCATCTGCAATGGAAACTTTAAATCATTTAATCATTTCAAAAGATTTAAATTATGTTTCAGAAACAGATTATGTAGCATCAAGAGAAAAAATTGAAAAAATTTGTAATCAAATAAATAATCTAAAAAAATATTATCTTTCACAACAATAAATCCGACAATCCGAATTAAACAAAATTAACGGTTAAACGATTAAACGATTAAACAAAAATACTATGCCACTATATAGCAGTCAGCCTTTAAAAATATACAATTCACTTTCGGGTGAAAAAGAAGATTTCAAACCAATCCATGAAGGAAACGTTGGAATGTATGTTTGTGGACCTACCGTATATAGTAATGTCCATTTAGGAAACGTGAGAACTTTTATGTCTTTTGATGTAATTTTCAGATATTTTCTTCATTTGGATTATAAAGTTCGTTATGTTCGAAATATAACCGATGTTGGACATATCGTAGACGACGTGGATGAAGGTGAAGATAAAATTGCTAAAAAAGCGCGTTTGGAGCAATTGGAACCAATGGAAGTAGTACAGCGTTATACTGTAGATTTCCACAACATTCTAAAAGCTTTCAACTTTTTGCCTCCAAGTATCGAGCCTACAGCAACAGGGCATATTATTGAGCAAATTGAAATTATTAAAAAAATTATCGATAAAGGTATCGCTTATGTGGCAAACGGATCGGTATATTTTGATGTAGTAAAATATAACGAAACCAATAATTACGGTATATTAAGCGGTAGAAATATCGATGATATGCTGGCAAACACACGTGATCTTGACGGGCAATCTGACAAGAGAAATCCTCAAGATTTTGCGCTTTGGAAAAAAGCAGAGCCAGAACATATCATGAGATGGCCTTCACCTTGGAGTGATGGTTTCCCTGGATGGCACTTAGAGTGTACTGCCATGAGCACCAAATATCTTGGGAATCATTTTGACATTCACGGAGGCGGAATGGACTTAAAATTCCCTCACCACGAGTGTGAAATCGCTCAAAATGAAGCTTGCACAGGTCAGGCGCCAGTAAATTACTGGATGCATGCGAACATGCTTACTTTAAACGGAAAGAAAATGGCAAAATCGACTGGAAATAATATTCTTCCAGGCGAAATTCTTAGCGGAGACAACAACATCTTAAGCAAACCATTTTCTGCTTCTGTAACTCGTTTTTTCATGCTTCAAGCACATTACAGAAGTATTTTAGACTTCTCTGACGATGCTATCGTTGCAGCCGAAAAAGGATATAAAAGATTGATGGAAGCACTAGATGCTTTACCAAATATTATTGCAGAAAATTCTAGTTCAATAGATTTTGCTACTTGGAAACAGCTTTGCTACGATGCAATGAATGATGATTTCAACACGCCAATTTTAATTGCGCAGCTGTTTGAAGCCGTTCGCTACATCAATTTATTAAAAGATGGCAAAGAAACGATTTCTGCTGATGATTTAGCCGATTTCAAAAAAGCCGTAAATGCTTTTGTTTTTGACGTTTTAGGACTTAATGACGACAAAGCTGCTGATGGCGATAGCGATAAACTGGAAGGTGTAGTAAACATGCTTATCGAAATGAGAAATCAGGCGAGAGCAGATAAAAACTTTGCGCTTTCTGACCAAATTCGCGATCAATTAATTGCTTTGGGAATTCAGCTTAAAGACGGAAAAGAAGGAACTACTTTTAGCATTCAATAAAAAAGTATTCAATATTAGTTTTTAGTGTTTCATTCATTCTGAACACTAAAAACTGAGTATTGAACACCAACTAAACGATACAAGAAAAATATGTTTTCAAAAATTCTGATATATCCGTTTGTATTGTTAGTCCGTTTTTATCAGACTGCCATTTCACCGTTTACACCGGCTTCTTGCAGATTTGAGCCAACTTGTTCGACATATATGATTCAGGCATTGCAAATTCATGGATTATTTTATGGCGGATTTTTAGGCATCAAACGTATTTTAAGCTGTCACCCTTGGGGAAGAAGCGGTTACGATCCTGTACCAGAAAAGAAATGCAACCACAAACATTAACTTTTTAGGAAACGGTACTTTACATTAAATATTTATTTTTACAGCTATATAAAAACATTTATACATGACACACGCCTTAAATTTAGTTTGGAATCCTTCTGAGGGAATCAACTTAGGATTTTTTATGATTCGCTATTACAGCTTAATGTTTGTAATTGCTTTTGGTTTAGGATGGTTCCTAATGAAAAAGATGTTCGAAAGAGAAAACGAATCGATTGAAAAACTAGATTCTCTATTTGTTTGGACAGTTTTAGCCACTTTAATAGGCGCTCGTTTAGGTCATGTTTTCTTTTACGATTGGGAATATTTCAGAAATCATTTGCTTGAAATTTTCTTGCCATTTAAATTTGAGCCTGAATTTCAATTTACAGGCTTCCAAGGATTAGCGAGTCATGGTGCAGCAATTGCGATTATTGTTGCGATGTATTACTACAGCAAAAAAATTCTAAAACGTCCATTGTTATGGATTTTAGACCGAGTTGTAATTCCTGTTGCAAGCGGTGCTATTTTTGTACGTTTAGGGAATTTCTTTAATTCAGAAATTATTGGCCACGAAACTACTTCTGCATTCGGAATCCGTTTTCTTCATGATAAATTCAGTAAAGTTGAAGCAGTTCAAAAAACGGGAATAGCCGATCCAAAAGAAGCTTATAACGCAATAGCTTCAGATCCAAGATTTGCTAATTTGCTAGCAGAAGTTCCTTCAAGACATCCTACTCAGCTTTACGAAGCAATCTGTTACGTTTTTGTTTTTGCTATTTTATACTTTTTATACTGGAAAACAAATGCAAGACTTAAATCTGGTCTATTATTCGGATTGTTTTTAGTTCTTTTATTTGTTGTGCGTTTCATCGTAGAGTTTGTAAAAGAAAGCCAAGGCGGTTTTGAGAGCGAATTAGGCTTATTTTCGACAGGACAATGGCTAAGCATACCATTTATCATTATTGGACTTTTCTTTGCTATTAGAGCACAAAGAAATCCTTTAGCTGACGCATAAAACAATTTTAATTCATAAAAAAATGCCCAATATTTAAAGTATTGGGCATTTTCTTTTTATGGTTGATACGAAATACCAAATTCGATATTCTTAGTATTATATCCTGCATTACTGCTTCCTAAACCTGCATTGGAAACGTGCCGCAAACTCGGGCGAAGATCAAACTGCATTTTATTATAGTCAACGGTAAAACCAAGCGCCAAAACATCTGCAAAAGCAAATCCTTTTGACATTCTCTCTGTTTCTGTATCTGTAATAAGAGGACCAACACTTCCTAATATATATATCGAGCACATTTTTCCAATTGGCTTTCTAACCACAAATCCAATATTCAGAACATATTCCATCACTTCCTTCATTTTCATATATTCTATTCTCTTCTGCTCGAAATCTGGTTTCTCTGGCTTTACAAAATAATAATTAAGCAATTGATGTTTTCCAGAATTGATTTCGGGTTGAACTAAAACTTCGTACTGAAAATTTCTAGATTCTTTGATTTTATAATACAATTGCGCCTTATAGAAATGATTCTCAAAAGTGTAATCGGTATTATTAAATTCACTTCCAAAACCATAACTCAAACCTATTCTGTAATTACTATTTTTCTCCTGTGCTTGAAGCTGAAAAGCAACAAAAAAAGCAATTATAAAAAATCTTAGTTTTCGAATCATAATTTCTTTTGGATTGGCAAATACAAACATAAAAAAAAGATCCAGTTTTCACTGGATCTTTCTATTATATCAAACAAGGTTTTAATTATGCCTTATTGTGTTTGTCTTCAATTGTGTGTTTCTCATCACTTGAAATCGTGTCAACCAATACTGGTGTAGCGATAAATAATGAAGAGTAAGTACCAACGATAATACCGATTAACATTGCAAAGATAAATCCTCTGATAGATTCTCCACCGAAAATAAACATCGTTAATAATACGATAATCATCATTAATGAAGTATTCAATGTTCTAGATAATGTAGTATTAATAGAAGCGTTTACAATATCTTCAAAGCTACCTTTACGGTTTCCGATGATAAACTCTCTTACCCTGTCAAATACAATTACTGTATCGTTCATAGAATAACCAATTACAGTTAAGATCGCAGCGATAAAGTGCTGATCCATTTCCATGTGGAATGGCATGAATTTGTAGCATAATGAATAAATTCCTAATACGAAGATTACGTCGTGAGCAACAGCTGCAATCGCACCTAATGAATACTGCCATTTACGGAAAGATACCATTAAGTATAAGAAAATAACTGCCATTGCACCAAGAACTGCCCAGTAAGAGTTAGTTTTAATATCCTCAGAGATAGAAGCACCTACTTTAGAAGCTTGCAATACTCCAACTCTCTTACCATCAAATGAATTGATAAATTTATCATAAGTAGTATTTGGGAAATATTTCTGTAATGCAGCGTATAATTTTTGGTTTACTTCCTCATCAATAGCAACACCGTCTTCTTTAATTTTATATTTAGTAGTGATTTTCAATTGATCATCATCACCTAAAATTTTAGCCTCAACCGGAGTACCGAAAGCAGCAGACAATTCATCTGAAACTACAGTCGCATCAACTGGTTTTTCAAATTTAACTTGGAAAGTTCTTCCTCCAACAAAATCAACACCTTCATCTAATCCGTTAACGAAGAAGATAGATACCAAACTTACTACTGTTACAATAGAAGAAAAGATATAAGTGAACTTTTTGATTTTGATGAAATCAAAGTGGAAGTTTGTAAACCAGTTTTTAGTAATACTTGTAGAGAAAGTCAAATCTGCTTTTCCTGCAATATTTCTGTCAATGAAAATTCTAGCAATAAAGATAGAAGTAAACAATGAAGTTACGATACCAATTAATAATGTTAATGCGAAACCTTTAATAGGACCTGTTCCGAAAATAAACAAGATAGCTCCAGTTAAAACGTGAGTAACGTTAGCATCAATAATAGAACGCATTGCACCATGCCATCCGTAAGAAGCTGTAACTGCTTCAGAAAGAGATTTTCCTTCACGCAATTCCTCTTTCGCCCTTTCGTAGATAATAATGTTCGCATCTACCGCAGTACCTAATGTAAGTACGATACCTGCAATACCTGGTAATGTCAATACAAAACCAAAACTTGCCATAATTCCGAATAAGAATAGTAAGTTTAATAATAAAGCAAGGTTCGCATACCAAACAGCTTTACCATAATAGAATACCATCCAAACGCAAACTAATAAGAATCCTAATACAGAAGAGATTGTACCTGCATCAATAGCCGCTTGTCCTAAAGATGGACCTACAACAGTTGATTGAATAATATCTGCAGAAGCTGGTAATTTACCTGCATTTAATACGTTAGCTAAATCTTTTGTTTCAGCGACATCAAATGAACCTGTAATCTCAGATCTTCCTCCAGCAATAGGACCGCTTGTTACACCTGGAGCAGAATATACGATATCATCTAATACAATAGCAATGTAGCTTTTTTGAGCAAATGCTCTTCCTGTCAATTCTTCCCAAACTTTAGCACCTTGGCTGTTCATCTGCATAGAAACTGCAGGTTTACCCATTTGGTCAAAAGTATCTTTTGCATCAGTTACAACACCACCACTCATAGCTGGCGCATTATCTCTGTTTCCTTTTAAAGCATACAATTCTACAACTTCAACATCTGCTGCAGTTTTTGGATCTTTTGCTTTAGGATCTTTTATAGTTGTTGGCTTACTCCATACAAATTTAGCATAGTGCTGATCAGCAGCCAATAAAACTCTAATTTCTGGTCTTTTAAAATATTCATTGATAGAAGCAGTATCTTTAGGTGCAAAATAACCTAAAACTGGTCCACCACCATTACCAATCATTTTATCAAACAAAGGATTGTTTCCTTTTTTAACATCTGAAGAATCTTTAGCATCTGTTAATAATGCATTTAATGAATCTTTAGCAACAGTTTTAGTTTCAGTCTTTTTAACTTCAGTTTTCTTTAAAGCTTCGTTTGCCGATACTAAGAAATTACCGATTTCTTCAATTTTGAAAGTTTCCCAAAACTCTAATTGAGCTTTTCCTCCTAATAATTTTTTAATTCTATCAACATCCTTAGCACCTGGAAGCTCGACTAAGATTCTTCCTGTTTCTCCCAATTTTTGGATGTTTGGCTGAGTAACACCAAATTTGTCGATACGCTCTCTTAATACTTTAAAAGCACTTTCTACAGACTCATCAACTTTTCTTTTGATAACTTTTTGAACTTGCGCGTCAGACATTTGAAAGTCTACTCCACCTTCTCCTTGAAGGCTTCTGTTAGCGAAAATATCTGGAGATGCTAATTTTACAGTTCCTTTTGAATTTGCTTCAAAAGCTTCAAAAAACTTATTTAAATATGTTTTGTTTCCTTCTAAATTTGCAGATGCATCAGCTAATGATTTATTAAAAACTGGATTTTTAGAATTATTAGCCAAACCTTTTAATACATCTTTAATAGAAATTTGAAGAATTACGTTGATTCCTCCTTCTAAGTCAAGACCTTTATTAAGCTGTTTGTTTTTCACTTCGTTATAAGTGAAATCAGTAAAACCAAGATTTAATACTTTTTCTTTACCAATAGAATCTAAATATTTCAGCTCTTTATCAGGGTTATCTCCTGCAAAAGCTTTAGCTTCACTTTTGACACTATTTGCCACAAAAGTGAAGGATAGTTGGTAAATACTTACCAATGCAAATAGAATTGCGAAAAATTTAATAAGTCCTTTATTCTGCATTATTACTAAAAATTAATTATGTTTTATTTTTGATTTTGTTTTAAAGTCCCATAAAATAAGCCCTGACATTATTTTTTAAAACAAAAAAACGAGATCACGAATTACCAATTTTTTTTTAAACCGAGCAAATATATAATTAACGAAAATATTAACCAATTTATTTATTAATTAATCTCAAAAAAAAAGCTGCAAAAGTGCAGCTTCTTTTCTTTTTTGCCGTTTTTATTATACTAAAATCGTTTTTAGGGCATCATTCATACTACGAACTGCATCTGCACTTTTAGCAAATAATGCTTTTTCCTGATCGTTTAATTTAATATCAACTATCTCTTCTACTCCATTTTTACCAATTATGCATGGCACACCGATACAAATATCATTCTGCCCATATTCTCCTTCTACAAAAACAGAACATGCAATCATTTTTTTCTGATCGTTTAAAATGCTATCTACCAAATAAGCTACAGAAGCCCCTGGAGCGTACCAAGCTGAAGTGCCTAAAAGTCCAGTAAGAGTAGCTCCTCCAACCATAGTATCTGCTGCAACTTTTTGCAGTACTTCTTCCGAAAGAAACTGCGATACTGGAATTCCATTATAAGAAGCTAAACGTGTTAACGGAATCATAGTGGTATCTCCATGACCTCCAATTACCATTGCCGAAATATCATTTGCGGGTTTATCCAAAGCTAATGAAAGGTAAGTTCTAAAACGAGAACTATCTAAAGCACCACCCATTCCTATTATTCTATTTTTCGGAAGACCTGTAGCTTTCAAAGCCAAATACGTCATAGTATCCATCGGATTGGAAACTACGACAATTATAGTATTAGGAGAATATTTTAGTACATTTTCGGCAACTGTTTTTACAATTCCTGCATTAATACCTATTAATTCTTCTCTTGTCATTCCTGGTTTTCTCGGAATTCCTGATGTAATTACTACTACATCGCTTCCCGCGGTTTTAGAATAATCGTTGGTAACTCCCGAAACTCTGGTATTAAAACCTGTGTTTGTGGCACACTGTGTAATATCCAGCGCCTTCCCCTCTGCAAAACCTTCTTTAATATCCAACAATACTACTTCGCTTGCAATTCCTCTATAAGAAATGACATCTGCACAGGTAGCTCCAACATTTCCTGCTCCTACAATGGTAACTTTCATATTTTTTACTTTATCGGTTATTAATTATGTCTATTCTCTAAAAAGACAATTCGTTTAATTGTCTAGTAAATTTAAACAATTAAACGAATTGAAATTATTAATTTTTCATTTTATGCGTCGATATTTGCGTAAACTGCATTTTTCTCGATAAACTCTCTACGAGGAGGCACTTCATCCCCCATAAGCATAGAGAAAACTTGATCAGCTTCTGCAAGACTTTCAATATTAACCTGACGTAATGTTCTGAAATTCGGATCCATTGTAGTTTCCCATAATTGTTCCGCGTTCATCTCACCAAGACCTTTATAACGTTGGATAGAAGCACTTCCTCCCATTCTTTCGTTAGCCTGATCACGCTGAACATCATTCCAAGCATATTCTTTTTTGTTTCCTTTTTTAACTAAATATAAAGGTGGCGCTGCGATATATACGTGACCTTCCTCAATAAGCTCTTTCATGAAACGGAAGAAGAACGTTAATATTAAGGTAGAAATGTGGCTACCATCGACATCGGCATCACACATGATGATTACCTTGTGATATCTAAGTTTTTCAAGATTTAACGCTTTACTATCTTCAGCAGTTCCAACTGTTACTCCAAGAGCTGTAAAGATATTTCTAATCTCTTCATTTTCGAATACTTTATGGTGCATCGCTTTTTCAACATTCAAAATCTTACCACGCAATGGCAGAATCGCCTGAAAGTTACGATCACGTCCTTGTTTTGCTGTTCCACCAGCCGAATCTCCCTCGACAAGGTAAACCTCACATCTTGCAGGATCTTGTTCTGAACAATCAGATAATTTCCCTGGCAATCCGCCGCCTCCCATAACAGTTTTACGCTGTACCATTTCACGCGCTTTTTTGGCTGCGTGACGTGCCTGAGCCGCTAAGATTACTTTTTGGATAATTACTTTTGCATCATTTGGATTTTCCTCCAAATAATTTTCAAGCAT